>ERZ724527.798-NODE-798-length-15002-cov-5.036930_pt1 | contig 15002 bp, 12 predicted proteins | sample MGYA00376060_ERZ724527 | MGnify/ENA primary metagenome ERZ724527 (study PRJEB28724, sample SAMN07190886) | activated sludge metagenome | isolation source: activated sludge of sewage treatment plant in Hong Hong | place: USA: Christiansburg, Virginia | collected...
CGCAGTTCTGTGAGCTGCAAACCCTGCAACAGGCCACGGGCGCCGTGCACGCGGCGGCCTGGTGCAGCGCAGACGGCGAGGTGCGCTGGCTGCGCGAGGATGTGGGCCGCCACAACGCGCTCGACAAGTTGATAGGCGCCCTGGCGCTGAACGACGTAGACGCCGCACGCGGCTTCATCGCCGTGACCAGCCGCGCCAGCTTCGAGATGGTGCAAAAAACGGCGTCGGCCGGCGTGCCCCTGCTGGCCGCCGTTTCGGCCCCCACCTCCTTTGCCGTCACGACTGCCGAGCGCGCTGGCCTCACCCTGGTAGGGTTTGCGCGGCAACACGACTTGGTGGTCTACTGCCGCCCCGAACGCCTCGGCTGGGGCCCACTCGGCCCAAACCCCTTGAACAAGGCCACACCCCATGCACACTGAACCCTTGGTGAAGATGGCCAACCAGATCGGCACCTTCTTCGACTCCATGCCCGACCGCAGCGAAGCGCTCGAAGGCATCGCCCAGCACATTCGCAAGTTCTGGGTCCCGCGCATGCGCCAGCGCTTTCTGGCCCATGTGGACGCCGGCGGCGCGGGGCTGCACCCGCTGGTGCTGCAGTCGGTGCAGGCGCACCGGGCAGTGCTGGAATTAGGGACGCCAAGCGCATCTTTGCTTTGATTTTTGTAGCTGCTCGCGCATGTCTCATAAGCGCTGACGGGCATTTTGTCTCTTGAAATGCCCTAAACTTGGGTGTGCCTTCCCGCATCGCTGTCATCGACTTTGAAACCACCGGCAGTTCGCCCGGCCAGGGTGCGCGTGCGACCGAGGTGGCCATCGTCATCGTCGAGCACGGCGCAGTGGTGGACAGCTACCAAAGCCTGATGAATGCCGGTGTCTGGGTGCCGCCTTTCATCACCCAGCTCACCGGCATCACCAACGCCATGGTGGCCGAGGCGCCCCCGGCGTTGGACGTGATGGCGCGGGCCAGCCGCTTTGTGGGCGACACGCCGCTGGTGGCGCACAACGCTGCGTTTGACCGGAGTTTCTGGCAAGCCGAACTGGCGCGCGCCGGGTGCGCGGCGCAGCAGCCCTTCGCCTGCACGGTGCGGCTCTCGCGCCGCTTGTACCCCGAGGCACCCAACCACCAACTGGGCACGCTGGCACGTTTTCACCGCCTGCCCAGCGCGGGCCGCGCGCACCGGGCGCTGGCCGACGCGCAGGTGACGGCCGCGCTGCTGCTGCGCATCCAGCAGGACCTGGGCGAGCGCTGGGGCATCGCCGCTTCGGGCCACGCATTCCTGATGGCACTGCAGGCGTGCGCCAAGGCGCGCTTGCCCGAATTTTTGGCGCAGCACGGCGCGCAGGCCTGCATTCCTGTCGCCGCCCACCCACACTGCTAAGCTTGCCTCATGACCTTACTGATTCTTGGGCTGGTGCTTTTTCTGGGTGTGCATTCTGTACGCATCGTGGCCGATGGCTGGCGCACGCGCATGCGCAAGCGCCTGGGCGAAGGCGGGTGGAAAGGGCTGTATTCGCTGCTCTCCCTGGCGGGTCTTGCGCTCGCTATCTGGGGTTACGGCCTGGCGCGCCAGAACCCGGTGGCCTTGTGGGCACCGCCCGTCGCCATGCGCCACGCGGCCTCGCTGCTGACGCTGGCGGCCTTCATCCTGCTGGCCGCTGCGTATGTGCCGCGCAATGCCCTCAAAGCCCGACTGCACCACCCCATGGTGCTTGCGGTGAAAGTGTGGGCGCTGGCGCACCTGCTCTCCAACGGCAACCTGGCCGACGTGCTGCTGTTTGGCGGGTTCTTGCTGTGGGCGGTGCTGGACTTTCGCGCCGCACGCCAGCGCGACCGCGCCCAGGGCACGCGCTATCCCACCGGGACGCTGGCAGGCACCGCCACTACCGTGGTGCTGGGCTCGGTCGCCTGGGCGGTGTTTGCCTTCTGGGCGCACGCGCTGCTGATCGGTGTCTCGCCCATGGGGCGCTGATATTTACACCCGATGGGTGGCAGCACTAGAATGCTCTTTATTTGATAGCTTTTACTGCATATCCATAAAGCGCTAGAGGCACTTTTGATGCATTTTTCTATGCCCCCATCGCACGCCAGGCTGCGGGGCCTGCAGGGCCTGGCGCTGGCTTGTGCCCTGCTGCTGGGCGGCTGCGGCAGTGCCCCTCCCTCCAGCCGCCATGCGCGCGGCACGCCATCCACACTCTCGGGCGAGCAGGCCAGCAACATTGCCATCCACGCCCTGGGCCTGGTGGGCACGCCCTACCGCTACGGCGGCAATACGCCGGACGGCGGTTTTGACTGCAGCGGACTGATCGGCTACGTCTACCGCAACGAAGTCGGCACGCCGCCGCCGCGCACCGTGGCGCAACTGGGCAACTGGGGCGAAGAAGTGGACGCGCAAGACCTGCGCACCGGCGATCTGGTGCTGTTTGGCCGCGGCCGCACGCCCACCCACGCTGGCATCTATGTGGGCGCGGGCCGCTTTGTGCACGCGCCGTCCACAGGCGGTGAGGTCCGCCTGGACCGGCTGAACTCGAGCTACTGGCTGCGCCAGAGCACGGAGTACCGCCGGCCCTGACCTGAAGAGCTCCGGCCCGCCTCGCGCGACAATCGGCGGCATGACACTGCATGCCAAACCCTCTGCCTCACCGCTCTCCACCCACGACACCACGCGCATTGACGACACGCGCATCAGGGCCGTGCGCCCTTTGATCACTCCGGCCCTGCTGGAAGAATGGCTGCCCGCGCCTGGCGCCGCACAGGCGTTGGTGGAGCACAGCCGCGCCGCGATCTCGCGCGTGCTGCACGGTGCGGACGACCGGCTGGTGGTGGTGGTGGGGCCCTGCTCCATTCACGACCACGCGCAGGCCATGCAGTACGCCCGCGCGCTCAAGGCGCTGGCGGACCGGCACGCGGACGATCTGCTGGTGGTGATGCGCGTGTACTTTGAAAAGCCGCGCACTACCGTGGGCTGGAAGGGCTACATCAACGACCCGCACCTGGATGGCAGCTTCGCCATCAACGAAGGCCTGGAGATGGCGCGCCAGTTGCTGCTGGACGTGCTGGCGCTCGGCCTGCCGGTGGGCACGGAATTCCTCGATTTGCTCAGCCCGCAGTTCATCAGCGATCTGGTGAGCTGGGGCGCCATTGGCGCGCGCACCACCGAGAGCCAAAGCCACCGCCAGCTCGCCAGCGGGCTTTCGTGCCCAGTGGGCTTCAAAAACGGCACCGACGGCGGCGTGAAGGTGGCGAGCGACGCGATTCAAGCCGCACAGGCGCCGCATGCCTTCATAGGCATGACCAAAATGGGCCAGGCCGCCATTTTCGAAACCCGTGGCAACGACGACTGCCACGTGATCCTGCGCGGCGGCAAGCTGCCCAACTACGGCGCCACTGAAGTAGAAGCCGCCTGCGCCCTGCTGCGCGCCGCCGGCCTGCGCGAGCAGGTGATGGTAGACGTCTCGCACGCCAACAGCAGCAAGCAGCACCAGCGCCAGGTCGTGGTCGCTCAAGACGTCGCCGGGCAGGTGGCGGCGGGCGACGCGCGCATCGTCGGCCTCATGATTGAGAGCCACCTGGAGGAAGGCCGCCAGGACATCGTGCCCGGCCAGCCCCTGCGCCCTGGCGTATCGGTCACTGACGCCTGCATCAGTCTGGCGCAAACGGCGCCGGTGCTGGGCGCGCTGGCCGCCGCCGTGCGCGCTCGCCGGGCTCACGTTGCGTAAACTTTTCAAGAGCCATCCCGGTGTATATTGAAATCATGTAGCAGCAATTTCATTATGTGAGATCGCTGCGCGAGGCGCACCACATTGGCGCCGCAGCGCAGGGTCCGACCGCCTAGACACCTATGAGCGCCTCCACCGCCTGTTCACTTCCGGCACCGATTGCGACGGAGCAGGACGCCATGGTGGACGAGACTTTGAGGGCGCTGGCACCCGATGCGCTGCATGAGGTACGCATGCATGCCGTGCTGGCCAAGATTCAACAGCAGCTCTCTTCGCCCGCGCTCAGCGAACAAGAACTGCTGCAGTGCGCCATTCAGGCGGCACTCGATGCCACGAATGGCGAAGCATCCCGTTTCGAACTACTCGAAGGCGGTGGACTGCGCTGCGCCGCTGCTGCAGGCAGCCTCGTGGCCACCGCCGGCCAATGGATAGCCTTGGCAGACAGCCCCTCTTGGGCAGGGCTGGTGGCGGGGCAATCGCTGCGTTGCAACGACACGCAGCAGGCCGGCTGGCCGCAGGCACCGGGCCAAGCTGAGCGGCCCATGCGCTCGGCGCTGGAGGTGCCACTGCGGCGCGATGGAGCGATAGTAGGCGCAATCAAAGTGTGGTCCAGCGCACCAGAGGCGTTTACCGAACGCGACCTGGCACACCTGGAAATGCTCAGTGAATCCGTCAGCGCACTGCTCACACTGCGCCACGTGGCAGCCCAGCTGCGACGTTCGCAGAAACAGTATGAAGACTTGTTCCAGACGCACCCGCAGCCGATTTGGGTGTTTGCACTGGACGAGCGCCTGACGTTGCTGGCCGCTAACGAAGCCATGGTCGAGGTGTACGGCTATAGCCACGAAGAATTGCTGGGTATGGGCCTGCCCGACCTCTGGCCACCCGGTGAACACGAGCTTCATTGGCAGGCCCTGAAGAACGTGCAGGGCGGCAAAAGCGTCAACCGCCTTCTTTTGCAACATCGGCGCAAGGATGGGCGCCTGATTGACGTCGAAATTGCCTCTCGCACCATCGACTTCAATGGCATGGCCGCGCGCCAGTCCATGGCCATTGACGTCACCGATCGATTGGAAGCCGAGCGCGAAATCACCCGCATGGCGCGGGCACGTCATCTACTGAGCGCCTGCAACGAAGCCATCGTACGCGCCGAGTCTGAAGCCGAGTTGTTGGAGGCGATCTGCCGCATCACGGTGGAACTGGGCGGCTACCCCATGACCTGGGTCGGCCTGGCACGCGACGACGCGCGCAAATCGATTGACTGTGTGGCCAGTGCCGGTGCCCACCCTGACTATATTGAGAGCTTGTCGCTGTCGTGGGACGAAGAGAACCCGCTCGGCCAGGGTCCGGCAGCACAGGTGATACGCAGCGGAAACACCATCATCGTACGCAACGTGCAGGAAGCCGCGTCTCACGCCGGCCTTGCCGATCGGCTGCACCCACGGGGTTTTCACGGACTGGTGTGCCTGCTGCTCAAACACGCCGAGCAAACCTTCGGCGTGCTGTACCTGTACGCCTCCGAAGTGCTGCAAATCAGCCCACATGAGAGCGAGTTGCTAGGTGAGCTGGCCAAGGACCTGGCCTTTGGCATGCAGAGCTTTCGTGCGCGCCAGGAGCAGCAACACATGCAGACGTCGGTGCTCAAAGTGGCCGCTTCGGTGTCGGCGGCGACAGGAACGGCTTTCTTTGTGCACCTGGTGCGCAACATGGCCGAAGCCCTGGGAGCCGAATCGGCCTGCCTGGGGCGATTTATTCCCAGCGCCCATGGCGCACCCGAGCGCCTGGTCACCTTGGCACTTGTAGTCAATGGGGAATTGGCACCCAACGCCGAATACCTGCTCAGCGGAACCCCCAGCGAGCATTTGGCAACCGAGTACCAGTTTTGCGTGACACACGGCCTCAGGACGCAGTTTCCGCAGTCGGTGGTGGTGGACCAGACGGCAGCAGAGGCCTACGTTGGCCAGCAACTGTGCGACAGCGCCGGCACGGTCACCGGCATGCTGTTCGTGCTGTTTCGCCAGCCGCTGCAAAACCCGGGCTTTGCACAATCGACGCTGCAAATTTTTGCCTCGCGCGCATCAGCCGAAATTGAGCGTCTGGCCGCCGACGCGCACATACGGCGCCAGGCGTCTCTGCTCGACCAGGCGCGTGACGCCATCATCGTGCGCAACCTGGCCCACCGCATCACCTTCTGGAACCAGGGAGCCGAGCGCCTTTATGGGTGGACGCAGCAGCAGGCCATGGGCCAACCGGTCGATGCCTTGCTGCACCTGGACCGCAGCCAGTTCGAGCGCGCGACACGGGCGGTGCTCGCCCAAGGCGAATGGTCGGGTGAATTGGTGCAGCGCCACCGCGACGGCCACACCCTGGACACCGAGGGACGCTGGACGCTGGTCAGCGGCGAGGAAGGCGAGGCGAGCAGCATCCTCGCCATCAATTCCGACATCCATGAGCGCAAGGCGACCGAGCGCGAAATTCAGCGCCTGGCGTTCTACGACGCCCTGACCGGTCTCCCGAACCGCATGCTGCTTTTGGACCGCGCCGGCCACGCGCTGGCCAATGCGGCGCGGGCCGGCGAAGGTGGTGCATTGCTGTTCATTGATCTGGACAACTTCAAAACCTTGAACGACACCCTGGGCCACGACAAGGGCGACCTGCTGCTGCAGCAAGTCGCGCGCCGCCTGGAAACCTGTGTGCGCAGCAGCGACACGGTGGCGCGCCTGGGTGGCGATGAATTTGTAGTCATGCTCGAAGCCCTCAGTAGTGAGCCCGCCACTCTGGCGCTTGAGACGCGGGCCGTAGCAGAAAAAGTGCTCTCCACGCTCGCTCAGCCCTACAAGCTCGACGGCCACCACTACCGCACCACGCCCAGCATCGGCATTGCCCCCTTTGGCGAGGGAACCACCACGGTCGGCGACCTACTGAAACAGGCAGACCTGGCGATGTACCAGGCCAAAACCGGCGGGCGCAATACGCTGCGCTTTTACGACCCGCACATGCAGGCCGTGGTCAGCGCCCGCGCCGAACTCGAAACCGACATGCGCGCTGCACTGGCCAAAGGCGAATTTCTACTGCACTACCAGCCCCAGGTGCGCCACGATGGCCGCTGGCTGGGTGTGGAGGCGCTCGCCCGCTGGCAGCACCCACAGCGCGGCTTGGTGTCGCCGGCAGAGTTCATTCCGGTGGCCGAGGAGACCGGACTCATCCGGACGCTGGGGCGCTGGGTGTTGCATACCGCCTGCCAGGTGCTGGCCCACTGGCAGGAAGATCCGGCGCTGCACCACCTGAGCATGGCGGTGAACGTCAGCTCGCGGCAGTTTCTCAGCACGAGTTTTGTCGGCGACGTCTCGCGCATGCTCGCCATCACCGGAGCGCCAGCACGGCGCCTGAAACTCGAACTGACCGAAAGCGTGCTGGTGGACAACGTCGAATCGACCATTGCCACCATGGAGTCGCTGCGCGCCATGGGAGTGCGTTTCTCGCTGGACGACTTTGGCACTGGGTATTCGAGCCTGAGCTACTTGAAGCGCATGCCCCTGCACCAGCTCAAGATTGACCAGAGCTTCGTGCGCGACCTGCTGACCGACCCCAACGACGCAGCCATCGTCGACACCATCGTCGCGCTCAGCGCGGCGCTGGGGCTGGACGTCATTGCCGAAGGGGTGGAGACCCTGGAACAGCGCGAAATGCTGCTCCAGGCCGGCTGTATGGCCTTCCAGGGCTATCTTTACAGCCGCCCGCTCGACGACGCAGCCTTGCTGGAGATGCTGCACAGCTCCGGCTCACCGTACGTCCCGTCACTCCCGTCGCTCCCGTCGCTCCCGTAAGTCCGATCAGTTCGGTCCGCTGCGCGCTGGCCTGCGGGTCCCCGGCGCTGTCTCTTTCTATTTCTTCTATTTCATTGGTAGATAGTAGATAGAGGCGCGCCGTTTCTGTGGACAAGTGTGCTTTTGGTTTGCAGATCAAGCACTTGTCTGTGCGCCAGCGCTGTGGACGGACCTCGCAGCAGCCCAAGCTGCATTGGGGACAGTTTCCCGGTTTTCATAAAAACTGTGGATAACCCAGTCTTCGCGAGCTTGATGCCCACAGTGTTATCCACTCCTTGGGCGCCCTCCCTTGGATCTGAGGCACAGTTTTGCTGCGCCCTGCGCCGTTTCAAGGACCGGGAATCAAAAGCTTTCCGTACGGTCGCGTGCCGGTCTGCCCACAGCCCAATGCGAACCGCCTGACAGGCAGGGAACGGGGAAAGGAGCAGAGGCGCTATCTGTTCTTCTACTTCTCTCTATTCAATTAGTAGTAGTAGTAGGGGTTGGCCGATTCTGTGGACAAGACCAGAATCGGCTTTCAAATCAGTCGCTTGCGGCTCTTGCAGCACTGTGGGCCAGGCCCTGTTGCTGCAGTCTCGAAAACTGGACAACTTTGAGAAATGGTCATCGGGTGTGGATAAGTGCTGGAATGCGTGCACTTTTTCCCCAGGCTTGTCCACAGGTGGTGCCTGGAAGCGTCAAAAGTGCAGCGCGTAGCGCAGTTGCACAAAGTTCGCCCCGGGGTTGGGTTCCTTGATGCCGGCATTCGAGACATGTTCGAGTCGCAGCTGCAGCTCATGCTGGCGCTGCTGGCCCAGTTCGACGCCGACGCCCAGGTGGCTGGCAAAATTGAAACGGGTGCTGAATTCTTGCGCTGGCGAGACGAAACGGCGGTTGGCGAGCGTGGCGCCCACACCGGCGTCCAGAAACCAGCGCGAATGTCCGGCGTCGGGAATGAAGCGAAAGCTCGGTGTGACGCCAAGCACCGTGGTGTCAAAGTCGGCGCCTACGCCGCGCGCCGACCAGCGGCTGGCGTAGAAGTCCCAGTAGCCCCGCACCTCGGCGCCCCACAGGCTGCGGCGCCAGTCTTGCCAATCCAGGGTGGCACCCAGCGTCCAGGCACTGATGTCGTGGGGAGTCCTGGCGGTTTGCAGGTACATGCCCCAACGTGGGCCGGCTTGGGCATCGGCCGGCTGTGCGGCCGGTTGTGCGCTCGCTTGCGCGCAAACCAGGAGGGGGACGAGGGCGAAGAAGGCGCAACGAGTCCGCGCCGACCCAGGGTTTTTTGAAGTGCTTGGCATGACGAAACCTTGATTCCTGATTCCGCCATCAGGCAGGTGCCCTGCTGCGGTGTGGAGTGAGCCACCCCAGGGCAAGAACCCTGGGATGTCGCCTGAGGCTACTGCTGCGCCAATGCGCTATCTGTAGGCCAGAAACGAATTGTCACGCCATCACACGCGGGTGCACCAGCGTCTGCGCGATCAGCCCGGTTGCCCGCCACCTTGGCGCATGGGGCCGTGGCCATGGCGTCCCTGCATGTGCTGCTTGCGGTCGCTGTCCATGCGGTGGCCCATGCGATCGAAGGTTTTTTGCTGCTCGGGTTGCAACTGCGCATAGAACGCTTTCACGGCGTCGCCGCGCGCATCCATGGCCGCGTCCCGTTGTGCGCGCTGGGCCCGCATGCGGTCGATGCGCTCGGGGGTGGTCAGTTTTTGCATGGACTCGCGGTCCAGGCGGGCGAAGTCGCCGCGCGGCTGCATGGCCTGGGTGAAGCTGGTCCAGGCGCCTTCCTGCGCGGGCGTGAGGGCCAGCTGCGTTTTGAGTTGGCTCAGGTGCTGGGCGTGGCGCTCGGTGCGTTTTTCCTTCCACTGTGCGCGCTGGGCTTGGCGATCGGCGCGGTGGTCTGAGCGCTTTTGCATCTGGGACGTGGGTGCGTCGCTGCTGCCAGCGGGTGCAGCCGGGGTGGTTTGCGCGAGAACGGGCAAGGCCAGCGCGGCGCAGGCGGCGGCGACGGCAAGGCGGCGGGTGAACGAGGAGGTCATGGAGAATCCTTTCGAGGAGGTTGCATGGGCGCGAGCACGGTGCCAGCGTTGAGAGCCAGTGTTGCGCTGCCATGTAAGGGCGCCATGCGCACCGCGTGAGTCTGTGTAAAGTTTCTTGGAGTTTCGTCGCGCCCGCAAACCCATAATTTTTGGTGAAAATGGCATCTAGCGCTGATCCCAATTGAATTTATAGCTATCAATTTAGGTAAAAGGCTAGCGGTTCCAGGTTCGCCGCGCGCGACAATCCTTCTTTTCCTGTCCCCGGCGCGCCATGCCACGCTGGCGCGCCGCTGCCTAGTCACCAAAGGATTCCCTCTTGTTCAAGAACCTGATCGTCTACCGTATTGCACCCGGCTGGCAATGCGATCTCACCCAACTCGAAGAAGCGCTGGCGCGTACGCCGTTTCTTGAGTGCGGTGCCACCCAGGAGCGCTCTACCGGCTGGGCGGCGCCACGCGGCGAGGCGCATGGCCTGCTGGCCGAATCGGTGGCAGGCCAGTGGATTTTGCGTTTCATGGCCGAAGCCAAGGTGGTGCCCGGCTCGGTGGTGGCGCGCCGCGTGAAGGAGAAGGCCGAGCGCATCGAGAAGGAAACGGGCCGCAAGCCGGGAAAGAAGGAGAGCAAGGAGCTGAAAGACGAAGCCATGCTCGATCTGCTGCCCATGGCCTTCACCAAGCAAGGCTCGATGTGGGTGTGGATCGACCAGGCCGCGCGCACCCTGGTGCTCGACACCGGCAGCCAGGCGCGTGCCGATGAGGTCGTCAGCCTGCTGACTGAGGCGCTGCCCGGCTTTGCACTGGCATTGGTGCACACCCACACCAGCCCGCAAGCCGCCATGGCGCACTGGCTGGCCACGCAGGAGCCGCCCGCAGGTTTCAGCGTGGACCGCGAGTGCGAACTCAAGGCAGCGGACGAAGCCAAGGCCGTGGTGCGCTATGCGCGCCACCCGCTCGACATCGAGGAAGTGCAGGCCCACATTGCCGCCGGCAAGCTGCCGACGCGCCTGGCGCTGACCTGGGACGAGCGCGTGTCCTTTGTGCTGACCGAGGGTCTGCAGATCAAGAAGCTGGCGTTTCTGGAGACGGTGTTCGAGGACAAGGCGGCCGATGACGGCGGCTTCGACACCGATGTGGCCATTGCCACTGGCGAAATCGCGCGCCTGCTGCCCGACCTGATCGAGGCGCTGGGCGGCGAGGCGCAGCCGGGCGTGGCGGCATCCGCATCCGCATCCGCATCCGCATCTGCGCCTGTTCTCGCATCCAACTCGGGCAGCGTGACCGGCCCGGCGACCGCGCCTGTGGATACCGACCCCGACAACGCCCCGTTCTGAGGTGGGCAGCGCTCAGCTGGCGCTGAGGTGCTCGAACAGAATGGCGGCGCCGATGCCGGCAAGCACCAGTCCGCCCACAATCTCTGCACGGCTTCCGGCGGCCCGCCCGAGCACGCGCCCGGTCATCACCCCGAGCGTGACGGCCACCAGCGTGGTGCAGCCGATCGCAAAGGCGACGGGAAGGATGGGCACGTCCAGAAACGCCAGGCCCACGCCCACCACCATGGCGTCCACGCTGGTGGCAAAGCCCGTCAGCGCCAGCAGCCAGAAGCCGTGGCGCGCGGGTTTTTCGTCGTCCTGCGTCTGCGGCGGTTTCAGGCCATTGAGCACCATGTGCCCGCCCAGACCGAGCAGCAGCACGAAGGCGATCCAGTGGTCCCAGGCCTTCACGTAATCGGCTGCGGCCAGGCCCAGAGCCCAGCCGATGAGAGGCGTTGTGCCTTCGATGGCGCCGAAGATCGCGCCCGTGCGCAGCGCCTCGCGCCAGTGAGGGCGCTTGAGCGCGATGCCTTTGCCCACGGCGGCGGCAAAGGCGTCGGTGGACATGGCCAGGGACAGCAGGGCAATCGAAAGGGGACTCATGGGAATCGCGGCTCGGGTCGGGCGAACGCAAAGGCGCATCCCCACGGCCCGACGACTGTCGCGCGGATGCGCCCATGGTCTCGCCAACCAGAACACTGGCTGCCTGCGCCACAGCGCGCAAGGCGGGCTGAGTATGTTGACGCAGGCGCTTTCAAGGAAGAAAGCCGGCTACTCCCCAAGGGAAGCCGAAGTATAGGCCTTCGCGGGCTGCCGCCTGTGCGGCGCAGCGCCAGCACCACCACCGGGCCGTGGGAAGCAGCGGATCGCGTCCTCAGCGCCCTTCGAAGCGGGCAGGCTGTTTCGCAAAAAAGGCTTCTATCCCCGCGCGCATGTCCTGCGTCGCGGCGCAGCCCGCAAAGGCGGCGGTCTCGGCGATGAGCTGCGTGTCGAGGTCGCGGTCGAACGATGCGCGCATCAGCCGCTTCATCGCGCCGTAGGCCAGCGTGGGGCCGTGGGCCAGGCGGTGGGCGACGGTGGCGGTGGCTTCGTCCAATTGTTCGGCCGGCACCACGCGGTTGACCAGGCCCAGGCGCAGCGCATCGGTTGTGGTGAGCGTGTCGCCCAGAAGCGCAATTTCCAGTGCGTGGCGCAGGCCCACCAGGCGCGGCAGCGCCCACGAGGCGCCAACATCGCAGCTGGTGCCCAGGTTGATGTAGGCGAGGTTGAAGCGCGTGCCCTCGGCCGCGATCACGAAGTCGGCCTGCAGCATCAGCGAGAGGCCAGCACCGGCCGCAGCGCCATGCACTTTGGCGATGACAGGGGCGTTCATGCTGGCGAGAGTCAGCACGGCGGCGTTCAGCGGCCCAAGCAGGTCGGCTGCGCCTTGCACCGGGTCGGCGCGCAGGGTGGCGAGGTCGCCGCCCGCCATGAAGGCCTTGCCGGCGCCGCACAGCACCACGGCGCGCACGCCGGGGTCGGCGGCCAGGCCCTGCACGGCCGCGAGCAGCGCCTGGGCCATGGGCACGTCGATGGCGTTCATGGCCTCGGGGCGCGAAAAGCGCAGTGTGGCGACAGCACCTTCGCGGCTGACTTCGAGCGGGGCACCCGTAGCGTGGGGCGTTTTTGATTGGGGGAGTAGGCTCATCAACGCTCCTGTAAACATAGCTAATTGCGCTTACCCTTCCTGCGCTGGAGCCTGATTTGACCTTAAATTTGATTCAGGCGTACAGGGCCTCGATTTCGTCCGCATAGGTTTTGTAGATGCTGGAGCGCCGCACTTTCATGGTGGCGGTGACCTCGCCGTCGTCGTGGTCGAGCTCCTTGGTGAGCAGGTGGAACTTGCGGATCTGCGAGACCTGCGCCAGTTTGGCGTTGCCGCGTGCGACCTCCTGCTCGACCAGCTCCCGCACCACGGGCAGCTCGACCAGCGAGCGGAAGTGCGTGAAGGCGATGCGCTGGGCCTGCGCCCACTGAGCTACGGTGTCAAAGTCGATCATCACCAGCGCCGAGACGAAGCGGCGCGCGTCGGCCACCACGATGCACTCCTTGATGTAGGGGCTGGCCTTCATGGTGTTCTCGATTTCGGACGGCGTGAGGTTCTTGCCGCCGGCGGTGATCATGATGTCCTTGAGGCGGTCGACGATCTTGAGTTGGCCGGAGTCCTCGCGCACCACGTCGCCGGTGTGCAGCCAGCCGTTCTGGATGCTTTGCGCTGTGGCCTCGGGGTTCTTGTAATAGCCGGCAAACACCATCTCGCCGCGCAGCAGCAGTTCGCCTTGCGCGCCGATGCGGTGCTCCACGCCCACGGTGGGCGTGCCCACGGTGCCGATGACCACGTGGTCGATAGGATGGCCGGTGACCATGCCGCTCGATTCGGTCAGGCCATAGACCTCGATCAGCGGCACGCCGATGACGCGAAAAAACCGCACCACGTCGGGCGGAATCGGCGCCGCGCCGGTGAGCGCTACCTGCGTGCGGCGCAGACCGCAGAAGTTCTGCAGCGCGCGAAACACCAACAGGTAGTGCCAGGCAAAGCGGGCGCGCTCGCCCAGGCTCCAGTCGGCACGCGCCTTGTCGGCCAAAGGCGCGCAGGCGGCAAGAGCGCGGTCGAACAGCGCGCCGCGCAGGCCGGCCGCTTCCTGGCGTTTGATACTCAGCGTGGCGTGCATCTTTTCCCAGATGCGGGGCACGCCCAGGAAGATGCTGGGCGCCACCTCGCGCAGGTCTTCCTGTACGGTGCGGATCGATTCGCCGAAATTCACCTGCGAGCCGAGGTAGGCCGGCACAAAGCTGGTGAGCATTTGCTCGGCGACGTGGCACAAGGGCAGGTAAGAGAGGTGGCTTGAGTCCCGGTGCAGCTGCAAGCGCTCCACGATGCCAGGCACCACGCCGCGGATGTTGCGCCACGAGAGCATCGCCCCCTTGGGTTTGCCGGTGGAGCCCGAGGTGTAAATGATCAGCCCGATATCGTCCAGCGTCTGCGCCGCCAGCGCCGCGTCGATGGTGGCCTGCGCGAGCGATGCGGCGCCCAATTGCTCGACTTCGGCAAAGGGGATGATCAGCGCGCGCTCTTCGGGCGTGAAGCTGCGCAGGCCCTTGGTTTCCATGACGACGATCTTGCGCAGCGCCGGCAAGTTGGCCCGCGCTTGGAGCAGCTTGTCGGTCTGCTCCTGGTCTTCGCAGACCATGACGGAAATGTCGGCGTGGCCGACCACATAGGCCACTTCGCTGCTGGGGCTGGTGGGGTAGACGCCGACGGTCACGGCGCCAATCAACCCTGCCCCCATTTGCGCCAGCACCCATTCGATGCGGTTTTCCGACAGCACACCCACATGGCCGCCCGTAGGTACGCCCAGCGCTGCGAGCCCCAGGCCGAAGGCGCTGGCGCGGCGGTGGTAGTCGGCCCAGGTGAAGGGCTTCCAGATGCCGAAGTCCTTTTGCCGGATGGCCAGCCGCGCCGCATCGCTCTTTGCGCGTTCGCGCAGCATCTGCGGCAGGGTGAGTTCGGGGAGATTCATAACAGTGGCCTCTGATACCGGCACGGCTCATACCAGGGCCGCCGCGCAAGGGCCGCCCCGCCGCGCTGGCGGCGTCCCCCTTCCCGCGTCGCGCAGCGAGGCGAGAGAAGGGGGAGAGGCGCGCAGCGCCACAGGGGGATGGCTGTCACGACAGCCACCTTTTCCGGCGCTTGTAGTGCTTGATGTCCTTGAAGCTCTTGGCCGCGCCGCCCTCGCCGCCCATGCCCAGGTAGAACTCGCGCACGTCGGGATCGCTGGCCAGGCGCTCGGCCGGGCCGTCGATGACAATCTTGCCGTTTTCCATGATGTAGCCGGTGTGCGCCACGGCCAGCGCCACGGTGGCGTTCTGCTCGACCAGCAGCATGGACGTGCCGCGCTCGGCGTTGATGCGGGCAATGATGCCGAAGATGTCTTCGACCAGCTTGGGACTGAGCCCCAGCGAAGGCTCGTCGAGCAGGATCAGCTCGGGCTGGGCGATGAGCGCGCGGCCAATCGCCAGCATCTGCTGTTCGCCGCCCGACAGATACCCCGCCAGGCTTTTGCGCCGCTCGTGCAGGCGGGGAAAGTA
>ERZ724527.802-NODE-802-length-14987-cov-5.811613_pt1 | contig 14987 bp, 14 predicted proteins | sample MGYA00376060_ERZ724527 | MGnify/ENA primary metagenome ERZ724527 (study PRJEB28724, sample SAMN07190886) | activated sludge metagenome | isolation source: activated sludge of sewage treatment plant in Hong Hong | place: USA: Christiansburg, Virginia | collected...
TTATACCCAACGAACCTGAACAGGTAATGCTGTTAAGGGAAAAAATGACAGAATTTAGAGTATACGCTATACTTTGTCATAGGAAACAATCAAATTAATTTTAACCAAGAATAATGGCCCCTTTTATTCGTAAACTTTTACGGATGAAAACTTTATTCCATTTACACAGTCCATTGGATCTGGTAAAACAATTTGGTGCTAAGGCATCAGTGCGCAAAAAATTTCTCAGCGCAGCTTTTTTTATTACGGCTTCCACTTTCGTGAATGCACAACAAGCCAATGACATGACCAAAGTCAATAAGCTAGACGAGGTTTTGGTTTCAGCGATTCGTGTCACCAAAAAAACGCCAGTCAGTTATAGCAATTTGACAAAACAAGACATCCAATCACGAAATCTAGGGCAAGACATTCCCATTTTGATGAATTTTATGCCGTCGGTTGTCACCACATCAGATGCCGGAAATGGCATAGGATATACAGGAATTCGTGTCCGCGGTACTGATGCCACTCGCGTTAATGTCACCATCAATGGTGTGCCATACAATGATGCGGAAAGCCACGGTACTTTTTGGGTGAATATGCCCGACTTTTCCTCGTCTGTAGGAAGTTTGCAATTGCAACGCGGCGTAGGAACTTCTACCAACGGAGCCGGAGCTTTTGGCGCCAGTTTGAATCTAGCGACCGATACTTTTTCTAAAGAAAGCAGCGGTGAGCTATCCAATTCTTTCGGTAGTTTTAATACAAGAAAGCATACTTTAAAGTTCAGCAGTGGCTTGATGAACGACAATTTTGAGTTGGCAGGAAGGTTCTCCAATATCGATTCACAAGGCTATATTGATCGTGCTGCATCGGATTTGAAATCGTATTTTCTTCAAGGAACTTACGTCGGAAAAACCACGCTAATTAAAGCTTTGATTTTTGGAGGAACAGAAAAAACCTATCAGTCTTGGTACGGTGTAGATGCGCAAACCTTAGAAAATGACCGAACCTTTAATTATGCTGGAATATATATGGATGCACTAGGAAATACAAAGTTCTATGACAATCAAACTGACAATTACCAGCAACACCATTTTCAATTGCATTGGAATGAAAAAATAAATCCTAATTGGTCGAGTAATATCGCTTTGCATTATACCAAAGGGAATGGGTATTATGAAGAATTTAAAGAAGACGAATCTATTGCGAAATATGGCTTGACAACTGTAGGAAATGAAGCAGATAGCGATTTGGTGCGTCAAAAATGGTTGGATAATGATTTTTACGGAACTACTTTTTCATTGAATTATAAAAAAGAAAAACTCGATTTGCTTTTCGGCGGAAGCTGGAATCAGTATGTGGGCGATCATTTCGGAAAAGTAATCTGGACGCAGTTGCCTACTCAAAATCCGTTAGGGGGCAAGTATTATCAAGATGAAGCTACAAAAACCGATGCCAATACGTTCTTGAAAGTAAATTATCAATGGTTTCCTAAATGGAATTTGTTTGGAGATCTTCAATACCGAAATGTTCGTTATAATGCTAATGGTGTTCAGCCTGAATTGGTCAATGATGTTTTTTCATTCTTGAATCCAAAAGCTGGAGTAACGTATACTTTCAATTCAAACAATGCCTTTTATTTTTCTTATGCCAAAGCCAATCGCGAGCCCAATCGCACCGATTATGAAAACGGAACACCCAATTCAGAAAGTTTGGATGATTATGAATTAGGCTGGCGACATGAACAGAAAAAAGCAAAATGGAACGCAAACCTGTATTATATGAAGTATAAAAACCAACTGATATTGACCGGAGAATTAGATGATGTTGGTAATCCGATTCGATCTAACACCGACAAAAGCTATCGTTTGGGAGGCGAAATAGAGCTGACGTATCAGATTTTAAAAAAGTTGCAATACCAGGGAAACATAACGTATAGCGCAAACACAATTGAAGGAGAAAATGGCGCAGATGACAAGCAAATTGCATTTTCACCATCTGTGGTATCGAGCAGTATGCTGGTTTTTCAGCCACTAAAAAGTTTAAAAATAAGTTGGTTGCAAAAATATGTAGGCGAACAATATTTGAGTAATGCCGAGTCAGAAACGTCAAAATTATCGAGTTACATGACGCATGATTTGAATTTTTCGTTCGAGTACCTTCCGAAAAGTATTTTTAAATCGATACAATTTAACGGTTTAATCAATAATGTGATGAATAGAAAATATGTGTCAAACGGTGCAGATTATGGCGGTGGTGCCATTTATTATTATCCGCAAGCAGGAATCAATTTCTTGGTCGGATTGACCTTAAACTTTTAATTGTAAACCCGAATAGTATTGTTGCCTAAAACTTCAACACGATACGGAACCAAGGTGTATGATGCTCCGTTGTTTCCGATGCCGCTATACATATCATATTCATAGGCATCTTCGCAATTGCATTTTGCAGTCAATCCACTAATGGAGAGTCGAGAGCATGCCGTTGGAGATTGGTTCGGACAATTGCCGTTCCATGCACGATACTCTGTTGATGAAATTTTCATCATCAGAATGTCAATATCACCGTCTACAGTAATTGGGGTTGGATTCGAATTCGAATTCAACCCGCTGTAGCTCGGTAAATTCAAATTTAAGGTTGCCGAAAAATTATAATTGGGCAAATAGGGATTGTTGTTACTTCTGCCAGATTCTTTATCACAACTGCTTAGAAGTCCAATAATGATAAAGGTTAAAAAATATTTTTTCATATATAAAGTCACTAATGATGGTGTAAACAAATATAATTTAATTAAATTTGGCTTTGTAATGATTAACAATTAATTATTATCTAAAGGAAATAATAGTATCTTTGACCGCAAGGAATCCCGTAGATATGGGATTTTTTCTATTTATATAAATGACGGAAATTATGAGTGCAGTATCGTATTACACAGCAGAAGGATTAAAAAAATTAAGAGAAGAATTAGATTATTTGAAAAGCGTGGCGCGTCCGAAAGCGTCTCAAGATATAGCAGATGCCAGAGATAAAGGCGATTTGTCAGAGAATGCAGAATATGATGCCGCTAAAGAAGCACAAGGTTTGCTTGAAATGCGCATTGCAAAACTAGAAGAAGTACATGCCAATGCACGCTTGATAGACGAATCACAATTAGATATGTCGAAAGCATTGGTGTTATCGAATGTAAAAATTAAAAACCAAGCCAATGGTTTGGAAATGAAATATACTTTGGTAGCCGAAAGCGAAGCCGATTTGAAAACTGGAAAAATTTCGGTAACTTCTCCAATCGGAAGAGGATTGTTAGGGAAATCAGTAGGCGATGTAGCCGAAATTACTGTGCCTAACGGTGTATTGAAATTTGAAGTATTAGAAATTTCAAGATAATCAAGATGTCAACTATTTTCACCAAAATCATCAACGGAGAAATTCCAAGTTATAAAGTAGCTGAAGACGACCATTTTCTTGCTTTTTTGGATGTTAATCCGAATGCAAAAGGGCATACGTTATGCATTCCCAAAAAGGAAGTCAATAAGCTTTTCGACATGGATGACAAAGCGTATTTGGGTTTGATGCAATTTTCAAAAAAAGTAGCCGCAGCGCTCGAAAAAACCATTCCATGCAAAAGAATCGGAATGACCGTAATAGGTTTGGAAGTGCCTCACGCACATGTGCATTTAATTCCACTCAACGAAATGGATGAAATGCGTTTCCAAAATAAAGTAAAATTAGCACACGAAGAATTTGAAGCTTTGGCAAAAAGCATCAGTTTGAACTTATAAAAAAACCAACACGGATTTCGCAGATTTACACAGATTTTTATCCGTGACAATCTGTGAAATCCGTGTTTATTTCTTCTCAAAAACAACCTGCATCGTTGTTCCTTTATTCACTTCAGAATGTAACACTTTGATTTTTCCTTTGTGGTATTCTTCCACGATGCGTTTCGTAAGGGATAAGCCCAAACCCCAACCGCGTTTTTTGGTAGTGAAGCCTGGCTCAAAAACACTTTTAAACTGATTTTTCGGAATGCCTTTTCCAGAATCTGAGACTTTTATTTTTACGAATTTTCCATCATCTTCAATCACTACAGCTAGTTTGCCTTTGCCTTTCATAGCATCGATTGCATTCTTCACCAAATTCTCAATCGTCCAACTGTGCAACGCCGGATTCAACGAAACCATAATGGGTTTTTTAGGCGCTTTGAAAGAAAAAACCACTTGCTTAGAAAACCGCGATTGCAAATAATCATACGATTCTAAAGTTTCTTTGATGATGTCGCGCGCCTCTAATATCGGTTCTGATCCAATTTTCGAGAAGCGATCAGTAATGGTTTGCAAACGGGTAATGTCTTTTTCTATTTCGGATATGGTTGTTGGATCCACATCGTCGGCTTTCATAATTTCGAGCCAGCCAATTAAAGAAGATAAAGGGGTGCCAATTTGATGCGCCGTTTCCTTCGCCATACCAGCCCAAAGTTTGTTCTGCGTCGCCATTTTAGTGCTCTTGTAAAAATTGTACACCAACGCACCAAAAAGCACAATAATCAGCACCAAAGCAATCGGATAATATTTGAGTTTGTTAAGCAACGACGAATCACCATAGTATAAGTATTGAAATTTCCCTGGCACATATTCTATCGCAATCGGGTCGTTTTGGTTTTTGAGTTTGGCAAGCAGTTCAGCCGATTTTAATTTGTCGTCAATAATACTTTCATCAATGTTTTTGGTACTCAGAATTTTATTGTTCTCAGTCAAAATAATCGGAATGCTCGCATTTTGGATAATTTTCAAAGGCAGTTCGATATCGGTATCAATTCCAGCATTGTTGAGCGTTTTCTGAGCTTCAGCCCAATGTTCCATCTTAACGCGTTCTTCATCCTTGAAAATCTGGAAGAAAGCATAAGTGTTCCATAAAATCATGGTAATAATCACAAACGAGGCAGCGATTAAAATCCAGCGGGTCATATTTTTTCTGTTCGAAAACTGCATGTGAATGATTTTATGGGACTAAATATAAAGAAATATTTCTGTTCAGATTGGAAAATAAAACGGACTAGTTTTTTTTCAAAAAAAAGGCTTAAACAGTAATTGTGTTTAAGCCTTAGTATCAATGTTTTTGTGTTTTATTTTTTCAAAACCCTACGAATAACTTCTGCTCCGTTTTTGTCTTTCAATTGTAAAAAATAAAGACCAGCAGTGAATTCGCTCATATCAATGGAATTTTCATTAGGTTGCCCTTCTTTCAAAGTCGATCCTTGAATATTCAGAATTTTGTAACTGTAAATTTCAGATTCAGAACCAATTTGTAGGATATCAATCACCGGATTTGGATAAACAATGGCTTTGCTTAATAGGTTTTCATCGCCATCTGACATTCTTGCTGCGCCGCCCCAAGTATAAGAGTATCCGTTTGTTTTGTTTAGCAAGTCGGGCGTTTGATTTGCCGTACCCGTACTACCATTATTGAATACGATATTAACAGAGGTTGGTCCGACAATCGTATATTTATAAAACCCATTCACATCAGCCACCATCGTGATTCCTGGCCAAGTGGTGTTGGCAACACTTCCAGTTGGAATGGCATTCCAATAATGAATTTTTGGTACTACAGTCCAAGTAGTTGGCGGTTTGAAATAAACAGTCATCGATGTCGGACATCTATTCGCTGGTTCCGCACCAAGCCATGCATTATCATAATAGCGAGTTCCAGCAGTCGCAGTTAAATCGGCGGTTTGTAGCGTTCCGTCATTAAAAATAATGCTCGAAGCACTTACCGTTGCTGGAAAAGTAAACTTATACCAACTGCCACAATCTAAAGTCATCGCAACACCAGGCCAAGTAACTGCTGGCGTAGTTCCGGTTGTATTCCAATAATAGATTTTAACGGCCGCATTCCAATTGGCTGGTTTCTTAAAATAGACCGTAAATGGTGTCGGGTTTGTAAAAGTATACACTTCTGTTCTTATTGCCGTGCTCACACCAGCGGTGTTCCTAACAAACGCTTTCAAAGTAGTTGTACTCGTAATCGCTAATGATTTTGTACCAACAGCCGAAGCCGAAGCGGTAGTAGGTGTCGAACCATTCAAAGTATAATAAATGGTTGAGGTATTTACATTTGCTGACAAAACAACATTTACGGTTGAACCACTAGTAAAAGTGCCACCCGATTGTGAAACAGTTAAAATGGGTGCTACTGCCGGACAGCGGTTTGCAGGTTCTGAAGCCAACCAAGCATTGTCGTAATATCGGATTCCAGCTGTCGCAGTTAAATCGGCGGTTTGTAATGTTCCGTCATTAAATAGTAAGTTAGAAGCGCTTACTGTTGCTGGAAAAGTAAACTTATACCAACTGCCACAATCTAAAGTCATCGCTACGCCAGGCCAAGTTGCCGCTGGAGCAGTTCCGGTTGTCGACCAATAATAAATTTTGACTGCCGAATTCCAATTGGCGGGTTTTTTAAAATACACAGTAAAGGTTGGCGGTGTAGTAAAAGTATACACTTGACTTGAAATAGCAGAACTAACGCCAGCCGTGTTTCTAACAAAAGCTTTCAATGTGGTTGTGCTACTAATCGCCAATGATTTTGTTCCAACTGCTGAAGCTGATGCCGTAGTTGGTGTTGAACCATTTAAAGTATAATAAATAGTTGAAGCGCTATTGTTGGCAGTTAAAACCACATTAACAGTAGTTCCATTAGTAAAAGTGCCGCCAGCTGGAGCAATAGTAAAACTCGGAACATCAGCAACAGTTTCTCTTTCCCAAACCGCATAGTCGTTTCCGGAAGTTTTTAAAACCCACCCTGTTCCTGGATTCCACATGCCTGGACCAATTTTCACCACGACTTTATTGTCGATAGTAGCCGAATAAAACGAACTTGCATTAGATACCACAACCGAACTGTATGCGTTAATTCCGTTATTTTTTCTAATAGCCATCAATTGATTGATCGCAGTTTGATTTGCGGTATAAGTCACCGTCACACCATCTTTACTGTAAGTGCCACCGTAATAATGCGGGAAGAATACACACGGCATTCCGGGATGCGTCAGAATAAAAGCATAGCCTTTCATAATATTATTACCCGTCACAAAACTTCCAGGTTTCACAAAAGTATCATGGTTGTCAATAAAGGTTACAGCTTTGTCGGCATATCCAAATTGTCCAGCCAAACCAGGATTTCCAGCAAGTGCGGCATAATTTCCGCTATTAATGGCAGGTTGTAAAGCGTTATAATACAAAGCAAAATCAAAAGCTGCGGATCGGTTTCCGGTGCCATTAATCCAAGATTTTAAGTTATTCACATTTCCATCCCAATATTCTCCAACCGAAGCATAAGGCGACGATGCATTGATGTAATCTCCAAAATAACCTGCCGAAAATCCTTTGGCCACATCCCAACGCCAACTGTCAAAGCCCAAAGCTTTCAATCGGGTAAGGTATTCTTTAACACCATTTTGTACTTGTAAATTGGTATGATCCAAATCCCTTCCACCATTAAAATCTTCTCCAGTATCCGGAGTTCCGCAAGGTCTCACGCCAGTAATCGTCCCAAAATTGGCCTCGTCATTGCTCGTAATCGAATGACAATCCCAAGTTGGATTCGTAAAATCTGTCCAATTCGTTGTGCCACCTCTGTGATTTACCACAATATCAGCCATCGGATGAATTCTTGGCGTACTCGTATTAAAAGCAGTTAACATAGCCCGCAATTGCGCTTCTGAGCCGTAAGAAGTTTGACTAAAATTGAATAGTTCCGTTGGAATATAACCCACACCGCCAGTTGATTTGCTCGGTGGCGGCAACCAAATTACATTAAAACCAGCATTGGCATAACCGCTAGTTCGGTTTTTTAAATAGTTGTAAAGTCCACCTTCTGTTGCTACCGAAACTTGCGTATGAACGTCCCAGCCAAAGGCTTGCAACATAATGTCATTGACGTTGGCTGCCGATTGCGCTTGTACGCTCGTAGTGAACGAAAAGCAAAAACAAACCAGGGCAAAAACCATTTTTTTTAAGGATAATTTTGTTTTCATTTTGAAATTGGATTGGGTTAAAATCAAATTTAGTTTTTATGAAATTAACAATAAAATCTTAACATTTTTAAGATTTTGATTAAAGTGATGCTTTTTGTTGTTTAAAACGACAACTAAAACGTTATAGTTGTGCGAATTGTTGATAAATAAAAATAGTTGCAATAGCATTTTTAAAATGGGATAATTTTTTAGAAGCTATTTCCTGCTGTTCGTTTCTATCTTTTGCGCCGAAAGCCGGCACAAAAGGATAACCACTACCATCAGGGCTAGGGCACTTGGCTAATAAGGAGAATACTTTTCAACAAACAGCCATCTTATCAACAGCAATTCTTGTGGCGTAGTGCTATTTGCTATTTTTGTCGAAACACGAAAAAGACATGCTCAGCATCGAACCCAAAGACTTATCGCCGTTGAAACTTCAGGCCTATCTGCAAAGTGCTGTGGCGCCTCGCCCAATTGCATTTGCAAGTACAATCAGTGCCAGCGGAAAACCGAATTTATCGCCGTTTAGTTTTTTCAATGTGTTTAGTTCAAATCCGCCGATTTTAATTTTTTCTCCAGCAAGACGGGTTCGTGACAACACCATCAAACACACCTTAATCAATGCCGAAGCCACTAAAGAAGTGGTTATTAATATCGTGAATTTCGATATAGTGCAACAAGCGTCTTTGTCGAGTACAGAGTATGCCGATGGTGTCAACGAGTTTGTAAAATCGGGATTAACTCAAATTCCATCCGACATCGTAAAACCTTATCGTGTCAAAGAATCACCGGTGCAATTCGAATGTAAAGTCAACCAGATTATTGCACTCGGAACGGAAGGTGGCGCCGGAAATTTAATCATTTGTGAAGTAGTCAAAATTCATATCGACGAAAAAATTCTCGACGACAATGGCAACATCGACCAACACAAAATCGATCTCGTGTCGCGTTTGGGTAGCAATTGGTATTCGCGTTCCAATCAAGGTTTGTTCGAAGTGCCAAAACCCATTGCCAATCTCGGAATCGGAGTAGATGCCATTCCAGATTTCATTAAAAAAAGCAGTGTTTTCAATGGCAACGATTTGGGCATGTTAGGCAATATTGAAGCCTTGCCTACCCAAGAAGAAGTTGCTATATTTGTAAAAGAAAATTTCGAGATAAAAGGTGTTTTAAGTGCCGATGATGATTTGAAAATTTATCAAAAAGCCAAAGCTTATTTAAACCAACAAGATGTGCTTTCGGCATGGAAAGTCTTGTTGGCCAATACAATTTTAAAAAAATAACAAACAAAAAAATCACAGAAGATGGAAGTTACAGGGAAAATTAAAATGATCGACACCACCAAAGAAGTGGGTTCGTCTGGATTTAAAAAAAGAGATGTAGTCGTAACTACAGATGAGCAATATCCACAACACATATTGGTGCAATTCGTACAAGACAAATGCGATTTGTTGAATGGTTTCGCTGTTGGAGAAGCGGTTAAAATCGATATCAATTTACGTGGTAGAGAATGGGTGAATCCACAAGGAGAAACGGTTTATTTCAACACCATTCAAGGCTGGAGAATCGGAAAACTACAAGCTGAAGCGCCACAACAAGCACCGCCAATGCCAGCAGCACAAGCTTTTGAACCAGCTCCGAGCTTTACAGAAGAAGAGCATGACGATTTGCCTTTCTAAGAGACAAGACCGTTGCACTGCAAGAAGCAAGAGAGAAGAAAATCAGAAATTAGTAGTAACTAGTTTCTGATTTTTTGTTTCTCATTATTATATACTTAGCGGCTTTGCGACTTAGCGAGAGTTAATTTTTTTCACGCAAAGGCGCAGAGACGCAAAGTTTAAGTTGATTTATATGGGTTTATAAATAGTATCGTTTTCCTCTTTTAAAAATTAATGTCTTATGTATCACGTCACGGAAGCACTTTATTTTCCAGCGGTTGAAACAGCTTCGCCCGAAGGCATTCTGGCTTTTGGTGGCGACTTGTCTCCAGAACGATTATTATTGGCTTATCAGAGCGGTATTTTTCCGTGGTTTGAAGCCGATGAACCCATATTGTGGTGGTCGCCAAATCCGAGGATGGTCTTGTTTTTTGACGAGTTGAAAGTTTCTAAAAGCATGCGGAACATCTTCAATAGAGCCATTTTCAAAGTAACCTTCAATCAAGATTTCAGAGCCGTGATTTCGAATTGTCAGAATGTAAAACGCGAAGGGCAAAACGGCACATGGATTACCAATGAGATGATTGAAGCTTATTGTAAACTTCATGAGATCGGCATCGCAAAATCAGTCGAAGTTTGGAAAGACGACAAATTGGTGGGCGGTCTGTATGGCATCGATTTGGGTCACGTATTTTGTGGCGAAAGTATGTTTTCTTTAGTGTCGAATGCTTCGAAAGTGGCTTTTATCAGTCTCGTAAATCAATTGAAATCAGAAAATTACCAAATCTTGGATTGTCAAGTTTATAATGAGCACCTCGAAAGTTTAGGATGTCGTGAAATAAACAGGGACGATTTTATTAAAATCATAAAACGAACGCAAAGTCATAAAATTTCAAACATCAACCCCTAAAATTAAATAGGCTTCAATGTATATTTGATGAATAATCAAAGCGTTTTAGTTATGAAAATAGGGGTTCCAAAAGAAATTAAAAATAATGAAAATCGAGTTGGATTAACGCCAGCAGGTGTTTTCGAATTGGTCAAAAATCAACATCTTGTCTACGTTCAAAACGGAGCAGGTGAAGGCAGTGGTTTTTTTGATGAAGATTATGAAACAGCTGGCGCGATTCTACTTCAAAACGCAGCTGACATTTATAGCATCAGTGACATGATTGTCAAAGTCAAAGAGCCCATCGCCGAAGAATATCCGTTGATTCAACCCAATCAAATTCTTTTTACGTATTTCCATTTTGCTTCAAGCAAGGAATTAACCCAAGCCATGATAGCGAGCAAAGCAGTTTGTATTGCATACGAAACCGTTGAAGACGAAGACGGAACTTTACCCTTATTGACCCCAATGTCAGAAGTTGCCGGTAGAATGGCGATTCAACAAGGCGCTAAATATTTAGAAAAACCGATCAAAGGAAGAGGCATTTTATTAGGCGGTGTTCCTGGAGTTCCGCCCGGAAAAGTATTGGTGTTAGGTGCTGGAGTTGTGGGTATTCAAGCGGCTAAAATGGCTGCAGGTTTGGGAGCTCATGTTACGATTCTCGACATCAATATGAAAAGACTTCGCTATGTAAATGACGTCATGCCGAACCATGTTGTAACCGAATTTTCTAGCGAGTATAATATCAGAAGACATATAAAAAACCACGATTTGATTGTCGGAGCTGTTTTAGTAACTGGAGGCAAAGCACCAAAATTGATCACAAGAGACATGCTCAAAGAAATGAATCCAGGCACTGTTATCGTGGATGTAGCTGTCGACCAAGGCGGTTGTTTTGAAACGACCAAACCTACAACCCACGAAAATCCTACATACATCATCGATGACGTGGTGCATTATTGCGTGGCGAATATGCCGGGTGCTGTTCCATACACATCCACTTTGGCATTAACCAATGTGACTTTGCCTTACGTAATGAAGATTGCAAATTTGGGATGGAAACAAGCCTGTGAACGCAACAAAGATTTGAGTAAAGGTTTGAATATTGTCAATGGAGAAATTGTCTATAACGGGATTACGCTCTAGCAGTTCTTTTCCAACAATTGGCGACATGATCATCAACCATTCCGGTGGCTTGCATGTGTGCATACACAACGGTTGAACCTACAAATTTAAAACCTCGCTTTTTTAAATCTTTGCTCAATACATCAGAGATTTCGGTTGTAGCTTTAATTTCTGACATCGATTTTAGGTTATTGACAATAGGTTGGTGGTTTACAAATCCCCAAATGTATTTAGAGAAACTGCCAAATTCCTCTTGCACTTTCATGAAAGCAACAGCATTTGAAATGGTGCCGCGAATCTTAAGTTGGTTCCGAATAATGCCTTCATTTTGCATTAATTCTTGCACTTTCGTTTCATTGTAAAGGGCCACTTTTTTATAATCAAACTGATCAAAAGCTTTTCGAAAATGATCGCGCTTTTTCAAGATGGTATACCAACTCAATCCAGCTTGAAAGGTTTCTAAAACCAAAAATTCAAATAATTTGTCGTCATCATAAACAGGGTTCCCCCATTCGTTGTCGTGATAATCACGGTATAAATCATCTTTTTCGCACCAAGCGCAACGTATTTTTGTTTCCATTAGTTACTGTGAATGTATTTTTCGATTAGGTAATGTCCGAGATAAATAAATGGCGTTAATAAAATTGCAATAATCAATTTGACAAAATAACCTGTAAATGCCGATAATATAAAAACTTCCGTAGTCATTTTTCCGGTCATCCAGAAGGCGATACCAAGTACAATGAAACTGTCAAACAATTGCGAAATCACAGTCGAACCCGTGCTTCTGAGCCAAATCATTTTATTGCCGGTTCTGTTTTTGACGAAATGAAAAATGGTTACATCAATCAATTGCGATACCAGAAAAGCGGTAATGCTTCCTACAATAATCCACAAGCTTTGTCCGAAAACAGCGGTAAATTGATTATCTGACACCAAATTCGAACCCTCGACAGCAGGAATTTTCATCGCCAAATAAAGCAACACAAAACAATAAGCAATCAAAGCAGCAGTAATTAATGAAAGTCGTTTGACACCTTTTTCTCCGAAATATTCATTGATCAAATCGGTGGTGATAAAAACGATGGGCCAAGGCAAAATGCCAACACTCATTACAGCAGAACCTACGTGAATGAGTTTGCCACCAATCAATTCAGCAACAATGGCGTTGGTAATAAAGATGCCGGCAAGTACGACGTAAACAGTATCTTTTTTGGATTTAAACATGCCTAAAAATAATAAATCTAATTTACTTTTTCGACAAAAAAAAACCTCGAGTCAATAATGAAACGAGGTTTTCTCTGTTAGGGATTAATTATCGTCCCCAACCTATGATGTTGTAAGCTACGCTTTTCGGCTGTCCGTTTCCATAGGCAACTCCTACGTCACGCCAAGCTTTGATGGCATCTCTTTTCAAATTGACTTCCGTCTCCATTTTATAATTCCACTCGCGTTTGTCTATTTCAAGTACACGTTTGCCCATTTTATCAGACAATGCTTTCGCTTCTTTATAGCAAGCTGCTTCAGGATCTATTGAACTTAGAATGGCACCCGCTTCGTTGGCAGTTTCCCACGATTGATTTGCGTTCCAAAGATTGGTTGCTTCAGCCATTTTCAATTTGCAATCTCTTTCGATAAACTTTTTGAAAATAGGACCGATAGCTGCTGCTGCTTTGTTGTAGCATTCTGTACATTCTTCTGGAATGGATGTCAGTTTAAAAATAGCTTCTTCATATTTAGATTGTGTGGTTAAAGCATTGGCTTCATTGATGATTTGTCCACATCTTGCGTTGTAATAATCAATGATTTTGGTTTTACCACTCGCAACAAAACTTTGAATACCAGCATCATTTGGTTTGATGTTTTTGATTGCATCCATATAAGCTTTGGTTTCGTTGGTACCAACACCTTTTACAGAAACGGTATAGCTAGAATATTTCTTTCCATCAAAACCATCGCCGATGTATAGGTTTACATTCAACGTTAAAGCGGTCATTGGTGGTGCAGTTGCTAATAAATCTTTGGTAGCTACATCAATATTTGGAGTGATAATAAATCTTGAATTGTAACCAGAACCAGAAATCCCGCTTGCAGAAACAATTTGATTTAATTTATTAGACAACATATTGCTGGCGCCTTGAGGCAATCCTTCAACTTGTTCTGGAATGTAAGGTGTGATGGTAATTCTACCCAAAGAACCCGCGCTTGTAGAAGACTCTTGCGCCATCGTTAAGGCAGTAAATCCGAAAACTGCTATACAACAGCTTGTGATTTTAGTGATTAAGTTTTTCATATTGCTTATTTTTTATTTTTCACCTAGAACAATAGTAGCTTGTCCTAAACCTTTGGTCATTAATTTATTGGTAATCGAATATGGTGCAGTTTTAAGCATGGTTTGCAATCCTTTTAGGAAACTTTTTGCATCCATGGCTTTTCCGTTGGCATCAAAAAGTGGAATTCTAACTTGCTCAAAAAGCATTGAGGTTTCGCCTGAATCGGTTTCGCTGAAACGGTGTTGCACCGTATTGTCATGCATCCAATCAGAAATGATTTCTCTCAACTCTTTACCATTGTATTCTTTTTCCAAATCATCTGGCCAAGAATCGAATTTTTTGATACGTACGATAATTTCTCTACCGTTGGCAAACAAATCATCAAAATGTGTTTGCAATTGTGCGTTGAAATTATCGATATGTGCCAATACAGCTTCTTCTAACAACACTGGTAATTCAGCTGAAAATGATGGCGCACCAGTTCCGGTAGCTCCAGCAACTTGTTTGTCAGTATAGGCATCCAAACCTTTTAACGTGTAGGTAATTGATTTTTTTGGACCAGTAACATTGACCGTCCAAGTCAATTCCATGATGATATCGGCTTTGGCTACTTTCTTAATTCTTTCAAGTGGCGTTTCTGCAACACCTGCACCAGTTTTAGAAGTCAATAAGGCATTTTCAGCACTTTCTGATTCTAAGGTTTTGATGGCTGCCGCCATGTCTTTCAAAGGAAATCCACGGTCTGCCATTAGCGTATTGATTTTTGCTATGACTTGAAGTAAATCGGCATTTTCTTGGAACGCTTTTTTGTAATCTGGAATTTTAGTCGCTGTTCCTTGATTGTCAAAAGTGGTCATGTATTTATTAGTGTTGCACCAAACATCACTTGGAATTACCATAATGGTAGGTTTTTTTGCTTGTCCGGAAACAAGGCTTACACACAATATAGCTATTAGGGTAACTATTTTTTTATTGAATTGTTTCATTGTTGTCTATAATTATTTAATAATGCCATCGGCGATTAGTTTTGCTTTCAGTTCAGAACGAAG
>ERZ724527.803-NODE-803-length-14979-cov-4.294961_pt1 | contig 14979 bp, 9 predicted proteins | sample MGYA00376060_ERZ724527 | MGnify/ENA primary metagenome ERZ724527 (study PRJEB28724, sample SAMN07190886) | activated sludge metagenome | isolation source: activated sludge of sewage treatment plant in Hong Hong | place: USA: Christiansburg, Virginia | collected...
TATCAGCAGGTCGTATCCGAAGCCCCCGGGCTTGGCGAGCCACTTGGCGCTCTTCATGGTGGCATCGAAGATGTCGCCGTGCAGGAACCAGTGGCGCTTGCCATCGATGGTGAGGCTGAGCTGGTCCACCAACCGCAGCTCGCCGAGGCGGGCCGGGCTGTAACGGCGCAGCGCTTCGTCGTGGTTGCCGGTGATGTAGTACACGGGGATCTTGGCGCTCCACTTCAGCAACTTCTTCACCACACGCATATGCGCCTTGGGGAAGTACTTCTTGTTGAAGGCCCAGATGTCGATGATGTCCCCGTTGAGGATGACGGTGCCGGGCGATACACTGCGGAGGTAGGTGAGCAGCTCTTCCGCTCTGCAACCATAGGAGCCGAGGTGCAGGTCGCTCAGCACCAGGATCTCCACCTTTCGTTTCATCGCTGCAAAGGGACGGCCTTTGTGCGAAGTGGGTGTGGCGCGAAGGTTAACTCCTCGCCTGCCCTTGTTCAACCGGCCTCCTCCATGCGCTCCACCCAACCGTTGGGTCCGTAGCTGCGCTTGCGCGCCAGCTCCATGATGGTGCGCAGCTCCTCCACACTGCGTGGCCGTTCGCGCCCCCGGTGCAGCATGGCGTGGCAATTGGGGCACACGGGCACCAGGTCGTTCACGGGGTCGAGCACATAGTCCGCATCCTTCGGCGCCAAGGTGCGCAGGTGGTGCACTTGCATGAAGCCATCGCCGATGGCACCGTAGCGTCGCTTGAAATCCACCGCGCACACCCGACAGATGGCACCGTGATAGGCAAGGCAGGTGGCTCGTGCGGAGGCGTTGCGTTCGTAGATGTTCTCCGCCACCATCACCACGTGGCGTTGGTGGTCCGGTGCAGGGGTCGAAACGCTGGTCTCGGGTTCCATGCGGATGTCCGAACGGATCGGGTCGCAGCTTTTGCAGCGCTTCACCAGTATGCGTGTGCCGGTGCGCTCCTGTGCCACGAACTGCAGCAATGCATCCACGTGATCCGCGCACAGCTTCATGGAATGGCCGCCGGTGAGCCCCGCACCGCCCACCTTGTTGCGTACACCTTGGATGTGCGCACACCCCGCCCGGTGCATAATGCTCACGGGGTGGCTCCGTTTGCGACGGAGGTTCAGCACAAAGCCGGAAGGGTGCTCTTCCATCCAACGACGGAAGCCCTTGTCATCATCCTGAAAGATCATGGTGTGCATACCCAAGTACACCGGAAGCCTTGCTGTGATCGGAGCGGTCCGACCCCTGAGCTCCCGAACGGAACGCGGCGAAACTATCCGCCTCACCGTGTCCGCAACCCTTGTGAACAAAGACTTGTTCCAGGCTTAAGGTCACGCTAAGGTGACGCACACCTGCGCTTCACACCCGCTTCTTCTTTTCGCAACCCGAACGGTCGGTGCTGCATGTGCTTCGCCCTGCCCGAACGACCCACGGATGACCGACGAGGCCCTGCACATCTTCTTCAAGGAACACCCGACCCGCATAAGCACCACGCCGTGGTCCAAGGTGCGCGAAGCGGCCCTGCTGGAGGACGTGCGGGCTTACCTGGTCAACGCCATCAAGTCCCGGCGCAGCGCACCGGCCGCGCGGACCTTCGGCGGTTACCGGTTGGAGTTCCAGCGCACGGCCCTGCAACGCGCCGATGGCGTGGAGGAAGTGATCTGGACGGTGTACCACAGTGACGCGGAGGTGGCGGTCACAGGGAAGCGTTCACGACCGAAGAAGATGTCGCGGTGACACGTGCTGAACCTTCATGCGCAGTGAAGGTTGGGCACACATGGAAGGGTGAGCTTCGCAGCGCCCATCACCGCTCCGCCATGCTCCAACTGCTGCCCCGTGTTCGACGCCGCAAGGTCCAGTACATCGCCGTGCTGCGTTGTCCGCATTGCCGTGTACGCGTTTCCGAACAGATGCCGAGCGAAGGAAGCGTGATGCACACCAAGTGCTTCTGCTGTAGCAAGTTCCTGCACGCCCATGCGGACGCCTGTTGCGTCTATTGCTCCATGGCGAACGTGCCGTGCCCCAAGCGCCAGCGCAAACAGGGTCGCACCGGCTGAGCGTCCGTTGCGCCATGGGCGCTTACGGGCATGTTACCAAGCCGATCGCCTTTGTTCATGGAACCACAAAACGCAGGTCGCGGAGTGATAACGCTGGTCTAACATCAGCGGCCGCGGTGCCCGGTACACTTGCCGCCCGAACCGGACCGGTCATGAAACGTGCGCTTCTGCTCCTTCTTCTCTGCTTTGCGCTCATCCAGACCATCTCTGCGCAAAGCACGGTGCGCGGCAAGGTGACCGACGCAGTCACAGGCGAAGAGCTGATCGGTGCGTCCATCGCCGTGAAAGGCAGCGATCCGCGCATCGGTACCTCCGCCAACATGGAAGGTGACTACTCCCTATCGATCCCCACCGCCGGTCCTGTGAGCATTACCGTGTCCATGTTCGGCTATGCCGTTCAGGAGCTCACGATCACACCCAAGCCCGGCGGTGTGGAGGTGCTGAACGTGGAGCTGCGCGAGGAAGGCAAGGAGCTGAAGGAGTTCGAGATCACCCGCAAGGCGAACAAGCGTGCCGACGCTTACCTGGAACGCATGAAGTCCAACGCGGCGACGAGCTTCGATTTCATTTCGCGCGACATGACCTTGAAGACCGGCGACGGTGATGCGTCGCAAGCTGTGAAGCGGGTCACGGGTGTTTCCACGGTCGGCGCCTTCGTCACTGTGCGGGGTCTTGCCGACCGCTACATCGTAACGGCCATCAACGGCAGCCGGGTGCCCACGATGGACCCGTTGACCAACAACCTGCGTTTGGACCTCTTCCCCACGGGTCTGCTGGACAACATCATCATCACCAAGACCGCTTCGCCTGAGCTTCCGGGTGATTGGTCGGGTGCCTTCATGTCGTTGAACACGAGCGACTATCCGGACAAGTTGCGTGTAAGCGTGAGCGCCGCGCTGGGCTATAACCCGAACGTGTGGGGCAAGCAGATCGTCTCTTCCCAGAGCAGCTCCACGGACTGGCTGGGGCGCGATGACGGTATGCGCGGGATCCCGGAAGGAGTGCCCACTGATGCTGAAGCGTTCCCGCTGTTCATCGAACCGAACCTCTACCAGCAACTTACCCTGTTGGGTCTTGGCCCAACGTTGGCATCGTACGGCATCACTCCAACGAACAGCGCTTTTCAAACACCGATCATGGGTACGAGCAGCGCTCTTCAAGGCTTGGCACTGACTGAGCTGGCGTTACTGGCGCCTGCGTTGATCAACGATCCAACTGCCTTACAGAGCGCGGTGAACACATACAACTCCACATACAACCTGGCCTATTTCTCTCCGACGGTGAATGCCGAGCTGGCCAGCCTCAACACCAAGTTCAACAATGCCAACTGGCGGGTGAAGGATGTGTCCGGCAGCCCCAACATCAACCAGTCGATCACCATCGGGAACCAGGTGGCGCTGTTCAAGAAACGCAAGTCGCCGATGAGCCTCGGCTACCTCGCCGGGTTCCGCTACTCGCAGGACACGGACTACGATGGTGCGGCCACGCAGGAGCGGACCAGTGAGAACTTCACGGAAGACGAGCCAGGCAGCACCTTCGATCAGAAAGGCGACCTGCGCATATCCACCATCACCAACGGCTGGAGCGCGTTGGGCAGCCTTTCATTGAACGTGGACCGCAACAACAGCTTCTCGTTGTTGGTGATGCCCAACGCCTTGGGCCAGAACAACGCACGCTATACCGTGTTCCTGAAACCGAGCGTAAGTGGCGAGACGTTCGCATCGGAGGATCAGTTCTATGAGCAGCGCAAGCTTTGGGTCTACCAATACGGATCGAAGCACTTCATTCCGGCGTGCCGCATGAAGGTGGAGCTCGACGGCTCGTATTCCGATGGCGGCCGCGACATTCTGGACCTGAAGACGGTTCAGTACATCCTGCCTCCACCGGGTGAGCCCATCGCCAACGTCGATGGTGCCTTGATCCCTGCCTCCCGCATCTACCGCTTCCTGGACGAGACCTTGCTGGACGCGCGCATCGGCCTGGAGCTACCCTTGACCGACGACGACCGGAAGGTGCGCAAATTGAAGTTCGGAGGCGCTTATCGCAACGATACACGCAAGAACCAGCAGACCTACTACACGATCCTACGCGCCCCCGGGCCTACCCAGTGGAAAGATCCCGGACGCTTCGACATGCGACCTGACGGGCAGTTCACTTCGCAATACGCGCCCTTCGGAACCTTCAAGGACAGTGATATCGGCATCTTGAAGGTGTGGGCGGGCTATGTAATGACCGACTATGCGTTCAACTCCAAGGTGCGGGTGGTCGGTGGACTTCGCGCCGAACACACCGACCTGCTCACGGACATACTGCGCTACTACGAACAAGGCTTGGACCCGAACGATCCCGCACGCGGCACAGTGGGGAACCAAGCCATCGGCGGAGCGGGTACGACCGAACCCAAACCCGCCGTTCCGGGCATGATCGATCGCTGGGACCTTCTGCCCAGTGTCAACTTCATCTACCGGTTGAAGGATGATGAGGTGGCCCCGACGAACCTTCGGCTCAACTACTTCCGCTCCTTGGGACGCCCCAGCTTCCGCGAGTTCAGCGTGGTGCAGCTGTTCGACTACATCCTGAACGGGACGGTGTACGGGAACCCTGAACTGGAGATGACCCACATCGACAACTTCGATGTGCGCTTGGAGCGCTTCTTCAAGAACCGGAACAACATTTCGCTCAGTGGCTTCTACAAGCGCTTCGACAACCACATCGAGCTGCTGACCACTGGTGGCGACGGGTACACCTGGCGCAACGCCGACTTCTCCCGCATCTATGGTCTGGAGCTCGAGGGCCGTGTCGGCATCACGCGCAGCCTGGAATGGCGTGGCAACGTCACCGTGATGGACTCAAGGTCCGACCTGACCTTCGGGTCCAATGGGCAGCAGCGCACCTTCAGCACGGAGATGTATGGACAGGCACCCTTTCTGGTGAACTCCATGTTGACCTGGACCGCGGACAGCGCGCGCTTCTATGCCAGCGTCTCGTACAACGTGCAAGGGCCCAAGCTGGCCGTATCGAACTCCGAGACCGCTCCGGAAACAGTGCGTGCCTATGAGATGCCCCGCCACCTGATCGACATCACACTGAACAAGTCCGTGGGAAAGCACTGGAACGTGAAGCTCCGCGGCCGCAACCTGATGAACGCCCCTTTGCGCCGAGCCTACAAGTTCGACAAGGGCTACGTGGTGGATTTCGATAGTTACCGCTACGGTCCGGAATACTCGCTCACGCTGACGTACACCATCGAGTAAGCCATGGAACGCACTTCCCAACAGCGCACCGATCGCATGAGACGCACCAGCCTCCTGTTCTGCCTGGCCTTGCTCGTGAGCGCTCGAGCAGTTGCGCAGAGCGACATTGAGAACGTGATCGTGGAGACCTACTACATCTCCAATGCGGATGACGCCTCGGACACGAACGGTGGCGGGTTGACCGAGGGTTCCACGACCTATCGCGTGTATCTGGACCTCTGCGACAGCTGTGCCCTCCGTTCCATCTATGGAGATGTGAACCACACGCTACGGATCTCCAGCACCACGTTCTTCTTCAACCACTTGGACCGGGGAGCGACCTATGGCCACCTGATCAACAATGGAGCCTTGGACGAAGGCACCGCGTCGGTGGATTCGTGGCTTTCCCTTGGGGCAGGCAGCAACCAGAAGGCCGGTATTCTCAAGGTGGACGACCCAGATGGTACCATCCTCGCAAACAACGATGGTGGAAGCGCGGGGATCTCGGGAGGCCTTATGCAGAATACGGACGCTGGTGCTGGGATCCCATTGAACCTCCAGGATGGGCTCGCTCCGCCGGTTGGAAGTCCGGTCCCTCCTGGTTTCAGCGTGACCGGGTTGTTGCCGGACAGCACCTTCTTCAAGCTCACCCAAGCGAACGAGTTCATCTCCAACGACACCAGGATCGCGTGCATCACACCCGGCGTACAAGGGCCGACCACCGACAACCGCGTGCTCGTGGCCCAGCTGACCACCACCGGCGATCTCACCTTCGAACTGAACGTGGAGATCGAACACCCGGACGGCAGCGTCCAGAAATACGTGGCCAACGACTCGGTGGTGCTCGCGGACGAGGCACCGAACGGACTGCTGGTCTATCCGCCCGAGTGCGGCTGCACGGACCCCAACTTCCTGGAGTTCGACCCCACTGCCGGTTGCGATGATGGCTCCTGCGCCACCACCATCATCTTCGGCTGTCTGGATACGCTGGCCTGCAACTACGACCCCAACGCCAACTTCAACATCGCGCAACTGTGCTGCTACGGACCCGACAGCTGTGAGGGGCTTGACATCACGATCGTTTGCCCCGGGGTGGGGGTCGAAGAGTTGCGACAAGCAGCGCCCATCGAGCTGTATCCGAACCCCGCAGCGAACGTTCTGCACGTGCGCGGGTTGAATGCTTGGAGCAATGGTTCCAACGTGCAGGCTTCCATCCACGATGCCTTTGGTCGCTTGGTGCTTCAGACGAACATGAGCGCCACCTCCGGGTATGAGCTCGACTTACCTGTCCACGACCTGGCCCCTGGCGCCTATCTATTGCGGATCAGCTCACCGAAAGCAACGCTGACCCGTTCGTTCATCAGGGAATGATCAGCGCATGCACTTGGCGGATCACTTCATGATCTGGTAATTCCGAACTGGCATCGGCGCAACATGGCTCGGATAGTTTCGCCGCCTGAACTGCCCCGACCATGCGCCACACCTACACCCTTCTCTCCGCACTGCTGTTGAGCAGCGCCGTTCATGCCCAATACACTCCGCCTGATCCGTCGGGCCTGGAGGGCATCGTTGTGGAGCGCTACTACGTATCGGATGCGAACGATGCATCGGATACGGATGGCAGCACCGACCTGGACTCCGGCGAGGTGACCTATCGTGTGTTCGTGGACCTGAAGCCCGGATACAAGCTGATCACCGTGGGCGGCTTCCCTGATCACGAGATCTCCTTCAACACCACCACGAGCTTCTTCTACAACGACGACCGCGGTGAGTCATGGGGTGGCGACATCAACGACATCCACTTGAACAAGAACACGGTGGCCATCGACAGTTGGTTGAGCGCGGGTGCTTCCACCGATGGCTATTGGGGTGTGCCGAAGGACGAGGACAGCGACGGTTCCGTGTTCGGCGCGAACGATGGGGGCAGCACCGGATCGCCTCTGCTCGTGAACAACGATGCTTCGATCGGTCTCCCACTGACAACGGCTGATGGTCTTCTGGCGGGCACGCCTCCCGGCATTCTGTCCGTGGGCACCGCGCCCACCATCTTCAACGACTATGGAGGGGCCACCTACGCCTCGTCCAACTTCGCCTGGTCCAGCAGCATCGGGAACGTGGAAGGTCCTACAGCCTCCAACAAGCTGCTGATCGGACAGTTCACCACCGACGGTGTGCTCAGTTATTGCTTGAACGTGTGGGTGCGCATTCCGGACAGCCTCGTGTGCAGCGATCCGAACTGCCACCAGATCCTGGAATACTATGCCGTCATCAACCCTGCGGACACTTCGGGGGGCGGCTTCAGCAGCGATAACAAGTTCACGTTGCCTTCGCTGTGCTACAGCTCAGCTTCGCAGCAGTTGGATTGCCTTGGCGTGCCCGGTGGACCTGCGGTGCCCGGCTCGACCTGCGATGATGGCAACGGGGATACGCAGAACGACGTGTACAACAACGCGTGCAACTGTGTTGGCGAGGATTGCCTCGGTGTGCTTGGTGGTTCCGCATTGCCTGGTCAGCCCTGTGATGATAACAATGCCACCACTGTGAACGACACCTGGCAGGCAGGTTGCTTGTGCACCGGCGTGGTCGGCATTGGTGAGGTCGCGAAACCGGCCATCCAGGTGGAAGCACATCCGAACCCCACGCGCGATCAACTCCGGATCACCTTGGCCGGTATCGATGGCAAGCGCGTCAGCTACACGTTGCGGAATGCGCTCGGACAGGACATGCAGTCCAAAGACCTTGGTGTGCAGGGCTCATCCTGGAAGGGCACCTTGGACATGAGTGGCTTGAGCACAGGTGTGTACTTCTTGGAAGTGGTCGGCAATGACCAGCGTTCCACGAAGCGCATCACGAAATTCTGATCATCGCCATGGGCATCTTCCCGAGGGCGCTCCAGGTGGCGTTCCTGTCCGCACTATGCACAATGGCACCAACACGTGTGTGCCTGGCGCAGGCGATCGACAGTGTGTTCGTGGAGGTGTACCACGTTCAGGAAAGTGGAGTTCCGGGCGAGCCTCCGATCACTACATACAGGATCTATGTGGACCTCGCTGCGGACCATGAGCTGCAAATGGTTTACGGTGACGACAAGCACCAGCTCAGGCTCTTCACCAGTACGGCCTTCCTGAACGACACCATGAACGGTGCGATGTACGGGCACATGATCGATGGTGATCACTTGAACAGTTCACGCGTCGCACTGGATTCGTGGCTCACGATCGGAGCGGCCAGCGATGCACATTGGGGTGTGCCGCGAAGCCTGGATGAAGATGGTTCCATTCTGGAGTGTCCTCCTTACCCGGGCAAGAAAGGCATGCAGATGCAAGGGCCTTATGCAACGTCCACACCTTTGAACGTAACGGACGGTCTCCTACCCCACAAGCCGGTAAGCGAGATCGTGAACTTCAATTTCAACCCTACCTATCTCCGGAAGGTGCGGGGAAACTTCATTGAGACCACGAACGGCGCATGGGCCGTGCTTGGCGGAACCAAAGGCGTAACGGACCGCAACCTCTTCCTGATCGCGCAGTTAACGACCACGGGAAGCCTTGCCTTCCGCCTGAACCTACAGATCGAGACCCCCGATCACGAGCCCGTGAAATACGTGGCCGGTGATCCCGCGCCAGGAGAAGTGCTCTACCAAGGGCTGAACTACGGCAGCGAACGTCCATTGACGGCTCCGTCCAAGTGAAGCCAAGCGCATTGCGCTGATCGGCCAACAGGCATTCCTTCCATCGTTAATACACTGTTAGCGCTCCAGAGAGCGCTGCACGCATGCACCTGCGCGATCGTGTCCGGGTTTCGCGTTAGCGAACGGTTAGATCCAGGTCCCCGCGCCATTGCGCAACGGGTGTCCAACGTGCACGGATCTCGCTGAATCGTAATCCAATCGTAGGTATCCGGTAATGAAGGCCCAATGGTGCGACGGCAGTTTTGTGCCGCTGAACAACCCCCTCAGCACCATTGATCAGAACCCAAAACCCCAAACGTTAGAAACCATGAAGTCGAAACTGAAATTCTCCATGGCCGCTGCGGCTGCCATGGCGGCTTCCGGGACCTTCGCTCAGGCCATTGGCTCGAGCTGCGGTTGCCCGGATGTCAGCGCCCGCACCACGGTGACCCTGGACCCGACCAACGCACCCACGGTGCTTGACGCCCAAGGCAACCTGATCCCTGCGAGCTACACGATGACCTGTAACAACTTGTACATCCTGAACGACCGCTTCTACGTGGGCGCCGGCAAGGACCTGTACATCGAGCCAGGCACCGTGATCAAAGCCCCGAACATCGGTGGTGGTAACGCTGCCGCGTTGATCATCAGCCGCGACGGCCAGATCTGGGCCAACGGCTCTGAGAGCTGCCCCATCATCTTCACCTCCACGGCCGATGGTCTGGACGGCAACTACCCGGTGACCAACCGCGGTAAGTGGGGTGGTGTGATCCTGCTTGGCAAGGCCTACAACAACGTGAGGAGCACGGACGTGGGTTCCGTTTCCATCACCACCGGAGCCGGAAGCGGTGACGGTTTGGGCCTCATCGAGGGCCTGTTGAACGGCGACGCTCGTAACTTCTATGGAAACCCTGTTGGAACGTGGGTCAACGATGACAACAGCGGTGTGCTGCGCTACGTATCCATCCGCCACGGTGGCGAGAAGCTTGGAACGAACAACGAGATCAATGGCCTCACGCTGGGATCCGTTGGTAGCGGCACCACGATCGATCACGTGGAAGTGATCGGCAACCTGGACGACTGCTTCGAGTTCTTCGGTGGAACGGTGAACGCCAAGTACCTCATCGGTATGCACAGCGATGATGATGGACTCGATTGGGACCAAGGCTACAGCGGCAAGATCCAGTTCTACTACGGCCTGCAGGGCCCAGAGAACAACGCCGGTGTGCTCGCACAAGGCGACAACGGTCTGGAGCTTGACAGCGATGACAACTCCACCAACTTCACCAACGGTGGCCTTCGTTCCACTGCGGAGATCTGGAACGCTACGGTATTTGCCCGCACGGACGGCTCTAACGTTGCTCCGAACCTGAACCCCGCCCCTGCTGACGAGGCCATCGAGGCTAAGGAGCGCACTTTCGGCGCGGTGAACAACAGCATCTTCGTGAACTTCCGCTCGGGTCTGAACCTGGCCGGTGCCGTTGGCGCTGGCAACACCACGGACTTCTGGCAGGCCGGTAACTTCAACGTGAAGAACTGCACGTTCGTTGGCTGCACGAACCCCTTGCGCATCAACGGCGCGAACGTCGCCGCCGGTGCCGACTTCACCAAGTTCACGGTGACCGACAAGAACGTGATCCTCGCCAGCGGTCTGGTGGATGCCACCTTCGATGTAGCTACCCTCACTTCCAACAACGTGATCGACCGTGTGAACCCGGTCCCTGCTGCCGGTACGGCCACCACGGACCTGAAGGTCCCTGTGAGCGAGCCGTTCTACAGCAACGCCCCCTTCCGCGGTGCGTTCGAACCCGGCAAGGCCCCTTGGACCCAAGGTTGGACGCTTGCTGCTGACATCGGCTCCGACCTCAGCGCTGTGGCCGGCTGCACGGGCGATCTGAACAAGGACGGCCAGATCAACGCCACCGACTTCGGTCTGTTCGTGAACGTGTTCAACACCAACTGTTACTAAGCCCAACCCCCGAACACCCGAGAGCGCCGTTCCCATGGAACGGCGCTCTTCGGTGATCGGACCATCCCTTCCTCATGAAAAAGAAATTCTTCCATTTCCTCTTTGGCGCGGCGCTGCTCTGTAGCGCTTCCGCCGTCCGGGCCCAAGGCCTGGAGAACATCATCGTGGAGCCTTACTACACGGTGACGCAGGCCGATGCCGACGCCTACAACAACAACTTCGGCGGTGGCTCCTACCCCTTGGCGGCCGGCATGAACGTGTACCGCGTTTACGTGGACATGGCCCCCAACTACAAGCTGAACACGGTGTTCGGTAGCCCTGTGGGCGGCGGCGGCGTCAGCCCCAACCCCTTGGATGTTACCACCACCACCACCTTCTGGAACGACGACAACTTCGGTTCGGATATCCCCGGACAGACCCGTCGCCTCGATGAAGGAACGGCCTTCGACTCCTACATCACCGTGAACAGCACCGGCACCGCCGGTGGCGCCGCCGGTTGCGGTAGCGCTGCCGCTCAGGTCGGTGTGCTGCGCACGGCCGATACGGACGGCAACCTCACCCTGTGCACGGCTTACCCAAGCTTCACCGGTGCGGATGGTAACGTCCCCGGCACAAGCCCTGCGCTCACTTACAACATCGGTGGCTTGATCAACTTCGCCGCCCTTACAGCTGACGGCAGCGTGTTCCAAGTGATCAACGATGCCTGGGCCACCTTGCCCAACAGCACCGGTCAGGACCCCACGGGAACCAACCGCGTACTGATCGGTCAGTTCACGACCAACGGGACGTTCAGCTTCCACTTGAACGTGCAGCTGAGCAGCCCCACGAGCGTGCTGGAGACCTACGTGTGGAACCAGGCCGGTGCTGGCGAAGTGGTGAGCCCCTTGCTCACCTATCCTTCCGCCTGCACGCCTGCTGCCATCACCAGCGCTACGAGCAACAGCCCGATCTGCAGCCTCGACCCGCTCAACCTGAGCGTGGTGGCCACCGGTACGGCTCCCCTTTCCTACACCTGGACCGGTGTGGGCACCATCACCAACGGTGGAACGGCCAACGCCAGCGTGACCGGTGCTACCACCGGCAACTACAACATTGCTGTGAGCAACGCCTGCGGCAATGTGAACCAGAACGTGGCCGTGGTGGTGAACACCGCGACCAACTGGTATGCGGATACGGACGGTGATGGCTTCGGTGCCGGTACCGCTACCCTCGCTTGCGTTCAGCCAGTAGGTTCGGTGTCCAACAACACCGACCAGTGCCCTGCTGATGCCAACAAGCAAGTACCCGGTGCCTGCGGTTGCGGCGTGGCCGATGTGGCTACCACCTACTATGCAGACACGGACGGTGACGGCTTCGGTGCTGGTCCTGCCATCCCTGGCTTCACCTGCATCGTGCTCGGTGTGACCAACAACACCGACCTCTGCCCTGCCGACCCCCTGAAGCAAGCACCTGGTGCCTGCGGTTGCGGCGTGGCCGACGTGGCTACCACGTACTATGCTGACACGGACGGAGATGGTTTCGGCGACCCTGCCGACAGCCAGGCCGGTTTCACCTGCAGCGTGCCTTCTGGCTTCGTGACCAACAACACCGACAACTGCCCTACCCTCTCCGGTCTGATCGGTGATGTCTGCAACGACAACAACCCGAACACTTCGGGTGATGTGATCACCGCGAACTGCGTGTGCGCTGGTGTTGCTGCCAACGACTGCCTCGGTATCCCCGGTGGTCCTGCTCAGCCTGGCACCTCCTGCGACGACGGTCTGGCTACGACGGGTAACGATACCTGGAGCGCCAACTGCGTGTGCGCTGGTCAACTCATCGACTGCCTTGGTGTTGCCGGTGGCTCCGCTCTGCCCGGTACTTCCTGCGACGACGGTCTGGCCACCACGGGTAACGATACCTGGAGCGCCAACTGCGTGTGCGCTGGTCAGCTGATCGATTGCCTTGGTGTTGCTGGTGGTACTGCCCTGCCTGGCACAGCCTGCAATGACAACAACCCGAACACCTCGGGTGATGTGTATGGCGCGAACTGCGTTTGCGCTGGTGTACTGGCCAACGATTGCCTCGGTGTTCCCGGTGGCACGGCTCAGCCTGGTACCTCCTGCGACGACGGTCTGGCCACTACGGGTAACGATACCTGGAGCGCCAACTGCGTGTGCGCTGGTCAGCTGATCGACTGCCTTGGTGTTGCCGGTGGTACAGCTCTGCCTGGTTCCGCTTGCAACGACAACAACCCGAACACTTCGGGTGATGTGTACGGTGCGAACTGCGTGTGCGCTGGTGTGCTGGCCAACGACTGCCTCGGTGTTCCCGGTGGTCCTGCCGTACCTGGTACTGCCTGCAACGACAACAACCCCAACACCATCAACGATGTGTACGGTGCGAACTGTGTTTGCGCTGGAACACCTGTTGGCGGTTGCGACAACTGGAGCCTTGAACTGACCACGGACAACGCAGGTAGCGAGACCACCTGGGAGATCCGCAACGCCGGTACCACCACTGTGGTGGACGCTGGTGGTCCTTACGCGAACAACACGACCGTGAACGAAGTGGTGTGCCTGATCCCAGGTGCCTGCTACGAGCTGATCGTAACGGACGCGAACGGCATGAGCAATGGTACGATCGGTGGTTTCGTAATGCGCGACCCCAATGGCAAGCGCGTGCTGGACAACAGCGGCGACGGTGTGTTCACCGGCATCAGCCAAGCTGTGGCCCCTTTCTGCAGCCCTGTAGGCAACGACGCTATCCTGGCCAGCCAGTGCGACAAGGTCGATTGGACCCCGAACCAGTTCCTGATCGCTTCGCCGAACAGCGCCGTTAGCGCACAGTACGGTGTAGGCAACCAGACCGACGACGGTTATGAGTTCCGTCTCTTCAACCCCGACGGTGGTTACGACCGTACGGTGTACCAGAGCCATGCGAACACCAGCATCGGCGCGCCTCCCGGCCCCAACGCCGCAGCCTACCTCAGGTACAGCGCCTTGGTAACGAACCCAGTACCGCAGAACGTTCTGTTGAACGTTCGTGTACGCAGCCGTGTGAACGGTGTGTTCAGCGCGTGGGGATCTGCCTGCCGCTTCAAGATCGACGCGGTTGCCGCCAACTGCCCTGCCGTACAGCTCGTGAGCACCCCCGGCAGCCAGTTCGGCTGCGGAGCCACGAACAAGGTGGTCGGCGTTTCCGGTCCTGATGGTCGCATCGTGTCCACGCAAGCTTCCCGCGTGATCGGTGGTGTTTCCCAGCAGGCCAACCGCTACCAGTTCGACATCACCACCACCGGCGGTTACAGCCGCACGATCGTGGCCACCACCCGTACGTTGGTGCTCGGCCAGTGGTACACGAACCCGCTCCTCTGCGGTTTCAACACCTACAGCGTGCGTGTGCGTGCCAGCTTCGATGGCGGCGCCACCTGGTGCCCTTACGGTACTACCTGCTCGGTGGGCATTACCAACAACCTCGCTGCTCCCTTCTGCACAGGTGTTGGCTCCTTCGCCGATGCTGACGACCGCGTGTTCTTCGATGGCGACGAGACCGCCAGCGTTGCTACCCTGAGCATGTGGCCGAACCCCAACCGCGGTGATCAGCTCTACCTGACCATCGATCAGCTGAACGCTGACGTGACGACGGCTACTGTGGACATCTTCGACCTCTATGGCAAGAAGGTGACCAGCCGCACGATCGCGGTGAACGGCAGCACCCTGAACACCGTGATCGCCCTGGACGCTTCCATGGCCAACGGCATGTACGTGGTGAACGTGTCCGCCGGTGAGCAGACCTTCATCCAGCGCCTGGTGATCCAGTAAGCTGAACGGTCCTTTTGCAAAGCGCCCCGCTCGGTTGAGCGGGGCGCTTTGCGTTGGGGGGTTGAAGCGCGACTCCGGACCACCCCTGCCTACCGGAAGGCACCCTCGGCCCCTCCTTCGCAGGAGGGGAGTCTGAGCTTTCTTCAGGTGCCAACTGGTAACGGCGGAGACGTACGCGGTTCCCCTCCTGCCAAGGAGGGGTTAGGGGTGGTGGCACACCAGAATACGTCTTCGG
>ERZ724527.805-NODE-805-length-14931-cov-7.124294_pt1 | contig 14931 bp, 13 predicted proteins | sample MGYA00376060_ERZ724527 | MGnify/ENA primary metagenome ERZ724527 (study PRJEB28724, sample SAMN07190886) | activated sludge metagenome | isolation source: activated sludge of sewage treatment plant in Hong Hong | place: USA: Christiansburg, Virginia | collected...
ACTTGTTGTAATTCCGATTTAATATTTTCTACGTTCATGCTCAATAAACAGTTTGTTGTTGGTTAAAAATAGACTTTAGGCGAACTCATTTTACGTAAGCCATTAACTTTACATCAACAACTCGTTGTTAATTAACTTCATACAATTTAACCTTGCCATAATGATAAATTTCAGAATACTATTTCTCTTATTTTTTACACTGAATTACTCATTTTTTTATGCACAGTATAACGGTTTGGGGTTTATTTATCCTTTGGATAGAGATGTTGTAGTTACTGGTAATTACGGAGAAATTAGGCCCAATCATTTTCATGCAGGATTAGATTTTAGTACCAATCCAATCATTAATTTACCAATTAAAAGCGTGGCAGATGGATATGTAAGCCGCATAAAAATTGGAAGTGGAGGTTATGGAAGAGTACTTTATGTGACACATACTAACGGTTATGTATCAGTGTATGCACATCAAAAAAAGTACGCACAAAAAATTGATGAGTACATTAAGAAGTTACAACTAGAACAGAAAAAAAATGAAATTGAAGTATATCCAAAAGCCAATGAGTTATCTGTAAAAAAAGGCGAAGTTATTGGTTATACTGGTAATTCGGGAAGTTCAACTGGTCCACATTTGCATTTTGAAATCAGAGAGGAAAAATCCGAAATTCCTATTAACCCTTTATTAGTATATGATGTAAAAGATGATGTAAAACCAGAGCTAACACATTTAGCCATTTATAGTACGGCTGATACAAATTATATTAAGCGTGTATCGTCAATACCAGTTAAATACATAGGAGATAAATTATCCTTACCTAAATACACACAAGTACTAACTGAGAATACTTTTGCTATTGGTTTTTCTGGCTTTGACAGAGCAAATGGCAGTACGAATAAAAACAATATTTACGAAGCTAAAGTGTTATTAGACAATAAAATCATCTATCATCATCAACTCAATAACATTAGTTTTGATAATGGACGCTACGTAAATATATTTAGTGAAAAAGAAGGTGGAGTTAAATTTCAAAAATGTTTTTCACCAACGTGTTACGATATTGCTATTTATAAAAGCTTGATAAATGGCGGTAAAATAGTATTGAACGATACACTGTCTCACAAAATATCTTTACAAATAAATGACGAAAAAGGAAATAAAAATGCACTAACCTTTTTTGTGAAAACAAAAAACTTAAAAGGCTATGCGGTTAATACTATAAAGCATAATGTGTTTTGTAATCAAGACGCTAATATTAAAAAAGAAGATGTCGAAGTATTTATTAAAGCTGGCACGCTCAGTGCAAATGCTTCAGTAGGCGTATACATTAATAAATTAGGCAAAGCAGTTGTAGGTAATAAAGATGAGGATTTGTTGAAAGCATTTACTCTATCCATAAAAATACCAAAAGCAATACCAGGAAAAGAAAATAAGATGGTATTGATAAATGAAGGTCACTGCATGGTGGGAACGTATGAAAACGGTTGGTTAAAGGCCGAAAGTAAATCTTTTGGTATATTTAGTTATGGTTATGATACCGTTGCACCAACAATTGTTTTACCATCTTCAAAAAAGAAGACTTCGACTAGCTCTATAAAATTTAAAGTTGCTGATAATTTAAGTGGCATTGCCGATTATCATATATATGTAAATGGTGTTTGGCAAATAGCAGAATACGATGCTAAATCGGCAACAATAACCTGTTACTTTACTGAACCAAATCCTAAAACTTTAAAAATTGAAGTAACTGATAAAGTAGGAAATAAAGCTGTTTTAAATAGGGAGTTGTAAATTTTTATTTTGGGCGTTCCCGCCAGCTGGCGGGCTGGGCTGCCCGCTACAATCTTTTCGCAATAGAGGCAGCAAAAAGGATTTTCGCTCGCATCCCTAACGCTTACTAAACTTAATCCTCCAACATCCAAATGGCTTCATTCAATTCGCCTAAGGCTTTAGTATTGTTTTGTGATTTAGCTAATTCAACGCCTTGTTTGTAATACGATAATGCTAAATCACTATTATTTAACTTCTCGTTTACTTGCCCTAGTTGATAATAGCAAGGCAAATAATCAATTTTAATATCTAATACTTTTCTAAGTTGCGCTTCGGCTTCTTTAAATTCTTCAGCAGATAAATGTTCCATAGCCAAAGCATAATTTAAAAACACATCGTTGGGTTCTTTCAACAACATGTCAAAAATTAATTCTTTTCTTGGAAGTTTTTCCATGATTTACCCGCCAGAGAATTGTTTTAAAAATCGCACATCATTCTCGAAGAATAAACGTAAATCTTTAACTCGGTATTTCAACATGGTAATACGTTCAATACCCATTCCAAATGCAAAGCCGCTATATTTTTTGCTGTCAATGCCACAGTTTTCCAATACCTGAGGATCAACCATGCCACAACCTAAAATCTCAACCCAACCAGTGTATTTACATACGTTACAGCCTTCGCCTTTGCAAATGGTACAGCTAATATCCACTTCGGCACTTGGCTCTGTAAATGGGAAATAACTAGGGCGCATTCTTATTTTAGTTTCTGTACCAAATAATTCTTTGGCAAAGAAATTTAAGGTTTGTTTTAAATCAGCAAAAGATACTTTTTCATCAATGTATAAACCTTCTATTTGATGAAACTGACAATGTGCACGAGCACTAATAGCTTCGTTACGATACACACGTCCTGGAGAAATAGTACGAATAGGAGGTTTTTGATTCTCCATAATATGCACTTGCACTGATGAGGTTTGCGTACGTAATACCATTTCTGGATTTAACTCCACATAAAATGTATCCTGCATATCACGCGCTGGATGATTTTCAGGTGTATTTAAAGCCGTAAAATTATGCCAATCATCTTCTATTTCTCTACCATCACTTACTGTAAAACCTATACGTGCAAATACATCAATGATTTGATTTTTAACCAATGATAAAGGATGACGAGAGCCAACCTGAATGGTTGGATCAGCAGGTAATGTTAAGTCAATTTGTTTACCTGTTGCTGAGCTAGTTGAAGCCTCATGCTTTTCTTTTAATTCATTAATCTTATCTTGAGCTTTTATCTTAAGCTCATTTAACTTCTGTCCAACTTCACGCTTAATCTCAGGAGCCACCGCTTTAAAATCGTCAAACAAAGAGGTGATTTCACCTTTTTTACTTAACCATTTAATACGGTATTCTTCTACCTGCTCTTTACTTTGAGCTGCAAACTCCTCAACTTCTTGTAACAGAATGTTTATTCTTTCTAGCATAATAATTTGATAATGATGGCAAATTTAAGCAATTTTAGCTAGTGAAAAGTCATCTTTTTGTACATATCCTTTTTATTTATGCTTTGTTTATGGGCACCTTTTCTTATGCCCAAAATTTAATTAGCTATAAGGTTTATCAAAACGATACCATTAACATCATTGATACAGATAGCCTGAAACAAGGTATTTGGAAGGAGTTTTGGAGCAATGGCGATTTGAAAAGCGAAGTTTTTTATAAAAACAATAAAAAGCAAGGGCTCGAAATTAATTGGTTTGACGAGCCGGATTGTGTAGAATTAGAAGCTTATTATAAAGATGGCATGTTAGATGGTCCATCAATTTATTATACCAAAAAGTGTAAAAAAGACCTATTTCAAACTTTTAAAAATGGCTTAAAAGAAGGACTAGAACTAGAGTATTATCCCAACGGGCATATTAAAGCAGAAGGCAAATATAAAAAGGGAAATTTGGACGGCTATTATAGAGTGTATGATAAAAATGGAGTTTTTGCATTTGAGAGCAGAAGCAGCGATAATGAAACTAATTTACAGCCTAATATTGCCGATACAGCCAATAGTGTCGTATTTAATGTTTTGAAACGTAATAAAAAATGGAATAACAAATTAATTGTAGGGGATTTAACGGGAAGTATGTATCCTTATGCGCAACAAGTAAGTACCTGGATGAAATTGCATTTTATGAAAGATACCACTAGTCAGAATTTTGCATTTTTTAATGACGGAGATAAAAAACGTGATGAGGACAAAAAAATAGGAGCCACTGGAGGTGTTTATCATTGTAAGGCAAAAACAGTTGATGAGTTAATTGCAACCATGGAAATGACTATTAAAAAAGGGCAGGGTGGAGATGCTCCAGAAAACCCAATTGAAGCCATTATATATGGTTTAAATAAGAGTGGAAAGGTAGAAGAGGTGGTTTTAATTGCAGATAATTGGGCTAAAGCGAGAGATATAAAAATGTTACCACGAATTAAAGTTCCTGTAAGGGTAATTTTATGTGGCGTTTTTGATGGTATGGAAATTAATGAAGATTATTTAAATATCGCTTATAAAACAAAAGGCTCTGTCCATACGATTGAACAGGATATTACCGATTTGATGAAACAAGGAAAGGATAAGAAATTTAACATTAATGGTGTAGATTATATTATTAAGAACGGAAGTATTAAAGTGTTTTAATTCTGTTATCTTTATACTCTATTTTTTGTGCGCATCTATCATCATATATCTGAGTTATCTAATTTAACAAATTCGATTGTTACCATTGGTACATTTGATGGCGTTCATTTAGGACATCAACAAATTATTAAGCGGTTAGTAGAACTAAAAAAGAAGCAAGGTGGCGAAATCGTTTTGTTTACATTTGCTCCGCATCCTCGCAAGGTATTATTTCCTGAGCAATCAGATTTAAAATTAATAACCACTACTCAAGAAAAGTGTGAGTTGTTACAACAGTTTGGCGTTGATCATGTATTGGTTTATCCTTTTACTAAAGCGTTTTCACAAATGCAAGCCCAAGATTACATTTCAGATATTATCGCTAAAGGCTTAAAAACAAAAACTTTAGTTATTGGCTACGATCATCGTTTTGGAAGCAACCGTGAAGGGAATATTGAGCTTTTAAAACAATGCAGCTCTGTTTATCATTTTAATGTAGAGGAGATTCCTGCTCAAGAAATTAATCAATTAAATATTAGTAGTACGCGCATCAGAAAAGCAATTGATGAAGGCGATGTGAAAACAGCGAACGAATTTTTAGGCTATTCTTTTTTTGTAACAGGAACGGTTATAAAAGGAAAACAATTAGGAAGAACTATCGGCTATCCAACAGCAAATATTTTTATTGAAGATACTGATAAGCTAATTCCTAAAATTGGGGTGTATGCCGTAAATGTGATTTTAAATGGAATTACTTATAAAGGCATGTTGAATGTTGGCACTAATCCTACAACGGATGCAGATACTAAAATTAAAATTGAAGTAAATATTTTTGATTTTGATAAAGATATCTATGGCGAGACTTTAAAGGTAGAGTTTGTTAAATGGATACGAAATGAAGAAAAATTTGCTAACTTAGATGAACTAAAACAAGCTTTAGCAAATGATAAAATTGCCTGTGCTCATGTGTAGATTTTTTTCGAAAATAACTTTAGTCTTACTTTTCACTGTTTCGGTGCGTTTTGTTAATGCTCAAGTTCCTTTGATGGATTCTTTAACCTTAGATACCTTAACGGGATATACTAATTTACAAGAAGCGCTTAAGAACCCAGATGCGGTGACTAAATTAGTTTTGAGAAGACAACACCTAAAATCATTTCCAAAAGAAATATTGCAGTTTAAAAATTTGCAATATTTAGATATTAGTAAAAACTCTATTGCTGAGTTACCCGATAGCATTGATAAATTAATCAATCTACAATATTTTGCCTGTAGTAAAACAGGTCTGCAAAGGTTGCCTAAAGAAATCGGGCGTTTAACAAATTTGGTTTATCTTAATTTTAATCAAAATGATTTGGAGTTGCTTCCTCCGCAAATTGGTAATTTAGAAAAACTAGAAATACTCGATTTATGGAGTAATAATTTTAGTGAATATCCTTCAACGCTTGGGAGTTTAAAAGCCTTGAAAGTAATTGATCTACGAAATATTTTAATTAGTGATGAGGTGCAAAGCACGATTACTAATATGCTTCCAAATTCTAAGGTTTACATGTCGCCTAGCTGTAAATGTAAGTGGTAATTTGTCTACTATTATTTCTATAATTCCTCTACTATGAAATTTAAAAATTTATTGCTGATATTAATATCTGTACCAACTATTTTTTTTGGTCAACAATTAAGTAGAAAAGTTCTTGATTACGAAAAACTTAAAATAGTGGAAGTGTATTGTGACAGCTCTACTATTATTGATCTTGAGCGAGCTATGGTGGCAATTAATGAATATCAAAGTGAGCGTGGTGTTGAAATTTCAAAATCAATATTCGATAAAAATCAATTTTGTCCTCAGATTTTTGAGGTTTATGCTTATAGTTTATTTAGAAACGGCAAATGGTTTGAAGGAATTGATATCCTAGAAAAAGGAATTGAATTGTTTGGAGCTGCCCCTGAGTTAATTAAAAGAAGATCAGAGATGAGTATAGAGATGGGACAAATGGGGATTGGAGAAAAGGTAGTTGATGGTAATTCTATTTATGTTTCAGGAAAAAATGCTTTAGCATACGATGAGAAACAGTTTAAAGAGGAAAATTACAAATCAGCTCTATTGGATTTAATATATCTAAAAGATAATTATGGTAGACCAGATGAAACCTATTTAATTGGGATGGTTAATCAAATTTTAGGGAATTATGAAAAATCATCTGAAGCTTTTGAGACTTTGTTGGCAGATGAAGAATATATGACCATTTCGGCATATAACATAGCTGATAATTTTATGAGTCTTAAACAATTCGATAAAGCCGAAAAAGAATTCTTGAATCTTTCTATACTTTATCCAGATGAGCCAGAGATACATAATAAATTGGCTGAACTATATACGTTTAAAAACGATAGTGTTAAAGTAAAAGATTATAAAAATAAATCCTATTATTTTTCAAACATACCTTCATTTTCAGAACTAGAATACAACAATGAAAATTTTGAGCTATTGAATTTTTTTTCAAATGGTTCAGTCTCCTATAAAAATAAATCAGAAAAGCTAAAGAGTATTTATAAAACTAAAAATCAATCATATACTATTGACGTTTGTTTAATGATTTTAAAATTACATGCTAACCACGGAAACGGACTTGAAGACGATGCTAGTAATATGCTTTCACAAATTGGGTTGCCATCGATTGAAAAAACGCATAAATTATTTCGTAGTAATATCTCTACATGCACCATTACATATCTAGCAGATGTAATGGCTCACGTTAAGGATAGCGCTTCTTGGGAGCTTTTGGTGGCTTTCCTTCCAACAATTGCCAATATGCCAATGACTCTGATAGCACCTAGTGTGCCAGAAAAACTCTTACTATTTAATGAACGAACAGGATTAGTTGAAATTTTAAAAGTAATTAAGCCATTGCTATCTGAAAATCCGGATAATAGTGCGGATCCAATGTCTCAGTTAGGGAGTTTTAATCAGTTTGTTTATTATTATCCTTTAAAAAAATTGAAGCAAAAAGAAGTTCTCTCAGTAGCTAAAGTTCTAAATTATACAGATTCGGAATTAGAGAAGCTGAAAGAAAAAATAAAAAAATAGAGTGCTAGTATTTTAAGCTCCCATTGCTTTCAATTGTTCTTCTAAAAATTTAATGCCTTCTACAAAGCTGTGAGGATTGTATCCTAAATCACGTTTAGCTTTGTCGATAATAAAACCAGTAATGGGAGGACGTTTAGCTGGCTGCTTGATGTCGGCTGATTTTGAAGGTTTGATTAAAGACTTATCTAATTTATAATAATCCGCTACTAAGTGAGCAACTTCTAAAATATTTAAAAAGTCTTTTCCCGAAATATTATAAATACCGCTCGCTTTTTTCTCAGCAATTAAAATACAACCATCTGCTAAATCTTCGGCTAAGGTTGGTGTACGGTATTGATCGTCAACCACGTTAATGGTTTTATCTTGCTCTAAATTTTGTTTTACCCATAATACAATGTTACTTCTGCTCATATTGTCTACAATCCCATACACTAAAACCGTACGAGCCATGGCCCAATGTAAGCTTGAAGCTTGTACATTTTTTTCAGCCTCTAATTTTGTTTCGGCATAATAGCTTAAAGGATTTGGTTTTTCAGTTTCATCTAAGGGGCCGTGAGTCCCATCAAAAATAAAATCGGTTGATAGATGAATGAAATGTGGTTTATAGTTTGGGTTTTCTTTTTGTAATTTTTCTAAAACCATTACTTGATTTTTAACAGAGGTTGTATTTAAAAGTAAAGCACCTTCTTTGTCCGTTTCACAAGCATCCACATTTGTCATAGCTGCTGTATTGATAATGACATCTGGCATATAATTAGAAAATACAGATTCAACATTGTCGTAATTTGTAATATCTAATTCGGCATATTCATAGCCAGATTTATTTACTAATCTGTTTTCGCCACGAGCAGTAGCAATGCACTGAATGTTAGTTTTATCTTTTAGTTTATAAACTAATTTTTGACCTAATAAGCCATTAGATCCTGTGATTAAGATTTTTTGCATAGGGTAAATATACAAAAACAATAAAATGTGGTTACTTTGAATTTTATTAAAATATTTATTTTATGTTTATTTATTCTTTTTTCTTGGCAATAAAGAATCAAAAATTCAATCCGCCAGCTGGCGGACAACTCCAATCTTTTTCTCACTCAAAATGCCTGCGCAATGCCGCCGAAAAAATTGGTCTACCCACTTGCTGGCCCAAAGCTTATTACGCTTTGTCCTGCTCTCTTTCGCCAAAAACAGCCGCACTATTACCAACGGATGATAAGTGTGCTAAAAATGGTGATAAGCTTATTTTGATAATTTTATATTACTTTGAATTACTTTTTATTTGCAATAAAATATCAAATAATTTAGCCGTGGCTACGGCATCTCCTTCGGCTCTATGTCTTGCATCATTGCTAATGCCAAGGCTTTGGCAAAGTGGGCCTAAACTATATGTTTTTTTTCCAGGAATTAATTTGCGACTTAATCTTACTGTGCATAGTTTTTCTCTTTCATACTCATAACCTAAAGCTGCAAATTCTCCTTTAATAAAATTGTAATCGAAGCTTACATTATGAGCGACAAAAGTTCTGTTTTGAGTTAATTTAAGAATGGTATTTGCTACTTCATGAAATTTTGGTGCAGTAGCAACCATTTGATTGGTAATCCCTGTAATGTTAGTATAGATTGGAGCAATGTAACATTCGGGATTGATGAGTGTCGAAAATTTCTCGGTAACTTGTAAGCCATCATGAATTAAAATACATATTTCAGTAATACGTCCTCGTTGAGGTTCAAATTTTCCTCCGCATGTTTCAATATCAATAATGGCAAACATGAATGTAAAAATAGTTTTATTTATTATCCTTCACTCAAAAAGTTAATTTTATTGTTCTTTTTTCTTGAAAAAAAAGAACCAAAAATTCAAGGCGAAAGACCAACTCCAATCTTTTTCTCGCTCGAAAAGTCTTCGCAATGCCACCGAAAAAATTGGTCTACCCACTTGCTGGCCCAAAGCTTATTACGCTTTGTCCTGCTCTCTTTCGCCAAAGCCAGCCGCACTATTACCAACGTATGATAAATGTGATAAAACCTAAATTGTTTATTTACTTAATAGTATTATAAATATAAAAGCCTGAGCATTTGCTCAGGCTTAAAAGTTTTTAAAGTATAATTTTTATTAGTTGAACATGACTTTTTGAGTAGTAGATTCACCATTTTTAGTAGTTACTTTTAAGAAATAAAGACCACTAGCTAAATTGTTTTTTTTGATGTTGAATGTTGCTTGCTCTGTGCTTTCAGATGACATTAGTTTTCCAGCAACATCAAATAATTCAACTTTATGAGAAGTATTTGAGTTTGCGAATTCAATAACCATTTCATTATCTGATGGATTAGGAAACACACTGCCAATAACATTAGTATTTGTTAATTCACTAATACCAACAAATCCAGGTGATGCACAAGTCATTAAAACGTGTGTAGTGCAAACTGTATAATTGTATAAAGTTGCTGTTTGTGCAGGTGCATTTTGAGGCATTAATGCTGGGTCGGTACAACCTAATCGAGTTACTAAATAGTCTCTCACAAATTTAATGGTAGTATCCATGTATGCTGCCGATGCAGCATACGGCACGTGATCTTGACCATACCAAGTATATAATGGGTTATTAATTCCAACTGCATTTGCTTGTTCTTTTAACATTCTACTTCCATCTAATAAAAGCAATGGTACACCTGGATTTACCATGCCTCTATTGTATAGTACAGTGGCATCATCAGTTCCATGCATTGAGCAAAATGGCACATCACCAGCTTCTAACCAACCATATCTACCTAAAGCACCACATAAATTAATAACACCTTTTACTTTTGTTGAGTAGCATTGGTTGCCGCTGTAACCTTCCATACCACCAAGTGATGTTAAAACAGTTGGGGTAACATAATAATTAATTTCGCATGATTTATTTAAGTATGCTGTTTGCAATGCTGTAATTGCACCAGCAGAACTACCACCAATAAAAATATTGTTTGTGTCAATTTTATAAGTGTTTGCCGTTAATTTATCTTTGTAAAAAAAGCGAATTGATGCTTTCATATCTTGAACTGCTCTTAAAACTGCTTTAATAGCATTAACAGAGTCTAATGGAAAAAATCCTAAACGGTAATTAATAGAAGCGCATACATACCCCTTTTTTGCAAACGCTTGTGATAATGCTACAACATCTCCGTCTGTACTTGTACCTCCCTGAAAACTCCCACCGTGAGCCCAAATGATTAATGGACGAGCAGTCTCAACATCGCCTGTTGGTTGGTAGATATCCATTTTTAAGGATGTTGTACCACCACTCCAACTTAGGTTTGAACCGTAAACCACATTACTCGTTGTGGTTACATTTGTAAATGTATCAGAAGCATAACGACCAGTAGCACAAGGGCTTTGTGCTTTTATTGATATTGCAGTTATTAATGTGGAAAAAGCTAATAAGTAAATTTTTTTCATAAGTAGATTTTTATTGTTTTTAAATTGTCTTATGGTTTATTCATCATTTGCTTAGAGTTTGTTTAGCAGCATGATGAATATTTCATATAGTGTATAGTTTAAGTTATTCTAAATTTAATAAATTAATTTAAAACTGTTTAGGTATTCATATAAATTTAACAATCCAACTACTAAAAGGTTTAGTTATGGAAATGTTACAGCAGGATATTTCATTGCATTAACCTCTGGAATACTCGATTGATAAGTTGAGTTAATTGCTTTAATAAATTCGTTCGCTAATATAGCATTTCCTCGTGCTGTTAGGTTCAATCCATCTAATGAATAAAAACCTCCTGATACAAACGAGGCGTTTACCGCCACACCATTATATACATAACCAGTTTTAACTTTTTTGAAAAAGGAGTTTACATCAACAAAAGCTAGGCCTTTAGCACTGGCAATGTTTTTTAGAATGGCATTGTAGTCGTTAATCGCATTTTCAATGGCATCAATTTCGCTTGCAATTAATGTGAATCTATTTGGAATTAAATTTGCTGAACCCCAATTGGTATAGCATTTAACAGAGTCTAACGGAATATTTAGTAAAACAAATTCACCTTCTACCATTTGTCTGTATCCTGTAAACGGAACCGTCTCATCTTCAATAAAAAATGGATTATCACCTTCATAATAGGCAACTGGCAATGAACTGGTCAATTCCTCTGCTTTTTCTTTTGTTAATTTCAAACCGTTCCATGGTATGGTATTAAAGTAGGCCATTGATTTAATACTTGGGATATTTGCAATTACGCCTTTACTGCCATTTGCCATTAACTGGTTAATAATGTTATTGATACTAGCTTCAAAGCCAATGCCAATTGCTCCTGCCATTGGAGTAATACTATCTGAAGCTCCTCCTTTTAACGCATATTTTAAAACATCCTGTAAACCTAAGTTAACCGAAAAAAATGTGGGGTTCTTGGCAACTGCATCTGATAAAATAGAAGAAGATGGGCTTGACGACATACGTTGATAAAATGGATTAGTATAACTTGTAACAGCCATATCAATTACTTTTACATCAGGCACCGCCATGTTATTAAATGAGCCTTGACTGGAATATATGTTTGTAAAAACAGAAGCATCGCCTTGTGTAGCAATTTTTACAGGTCCTAAAGACACCACGCCTTTGCAATCAGTTCTGTTTCCTAAAATGGATGGCGCATTATTAGCATTACCCATACCTATTGAACTTTGAGAAACGTTTGGGATTTTAAACTCACCACCGCCAATTAATTTAAATTGCTCTGCTAATATATTAGCGTAAGAATTTTGTTGTGCATCATAATACAATGCTCCGTTACTATATCCAGCCGTCATGGAGCTTCCTAAGGCTACATAGTTAGATACATCAATGTTTCCATTATCAGGATCTGGAACATCAAACTTTGGTTTACAACTTACAACTACAGTTGTGGTAATTGCTAATGTTATTATTTTATATAATGTTGTATTCATTGTCGTTGAATTAAAATTTATAACCTATAGAAATGCCAGGGGCGATAACGTTAGTTTTAAACGTGCCGCTTAAATTAGTTTCTGTATTGGTATCGGTTCGTTTTAAATGCGTAAATAAAAAAGACGCATCTAATTTTAAATGTTTGGTTTCGTAACCAATGCCTGCTGTATAGTTTACACGATTAGCATCAGGTGTTTCGGGAGTTACATAGCCGTTTTGCACTGGAGTAATACCATAAGCTAAACCAAGGCGAGCTGCAAAATGCGAATCAATTTTATATTGTGCACCTGCTCTAAAAGCAAAAGTATTTTTATACATTCTTGCCGATTTAGTATCGATTAATGAAGTAGTGTTGTTTTCATAATCAAACGACAAGGTATCGTATGCCTTCCAACCAACATAATTAATATCTAAGGCAAAATTTAATTTATCAGTCGCTTTAAATCCAAACCCTAAAGTCGTTACACTTGGTAATGGCAATTTCGATTTAAATTTTCCATTGGGGAAATTAGCGGCAACAGATTCGGGAACTGTAAAAGTTGCATCGCCATCATTTACAGCCATTTCAACCTTTGAACGATAGGTTAAACCAATACTTAACTTTTCTATCGGGTTAAAATATACACCTGCATTAAAACCATAACCTTGTGCTTTGCCATTTAATTCAGCATGCGCATAGTCGCCATCGGCATTTATAATTGGAATGTCTTTTTGTAGATTTACTTTTCCAGTAGCGTAAACAAAACCTGCACCAATCCCTAATTTATCGGTAATGCGGTAACTCACCGTTGGTTGAATAAAAATGGCTCTTAATTCTAAACGCGTTAATGCAAAACGTCCTGTCCAGCCGTTTTCCCATTGCACGGTACTTCCAAAGGGTGTATAAATTGCTAATCCTAATTTTAACTTAGAACTATCTTTAATTTCAAATAAACCATAGGCAGCAAAAGGCGTACTTACAGGTGAGTTGGTGCGAGACACCTCTTTGGTATTGGCATCCATAAAAGCACCGCGTGCAAAGGTTGGTGTTACACCAGCAATAATAGAATTGCCATGTACAAAACTAGCACCTCCAGGGTTAAAGAATAAACTGCTGGCATCTTGCATATAAGCAGTACCTGCACCGCCCATACCTTGTTGTTTTTGCCCTTGTAAGTTTACCTGAAAGCCTTGTGCAAAATGCAATGCCGGAACTGAAAGAAAAACTAATACTAGTAATTTGTATAAATAGTTCATATAATGTGTTTACAATTTAATAAGGATAAATTTACTAAAATAGTTTAATTAAAAAAGTCTTCCCGCAATCAATCTTGAGCACATTTTTCTATATCTTTAATATGATGAAATTACTTTTCAGTTTTATATTATCTGTCCTCACGCATTTTATGTATGCACAAAATCTTGTTCCAAATCCTAGTTTTGAAATACATTTTGATTGTACTACAACAGTTATTGAAACTGCTTCGCCTTGGTGTGGAGTAAATCCCTGTGGCTGTTTTAACACTTGTATTGCAGGGCCTCTTAGTATTCCCACTCAATCTTTTTCTCCTGGTTATCCCAGTTATCAATTACCTCATTCAGGTAATGCATATGCTGAATTTGCCTTTATATGGCCAACAATTGCTACTATTTCAAGATATCCGCATGTACCTTTAATCGATACATTGAAAGCTGGAAAAGTATATTGTGTAACTTACTATGTGAGTTTATGGAACGATTGTAAATACAGTGCTGATAAATTGGGAGCATTATTTACGGCAACGCCTTTCGATTGCACAGTTGGTAGTCAAAATTTATATACTGGTTATACTCCACAAGTATTAAGTACGCCAGGTGTATTGTATGATGATACTTTAAATTGGCAGGAAGTAAGCGGCATCTTTACAGCTACAGGAACAGAAGCCTATTTAACCATTGGTAATTTTTTTCCTAATGCAGCACATACATATAGTATCAGCTACCCAGGCGGTGTTAGAAATTTGGCAGATTATTATTTAGATGATGTGAGTGTGGAGGAAGTAGAAGTTGTAAAGGCGCGTAATGATACTTTAATATATCAAGGAGATAGTGTAATTGTGGGCGCAAATAATAGTGAAGCCACTTTGTTTAGTTGGCAACCCGCAGCGGGTTTAAGCTGCACTAATTGCCCTAACCCCAATGCAAGCCCTAACGTAACTACTACATATACAGTTACAAAAACGCAATGTAAAAGTTTAACTACCGATGAAATAACGGTTAGTGTGAGCCCAGTTGGTATAAATGAATTTGGAATGACGAATGCCGATTTACGATTTTTGCCAAATCCCTCAAATGATCTAGTTACTATTACAAGTCGTTTTGATTTTGAGAAAGTAGAGCTATTGAGTATCACTGGACAAGTATTGTTAACCGAAACCGTCAATTCAAAATCGCATCAATTACAATTACAAAATTTTTCAGAAGGTATTTATTTTGCGAAAGTTGTTTATTCTAACGGTTTAAGCGTAACG
>ERZ724527.808-NODE-808-length-14897-cov-7.246058_pt1 | contig 14897 bp, 14 predicted proteins | sample MGYA00376060_ERZ724527 | MGnify/ENA primary metagenome ERZ724527 (study PRJEB28724, sample SAMN07190886) | activated sludge metagenome | isolation source: activated sludge of sewage treatment plant in Hong Hong | place: USA: Christiansburg, Virginia | collected...
GGTTCGCCGGAAACCACCACCGGCGGTAACGCACTCAAGTTCTACGCCTCGGTGCGCCTCGATATTCGCCGTATTGGTTCGATCAAGAAGGGCGACGAAGTGGTGGGCAGCGAAACTCGCGTCAAGGTCGTCAAAAACAAGGTTTCACCGCCGTTCCGCGAAGCAATTTTCGATATTCTCTACGGCGAAGGTATTTCCCGTCATGGCGAAATCGTCGAACTCGGGGTGGCCCACAAGCTGGTCGATAAATCCGGGGCCTGGTATTCCTACAAGGGCGAAAAAATCGGTCAGGGCAAGGACAATTCACGCGAATTCCTGCGCTCACATCCTGAAATCGCCCAGGAAATCGAGGCCCGTATTCGCGAAGCGGCGAGCACCGCCGTCATCAAGCCGAGCAAGTCGGCACCGGCTGATGCCTGATCTGCGAGTTCTCGCCCTTAAGTTACTGACCCGGCGTGACTTCAGCCGGGTTGAGCTAAGGGCCAAGCTTGCCGCCGAGGCGGAAACGGAAGAAACGCTGGACGCCGTGCTCGATATCTTGCAAAGCGAGCGCCTGCTCTCCGACCAGCGTTATGCAACACAGCGCGTGGTGGCGCGCGCGCGGCGCTTTGGCAACGCTCGCTTAAAGCAGGATTTGCGGCAGCACGGCGTTGGTGACGACGACATCGCTGCCGCCCTGCCCGAAGGTGGTGATGAAACTGAGCGCTGCCAGGCGGTGTGGTCGAGAAAATTCGGTGATTTGCCACAAACGGCGGAAGAGTGCGCCAAACAAATGCGATTTTTGCAATATCGTGGTTTCTCAGGCGAAGCCATCAAGCAAACCATGCGTCGTGGAACGCGCGGAGCGGATGAATGAACACCCCAGTATCCATGCTTTCGGCCCATAACCTCAAAAAGCGCTACAAGGCGCGTACGGTGGTCGAGGATGTTTCGTTTGAAGTTAAATCGGGTGAGGTGGTCGGCTTACTTGGCCCCAATGGTGCCGGCAAGACAACCTGTTTTTACATGATCGTTGGCCTCGTGGCTTCGGATGGTGGCGAGGTCTTCATTGACGACAACAAGCTTAGCCACCTTCCCATGCACAGCAGGGCGCGCCAGGGTTTGTCCTACCTGCCGCAGGAAGCTTCCGTTTTCCGCAAACTGAATGTCGAGGAAAATATCCGTGCTGTGCTGGAGTTGCTCAATCTGCCCGCGGCCGAAATCAATGATCGTCTGGAAGGCCTGCTCGGCGAACTGCACATCGGCCATGTCCGCCATGTCAATGCGGCGGCACTGTCCGGCGGTGAACGGCGACGGGTCGAAATTGCCCGTGCGCTGGCGACCAATCCACGCTTTATTCTGCTTGATGAACCGTTTGCCGGGGTCGACCCGATTGCCGTACTGGAAATTCAGAAAATCATTCGCTTCCTCAAGGAGCGCGGCATTGGGGTGTTGATTACCGATCACAATGTGCGTGAAACCCTGGGCATCTGTGATCACGCCTACATTATTAACGCCGGAAACGTACTGGCCGCTGGACGGCCGGAGGAAATCGTTGATAATCCAAATGTGCGCAAAGTTTATCTCGGCGAGCACTTCAAGCTCTGACCGTTAGCCAGCGCCTTAACCAATGAAACCCACACTACAGCTAAGACTATCGCAGCATCTGGCGCTTACGCCCCAGCTCCAGCAGTCGATCAAGCTTCTCCAGCTATCGACGGTTGAGATGCAGCAGGAACTTGAGCGCTACCTGCTTGAGAATCCCATGCTTGAGCGCGATGATGATCACGGCGAGACGTTTTCGACGGCGCAGCAGTTTGATTCCCCTGGCAATCAGGAAACCCGTAGTGAGCCGGCCGAGCCACGCGAAGCCAGTGCTGAACGCGAGCAGGAGGTGCCGAACGCACCCTCTGAAGTCGATGATGATCGTTGGTCGTCTGATGCCGGTACTTTTACCGGTGCCGGACGTGACGAAGATGACGATAGCGATCCGCAGGATATCCACTCAGGCACCACCAGTCTGCGCGATCATCTTGGTTGGCAACTGGGGATGACTCAACTCTCCGAGCGTGACCGCGAGCTCGTACGCTTCCTGATTGATGCGCTGGATGATGACGGTTACCTGTCGACACCGCTGCTCGAGTTGTGGGAAACCCTGCCACCTGAATACGAGATCGAGATCGAGGAACTCGATATAGCCCTCCGTCTGATCCAGAATTTTGATCCGATCGGCATTGGCGCGCGTAACCCGCAAGAGTGCCTGGCGCTCCAGTTGCGTGCCCTGCCGGCTGACGCTATTCGCAATCTGGCGCTTGTTGTTGTCGATAAATATCTGGAATTGCTGGCGGCCAGGGATTACGTCAAGTTACGTCGCCTGACGGGTGCCGATGACGAGGCGCTCAAGGAGGCCCATGCGCTGATCACGCGCCTGAATCCACGCCCCGGGGCGCGCTTTGCACAGACTGAAGCACGCTACATCACGCCAGACGTGATGGTTAAGAAGCTCAAGGGCAAGTGGACAGCCTATATCAACCCGGACGCCTACCCGCGTTTGCGCATCAACCGGCTCTATGCAGAAATTCTCTCCCGGCAGCGCCGTGGAAATGCCAATCTGACCGGCCAGTTGCAGGAAGCGCGCTGGTTGATCAAGAATGTGCAGCAGCGTTTCGACACCATACATCGAGTGACGCAGGCCATCGTTGATCGCCAGCGCCAGTTTTTCGAGCATGGCGAGGTCGCCATGCGGCCTCTGGTGTTGCGTGAAATTGCAGATATTCTTGGCCTGCACGAGTCGACTGTTTCACGTGTAACAAGCCAGAAATATATGGCAACGCCGCGTGGCATCTTTGAATTGAAATACTTTTTTGGCAGCCACGTTGCCACCGATACCGGTGGTGCCTGCTCTGCCACCGCCATTCGGGCGCTGATCAAGCAATTGGTCGGATCCGAAGATGGCAAAAAGCCCTTGTCGGATAGCCAATTATCCGAAATACTAGGCCAGCAGGGAATCGTTGTAGCAAGGCGAACGGTGGCAAAATACCGTGAGCTGCTCAATATCCCGCCGGTCAATTTACGCAAGACCCTGTAGTGAGAGGAGAAAAAATGAATCTGCAGATCAGTGGCCACCATATCGAAGTTACACCAGCGCTGCGCCAGTATGTGGAAAACAAGCTGGACCCGGTGGTTCGCCATTTCGACCAGGTGACGGGTGTTACCGTCGTTCTTTCCGTTGAAAAGCTGAAACAGACTGCCGAAGTTACCCTGCACGTGCCGGGCAAGGACATGCACGTTGAGGAATCGGCCGAGGATCTCTATGCGGCGATTGATGTGATGTTTGACAAACTGGACCGTCAGGTTCAAAAGTACAAGCAAAAAGTGCAGGATCATCACCGGGGCGAAAAGGCTTCGCAGCAGATGACCAGTTAATACCTGAGGGCCGCAACCCGCGGGTTGCGGCCTTTGTTTTTGCAGAAACCCCTATGAATCCCCTGACCAACATTCTGTCGGTTTCCCAGGTTTTGCTTGATCTGGATGCCAGCAGCAAGAAACGGGTCTTTGAACAAGCCGGCATGCTTTTCGAGAGTCATCTCGGACTCGCCCGCTCTGTCGTTTTTGACAGCCTATTTGCCCGTGAAAAACTCGGCTCCACTGGCCTCGGCCAAGGCATTGCCATCCCCCACGGTCGCATCAAGGGCCTTAAACAGGCCGCTGGTGCTTTCCTTCGTCTGACCAATCCGGTTCCTTTTGACTCGCCAGATGGTCGTCCGGTCAGTTTGCTTTTTGTTCTGCTGGTGCCGGAACAGGCGACTGAAGAGCATCTGCAGATTCTTTCCGAATTGGCCCAGCGTTTCGCTGAACGACCGTTTCGCGATGCTCTGTTGGCGGCACCAGACTCAGCCGCCGTGGTTGCACTCTTCCAGGCCTGATCCTAGCCGTGCGCCACATCAGTCTGGCCCAGCTATACGAAGACAACCGCGAAAAACTGCTGTTGAGCTGGGTGACTGGCCATAGTGCAGATTCGCGTATTGAACTCAAAATTTCCAATAACTATTGGGCGGATGTCGTTGGTCACATCAACATTATTCACCCCGAACGCCTGCAGGTCATGGGGCAGGCCGAATATGAATGGGCTGTGCGCATCGGTGAGCGGCGCTTTGGGCAGCAATTTGCCGATCTGCTCAGTGCTCATCCCCCTGCAGTAATTATCGCTGACAGCATCATTGCCCCGCAGTCACTGCTTGATGCCTGCGCTGCCAATAACACGCCGGTCATCCAGTCGCCAAAACATTGCTCGGCAGTGATCGATCAGTTACGTATTTACCTTTCAGCGCGCCTCGCCGATACCGTGAACCTGCATGGCGTCTTTATGGATGTGTTGGGGATGGGGGTGCTGATTACTGGAGACTCCGGGGTAGGCAAGTCGGAACTGGCGTTGGAGCTGATTTCTCGCGGCCATGGGCTGGTTGCCGATGATGTTGTCGAGATGGCACGGATCGCGCCGACCACCATAGAAGGTCGTTGCCCCGGCATGTTGCGCGACTTTCTTGAGGTACGTGGTCTGGGGTTGCTTAATATCCGGACTATCTTCGGAGAAACCGCCTCACGTCGCAAGATGAAGTTGAAAATCATTGTGCATCTGCACAAGACGATCCCTGGCGTTGAGGCGCCGCGCCTCCCTCTTGATGCGCAGACTCAGGAGGTGCTCGGTGTCCCCGTGCGCAAGATCGTTATCCCGGTAGCTGCCGGTCGTAACCTGGCGGTTTTGCTCGAAGCCGCGGTGCGCAACACCATACTGCAGTTGCGCGGAATTGATAGCATGCAGGACTTCATGGACCGGCAGCAACGCATGATGCTTGACGATGACGCCTGAATCACAGATAGTTGGCTTGCCGTTTGGCTTTCCAATTTAGGGGACACTCCATGAAAAAACTGCTTGCCGTACTTGTTGCCACGTTCGCTGTAACTTCTGTTTATGCAGCAGATGACTGTGCCGCCAAGGCTGCTGAAAAGAAACTGGCTGGCGCGGCGAAAACCAGTTTCATGAAGAAATGTACTGCTGACTCCATGCCGCCGGCACAGGCCGCGTGCGATGCTACCGCCAAGGAAAAGAAATTGGCCGGTGCTGCCAAAAACAGTTTCGTCAAAAAATGTGTGGCTGACGCAGGTGCTGCCAAGTAAGGCTTCTGGTGCCAAAAACAAAAAGGCGCGAAATTCGCGCCTTTTTTCTTGTTGACCGCAACAGGTGTCAAACGTATTCGAAATCCGCGAAATCGGCGAGTGAGTCGTTGCGCGAGCTGCCAAAGCAGATTCGTCCGGGACCGCGTAGTTGAATTTCGTCTTTGCGCAGCATGATTTCGTTCTGCCCAGGAAAACTGATGAAACTGCCATTGGTGCTGGAGTCGATATAAAAATAGCTGGAGGCCCGCTTTTCAATACGCCCATGGGCCCGCGATGCCTTGCGATCTTCTATCAACAGCTTGCTGGATGGATCGCGACCGAGACTTAGTGCGGGCGTCTTGTCATCGAGCAGAAACGCCTTGCCACGATAACGCAAGCAAAGCCGGTCAGTGGTTTTCTGACTTGGTGTGGGATCGACACTGACGGTGCGTGTGCGTTGATATTCTTCGTGCCGCTGCCAGTCGATCTGCACCAGTTCAACTGCATCCTGACCCTCGCGGATTGCACCCATTTCACGAATTGGCGCGACGTAGTTCTGACAATGCGAAGGCAGCTGGTCGGCGAGTTGTTTACTCGCCAGAATTTGATCAACGCGCGCCATGCCGGTAATTCGCGCTGTTGTGTTGACTGCTTCACCGAGCACGGTATCAAATTGCTCGACGATTTCTCCGCAATGCAGACCAATGCGAATGGTCAGCTTCAATCCTGAAATTGGCGGCAGGTCGGCTACCCGCAATTGCATGTCGATGGCTGCTAAACAGGCGTCTTCCGGTGACTCAAAGAGCGCTTGTAGTTCGTCACCAGCCACTTGCAGGGTACGACCGCGATAGCCAGTAATTGAGCGTTCCATACGTTTGATGCAACGCTCAACAGCATGCGCGGCTTCCGTATCCTGAAGACGCTCGAACAGACGAGCACTACCAGAAACGTCGGCAAACATGATGGTCATCTTGCGCGGCTGACTCATGCGGTCGGGATCTCGATGCAAATTATTGAATTGACTATTATAAACGCTGGATCGACTGTTGTCTTTATGCCAAAAGGCTTATCGATAGGCCGCCAGCAATTGGCATATCCGGCGCATCAAAGACAATATCGCCTTCTTCGACAGGTGTGTCCAGTGTCAGGTTTCGGAAATCGAAAAGATTATTGTCAGCCAGGTGGGAGGGGACAATATTCTGGATGGCAGTGAACGCCGCTTCGCTACGGCCAGGGAAGCGTTTGTCCCAATCCTGCATCATTTCACGAATTTTCTGGCGCTGCAGATTCTCTTGCGAGCCGCACAGATTGCAGGGAATAATTGGAAATTCCATACCCCTTGCGAAACGGGCAATGTCGTTTTCAGCGCAGTAGGCCAGCGGGCGAATGACGATGTGCGCCTTGTCATCGGTCACCAGTTTGGGCGGCATGGCTTTTAGCTTGCCGCCGAAGAGGATATTGAGCAGCAGTGTATGAACCATGTCATCACGATGGTGGCCGAGCGCTATCTTGTTGGCACCGAGCTCTTTGGCGGTGCGGTAAATGATGCCGCGGCGCAGGCGGGAGCACAGCGAACAGGTGGTCTTGCCCTCGGGAATTTTCTCTTTGACGATGGAGTAGGTGTCAGCCTCGATAATACGAAAATCGACGCCTATAGATTCAAAATAGCCGGGCAGGATATCGGCGGGAAAGCCCGGTTGCTTCTGATCGAGATTCATCGCAATCAGCTTGAATTTGATCGGTGCGCGTTGCTGCAGGGCCATCAGAATATGCAGCAGGGTGTAGGAGTCCTTGCCGCCGGAGACACAAACGAGGACGGTATCGCCGTCTTCGATCATGTTGTAGTCACCGATGGCTTTGCCAACGCGGCTTTCCAGGGATTTTTTGAGCTTTTGCAGGGTGTTTGATTGGGTCATTGCCAGATTCCAGATTGCCACGGTCAACCGTGGAAAAAGGCGAGTTTACCCCGATACTCTCGCTGCCACGGCGCGGATGTGAGGTACGAGAAGCTGGATTTCCCGGTGCAATGAATCAATATCGGGCGTCATGCCTTCCAGATCATGCTTTCGTGCTCTTGTTTCGAGATCAGCGGCGACGCGCATTGCCGGATTGGCACAGAAGGTGGCCAGAGTGCCTTTGAGGCTATGGGCTGCACGTTCAGCGCTAGCCGCATCCTGATTACTGACGGCGCGGCGTAATTGATCAAGGTCACGCTCCCAGGTTGCGAGGAAGATTTCGGCGATGATTTCGACGGTTTCCTGGTCTGCCAGCTGCAAGGCATCGCCGTAGTTGAAGCTGGCCTTGTCTCCATCCTCGGGGCGGCCGCCGTAGGCCAGTAGTTTTTCGAGCAGGTCCTTGGCGCGTATCGGTTTGGCCAGGTAATCATCCATTCCGGCGGCGATACAGGCTTCCTTGTCCGACTGCATGGCTGCTGCGGTCATGGCAATGATGGGCGTGCGCGCCTGATGATTGTCCATTTCCCGGGTACGAATCTCCTGGGTAGCCTCGATACCGCCCATGACCGGCATGTGCATGTCCATCAGAATAACGTCAAAATCGCGTTTGTCCTGGATCTCGAGCGCTTCCTGGCCGTTGCGGGCCAGCGTGACGCGATGCCCCCATTTTTCAAGGAGGCCGGTGGCCAGCTTCTGGTTTACCGGGTGGTCTTCGACCAGCAGAATATCGAGAGTGCGCTGCAATTCGCGCAAGGCATGACGGGTAACCAGTTGATTGGCGGGTAGCAGCGGGTCATGGCGAGTAATGTCAAAAACCCGGCAGAGAGCTGCCAGTAGCTCTTCGGAAGAAATTGGTTTGGAAAAATAACCGGATATCCCGACTTCCTGGCAACGCTGAGCATCCCCGCGCAACGCGCCGGATGAGAGCATGATCATCGGTGTGGTGATAGCCAGATGGTTACGAACGTGTCCCGCCAGTTCGTAGCCATCCATTTCCGGCATATGGGCATCAAGCAGGATGCAATCGAAAGCCTTGGGGGTTTCGCGCAATACCTCCAGGGCAGACCTGCCAGAGTTGGTGATGGTCGTCGTGACATCCCAGTGGGCCAGCATGCCACTGAGGATGCGGCAGTTGGTGCTGTTGTCGTCTACGACCAGAATATGGCGGCCGCGCAGGTTAATGTGGCTGGTGCCCGGTTCCGGGGGCTGTGCATCAAGCTTCAGGTTGAGTGTGAAATGGAAGGTGCTGCCTTTGCCAAGCTGACTTTCCAGCCAGATATGCCCATCCATCAGTTCAACGAGGCAGCGGGAAATCGACAGGCCGAGCCCGGTGCCGCCGTATTTGCGGGTGGTAGAGGTATCTTCCTGGGTGAAGGCTTCAAAAATGGCCTGCTGTTTGTCGGGAGCGATGCCAACACCGGTATCGCGGACTGAAAACTGAACCGTCGTTTGCATGCCGTTGATTGCGGTCAACTCGGCACGTACGGCAATTTCTCCGGCAGCGGTGAACTTGATGGCGTTGCCGATCAGGTTGACCAAAACCTGACGTAGCCGGCTGGGGTCGCCAATCACGTGGCGTGGCACGCTGGGCAAAATTTCGAAAACCAGCTCAATATTTTTTTCATGCGCCCGCAAGGCAAGCGTTTTAAGGGTTTCGGCAACAACCCGGGGCAGGTCGAAGGAAATTTGTTCGACCAGCAGCTTGCCTGCCTCGATTTTCGAGAAATCAAGAATGTCGTTAATGATGCTGAGCAGCGACTCAGCCGACGACTTTACGATGCTGAGGAATTCGCGTTGTTCCTCGGTCAGTGCAGTATCCAGGGCCAGATCGGTCATGCCGATAATACCGTTCATCGGTGTGCGAATTTCGTGACTCATATTGGCGAGGAACTCGCTCTTTGCCTGGCTGGCTGCTTCAGCGGCTTCCTTGGCCAGTTGCATCTCGACTTCTGCCTTCTTGCGGTCGGTAATGTCGATGATGATCCCGAGTAGTCCGTAAATATGGCCATCACGTCGTCTCAGGGCCGCCTTGCGGTAAATGGTGTCGTGACTCATCCCGTCAAGCCCATGAACGGCAGTTTCGTAGGTCTGGCTGCCGCCATTGGCCAGGAGTTCACTATCCTTTTCAATATGGAGATGGCTATCTTCTGGTGTCAGCAGGTCGAGCAAGGTCTTGCCGATCAGCTTGTTGCGGTCAACGGCAAAAAACAGCTCAAAAGCTCGGTTCAGGCGCATATAGCGCCCTTCCGCATCCTTCATGTAAACCGGCAGCGGGATCGCTTCAATCAGGCCCTCAACCAGGTCGAGCTGGTCGCAAAGCTGCGCTTCAATCCGCTTGCGGTCGCTGATGTCAGTACGGATACCAATGTACTGTTCAGGCTGACCATCGGAGCCGAGTAGCGGCACGATGGTCGCGCTGACCCAGTAGCAATGCCCGGCTTTGGCACGGTTGCAGATTTCGCCATGCCAGACGTGGCCGAGTTTGATCGTCCGCCACATTTCGCGGAAGACTTCCGGGGGATGAATTCCTGATTTGACCATACGGTGATTTTTGCCGATCAGCTCATCCTGGCTATAGCCGCTGATCTCGCAGAAGCGGTCATTGGCGTAAACGATGATGCCATTGGTGTCGGTAATACTGACGATGGCATGCTGGTCGAGGGCGAATTTCTGATTGGCCAGTGCCAGCCGCCCTTTTTCCCCATCGGCAACCAGCTCGGCGATGCGTCGCGAGAGACTTTCGATATTGTCTTCGAGCAGCGTCTCAGTTCTACCCTCGTTGGCCGGGAGTAGTCCAAAAATGGCATCACGCAGCGAGCCCAGGGCGTTTTCGCGACTGATCAACTCGGAGCGTAGTTTATCGTTTGAGCTCGAAAGCTCTCGTGAGGAGAGTTCCAGTGAGCGGGTGCGCAGTTCGAGATCGCGATCATATTGTTCGTACGATGCATCCACTCGTTGCAGCAAATCAGCGAAACCACTGAGCAGACCCTGCAATGCCGGGTCGCTGCCGGTCGCGCAAGAGCTCAAGGTATCAAGATAAGCGGCCAGAGCCGCTTCATCACCGATGCCTATCGTTCGCTTGAGCTGACGCAGCAGAGCCTTGTTCATTATTGCTAGGGCTCAGATCTCGCCAAGGCAGGTGATGGTCATAGTCTGATTGTGTAATTTGCACGAGGCGCCAGGGGTGAATGGGCTGATTTCGCCGTAGGAATAAAAACCGGTGAGAACCGCCTTGTTGCCCAAGACATCGCCAACCGCCTCGACTTCTTCGTCCACCCGGTTGCCCATGACCAGTTTGCGGCCGACACAACTGACCAGAATCGCCAGACTTTCTCCCGGGTTGTTGAGCATTGCCGTGGCCGCATCGGCTGCTGCTTCGGCGCCATTGACCAGTTTGTCGGTACTAGCATGCATCAGCTTCAGGTAGCCGTTGGGGTCGATTTCGCCGGCCAGTGTCAGGCTGCCACTGGCCTCGTCGATGCCGAGAATGGTGCGGATCAGGCCGATCGCGTTGTGATCCTCGCCGAGCATGGCAAAGGGAAAGAGCAGCCCGGAGGCCGGTAAGCCCTTGGCGTGTTCGCCAAGATAGCGTTTGTAAACATCAAGGGCCGGCTCGTCATCGAGTTCGAAAAGCACATTATTGGTACAGCGTGTCACCTTGCGTGCCGGGCCGAACGGTTCCCAGCCGCCGAACGAACCGTGACCAAAGGCGAGACTTTCGCCGCACAGCCCGATGGCAACGATAGCGTTGTCACGAACCCCGTCGGGGCCGAGGGTGAAGGTTTGTTTGAAGGCGCCGCCATCACCGGCGAGGCCGCCGGTGATCGGCGTGTTGCTACCGATGATGCTGGTGATGCCGTCAACCAGGGCGCTACCATTGATCAGCACGCCAGGGCCAAAGACCAAAACTGCTTTCAGGTCGGTTGCGGCAAGCTGTTGGCCGAGGCGCTCGCCAGCGGCGAAGGAATCATCCATGCCGGTCAGCGTAGTATTTGCGCGGGTCAGGGTGGTTTTTTCCAGTTTGATGGCGGTCAGCGTGCAGGTGTTGTCATTGACGCCATCAGCACTGATTTCGCCAGCAGTTGTGCAGCCGATCAGCGCGGCGCCGGGCAAGCCTGCGTGTAGCGTGTCAGCAAAATCAGGTGCCGAAAAGTGAGCCACTGAACCGAAAACAACCAGAAGATCGGGCTTGATGGCGGCCAGAGTAGGAATTTGAGCTAACAGATCAGCCGGTTTGCTGATTATTTTTTGTGTTAAATGCAATTCGTCTCTCCTCCGCAATGCGTGTAGAGAAAAAATACCATAGATACGCTGCTCCTGCCCTGGCGGAGCGCTAAAATCCCGGCTTTTCGCCGACCAACATGAGCCTTCCTCTCCCCTCGCCTGACGCTTGTGAACATAGTGCTGCTCTGATCGCCAAAATCGGCGCTGAGTTGACCGATGAAGGTGGCTGGATTTCCTTTGCCCGCTTTATGGAGTTGGCGCTTTATGCGCCGGGGCTGGGTTATTACGCAGCGGGGGCGCGTAAATTTGGTTCGGCAGGTGATTTCGTCACTGCGCCGGAAATGACCGCCTTTTTCGGCCGCTCGCTGGCGCGACAAGTGGCTCAGATCATGGCGCTATCAGCACCGGTGCTACTTGAGGTAGGCGCCGGTTCCGGGCGTCTGGCAGCGGATCTGTTGCTCGAACTGGAGCGTCTGGGTGTGCTGCCGGTGAATTATTTCATTCTCGATCTTTCGGCTGATCTGCGTGAGCGTCAACAGGCGACGCTGGCTTCTGCTGCTCCGCATTTGCTGGATCGCGTGCACTGGCTGGATTGTCTCCCTGAGGATTTTTCCGGTGTCGTACTGGCCAATGAGTTGCTTGATGCCATGCCGGCCCATGTCGTGGCCTGGCGTGAGGATGGCATTTATGAGCGTGGCGTCACGCTCGACAACGAAGGCCGTTTCACGTGGAACGAACGCCCGGCGACGGGGGCGCTGCTGGTGGCTGCCGCAGAGATAGGGCGGCAATGTAGCCTGCCGCCGGGTTTTGAAAGTGAAATCAGCTTGGCCAATCGCGCCTGGGCGGCCGAGTGGGGCCATCGGCTGAAGTGCGGTGCCCTGCTCCTGCTCGATTATGGTTTTCCACGGCGCGAGTTTTACCACCAGCAACGTGGGCGCGGCACGCTGATGTGCCATTACCGCCATCATTCGCATCCCGATCCCTTTTACCTGCCGGGATTGCAGGATGTTACGGTCCACGTCGATTTCACCTCGATTATTGCGGCAGCGCACGGGGCCGGGCTGGCATTGCTCGGCTACACCAATCAGGGGCAGTTCCTGCTCAATTGCGGCATCCTTGATCTGCTGGCCGCCGAGCCAAGCGCTACGACGGACTATATTCGGGCCTCGGGGGCGGTGAACAAGCTACTGATGCCGCACGAAATGGGCGAGCTGTTCAAGGTGATCGCCATCGGGCGCGGCATTGACGACGATTTGCTGGGTTTTGGCAGCGGCGACCAAAGTCGCCGCCTGTAATCAGAAGCCAGCCGCTTCCGCTTCGAGGTAGGCGAGGCTGACGTATTTGCCAATATTTATCTCGAAGCCCTTGGTGTCCTTGGCCCGGCTGGCTACACGCGGGTCTTTCAAAACCAGTGTCTTGGCTGCTTCGAGTGGCAGGCCTTCCTTGATTGCCTGTTCGCACGGGCGGTAAATGCCTTCAAACAGCTCACGGTTCCAACTCAGCACCTGGCCACTGGGCTCGCCGTGTCCCGGCAGCCAGATTTTGCTCCCGGTTTTTTCCAGTGTGGCGTAAGCCTTCAGGGTGCCAACGTAGGAGCCGTCGTCCATGTTGGCAATGCGTCTGTCCATGGCGACATCGCCAATCAGGGTCAGGCCATCCTCAAGCACTTCAACACAGAGGTCGAAGGGGGTATGGACCGTGCCGAAGTGATGCATGCGCAGCGTGACATCACCAAATTTCAGTTCTGCCCCGTGTTCGAGCGGCAAGCTGGGCGGAACAACGCGGGTGCCTAACGTCGCCTGGTTAGTCCATTGTTCCATCAGCGTGCGCCACATATTGCCCTGTACGCCTTGCACCGCCTGTATGGTCCCGGGATGGGCGTAAAGCGGCAGGTCTTTGCCATAGGCCTCGACGTAGGCATGGTTCCCCAGCCAGTGATCCCCGTGGTAATGGGTATTGACGATGGCGATGACCGGCTTCTTGAAAGCCTTCTGGATTTGCCGGATTGCCATTTCGCCAATCTGTACCGAGGCGCCGGAATCAACGACCACCAAACCTTTTGCGGTATTGACGAAGGTAATGTTGCACATCATTCCCTGATTTTCCGGGGTCGGGAAACCATCGGGTGAGAAGATCATCCAGACGTGTTTGGAAACCTGTCGTAGCGGGTGATCCTTGACTTGCGGACCACGCACAAAGTCTTCGACTTCCCGGGCAAAGGCGCTGACCGTTTGCCAGGGGGTGAATTCGACGGCGCTCAGGGTGGTAAATGCGGCGGCGCTGCGCAGAAAGACGCGACGGTCCATGAGCATCTCCTTAAACATTAAAATAGACTGCATCATCGCGCTGAAACGGGCGCTCGTCTACACTTGCGGCATGCGACGTTATCCCTTTTCCTTTATTGCGCTGACCGCCCTTGGAGTGCTCTGCGCCATGACCGGCCTGATCAGTCTGCTTGGCTTTGGCGGCAGTCTGCATCCGGTGCTTGAAGACCCGATGGCCGGGCTGGCCTTTATTGTTTCGGCGTTTGCCCTGATAGGCTCAGGTGCCTTCCCGCTGATTATCGAGAAGCTGAAGGAAAACGAAGGCGCTTAGGGCGCACGCATTATTCGCCAGTACTGGAACTTGAGCATTGCTGCGGCGCCGGCAATGATGGCGAGAAAAGTCAGTATCGAACCGAGGGCCAGTGTCGAAAAACCGGTGATCCCCTGCCCTACCGTACAGCCCATGGCGGTGACGCCGCCAAAGCCCATCAGCGCTGCACCAATCAGGTGATTTGTGGTGTCTTCGAGGTTGACGAAACCTTCCCAGCGGAAATTATGCGAAATCACGGCCCAGGCGCCCGAGCCAGCTATGACGCCGAGCACGCTGGCAATGCCAACGGTCAGCTTGCGGCTGGTGTCAGACCACAGCATCAGTAGTTCGAGCAAATAAGCTTGCGGTGCGACGAAGGTCAGCGATTCCATGCGCCCACTATTGGTGGCAATGAAGGCTTCTTCCAGGGTTTCCGGGTGTTCGGCGAGGTAACCGAGGTGGCCGCTGACATACCAGGCCGCAACCACAGCCAATCCAGTTCCGACGCCGCCGAGTAGGTTGTCCGGCGTCCAGAAGTCACGTTTGAGCAGGCAAAAGGCGCTCAAGCCGCCACCGATAAGTAAAACGGCCAGGGTGAAAGCGGTTTTTGCTTCTACTCCGGCGGCGGTCAGTAGCGCCGGGATATCCTGTCCAGAGGGAAAGCTGAGCGTCGCTTTTTCCAGCACATTGACGCGGAAAACGCCGAAAACGCCGCGCATGGTCATGTAGGCGACGAGTCCGAGAACGATGAAAACGACAACCGATTTGAGGTTGCCGGCACCAATGCGAATCAGCGTTTTAGAGCCGCACCCGGACGCGAGCACCATGCCGATGCCAAAACAGACACCGCCGACGATATGGGATAACCAGGTGAGGCTTGGCGTCCGGTAGATTGACTTGCCGAGGTCAATCTGGCCGCTGGCGTGCAGCGCAGCCGAGCCGAGGATGGCGACGCCGATGGCCAGCAGCCACATGCGCATACGGCTCCATTCGCCCATATTGACGATG
>ERZ724527.809-NODE-809-length-14872-cov-5.658365_pt1 | contig 14872 bp, 7 predicted proteins | sample MGYA00376060_ERZ724527 | MGnify/ENA primary metagenome ERZ724527 (study PRJEB28724, sample SAMN07190886) | activated sludge metagenome | isolation source: activated sludge of sewage treatment plant in Hong Hong | place: USA: Christiansburg, Virginia | collected...
AAAGGCGGAGACCCCAATGGTCCCCTCCTGCCAAGGAGGGGTTAGGGGTGGTGGCACATGGATCCAGTTCTTGGAACGTGCAGAAGGCGGGTCGCCTCCACTGGCCTTCAGAGCTCATCCAGCCCCCCAACCACCCGCCCAGCAAGGCTTTGCCGGATGAACGCATCCGCACGACCAACACCCGCACGCATTACCCCCACCTGAAGAGATCCTGAGTTATCAACACACCCCTGTCAGGGAATAACGGACTCCCCTATTTTCGTCGCCTTCCCGCTCCGGAAGACCGATCCGCTATCCCACGACCCGACCCACTGCGGCGAGCGTGTTCCTATCTGCCCTACCCGTGCTCTCCCCGCCGGTCGGCTACAGGCCACACCCCGACGCGCCTACTGAACAAGCCCCCAACGACCCAACCCGAACCCCATGTTGCGACTTCTTCACTCCAGGACCCTGCTGCTCCTTGTCCTGCTTCTCGCCTCCGTGCAGGGGTGGGGGCAGAATTCCTACACAACGCTAGGTTCGACATACTCCCAGAACTTCAGCAATCTGATCACCACTGGAACTCAATCGGTCACAGGTGGAAACTTGAATAACATGAATACTGGCCTCAACGGCTGGTACTTCGTCGAATCCGGAACGGGCGCGAATACGACCATATCAACTGGCAACGGTAGTTCTGCAACCGGAGACACGTACAGCTTTGGTACGACCAGTGCGGCTGACCGTTCTCTTGGTGGCTCGCTATCGGGCTCGTTGACACCAAACATTGGGTACTGGTTCACGAATAACACTGGGAGCACGATCAACTCCATCCAGATCGCATACACCGGTGAGCAATGGCGTTTGGGTGCAACAGCACGCGTTGACCGTCTCGAGTTTCAATACAGCACAGATGCCACCAGTCTAACGACCGGCACTTGGACCTCAATCACTCCCCTGAATTTCACTGCCCCGACGACAGCAGGAACCGTCGGCGCACTGGATGGCAACCTAACAGCAAATCGCACAGCAGTGTCTTCCACGATCACTGGACTGAGCATTGCGAACGGAACAAGCGTCTTCATCCGTTGGAACGATTTCAACGCTACAGGCGCAGATGATGGTCTTGCAGTTGACGATTTTTCTCTCATCGGCAATGGAGCTCCCGCCGACCCCACCACCACCAGCATCTCCCCCACATCTACGGTCGCAGGTACCGGCGCCCTCACCCTCACGGTGAACGGAACGAACTTCGTTAGCGGCTCCAGTTCCGTGCGTTGGAACGGCAGCGTTCGCAGCACCACTTTCGTCAGCGCTACACAGCTCACCGCCAGCATCCTTGCCGGTGATGTGGCCACGGCCGGTAGCGCAACAGTGGATGTGATCACCACCGGTGCCACGAACACGAGCAACACGCAGACCTTCACCATCACTGCTCCGGCGAACCCGACCACCACGAGCATCTCACCTTCCTCGGCCACCGAGGGCGGAGCGGGCTTCACGCTTACGGTGAACGGCAGCAACTTCTACAACGGCCTCAGCACGGTGCGTTGGAACGGCGCCACGCGCACCACCACCTTCGTGAACAGCGGTCAGCTCACGGCGAGCATCAGCGCAGGCGACATCGCCGCGGCAGGCACGGCCACGGTGGATGTGATCACCACGGGCGCAGCGGGCACCAGCAACACGCAGACTTTCACGATCGACGCGGCCACTTCGCCCGCATTGACCGTTGGCGCGTTGGCGGCCTTCGGCAACGTGTGCATCAACACCACGGGCGGCCCGAACAGCTTCACGGTGAGCGGATCCAACCTGACCGCTGCTGACCTTGTGATCAGCGCGCAGCCCGGCTACACGTACAGCTTGAGCAACGGCGGTCCCTTCAACGCGGGCCCCTTCAACATCACGCAAGCAGGTGGCACTTACAGCGGCACGGTATGGGTGCTGTTCAGCCCCACGGCCGTACAGAGCTACGCAGGCACCATCGGCGTGAACGGTGGCGGTGCCACCACGAGCGGCGTTGCGGCTTCCGGCAGCGGTGTGAACACGGCACCGACGGTGACCACGGGCAGCGCCAGCAACCTGACGGTGGTCTCGGCGGATGTGGCCGGCACCATCAACACGAACGGCTGCGGCAGCTTGCTGAGCTACGGCATTGAGTACAGCCTGACCAACGGTTTCACACCGGGTGCGGGCACCTTCGTGGCCGGTGGCACCTTGAGCGCCGGCGCCTTCACCAGCGCGCTGAGCGGACTGGCCCCTTGCACCACCTACTACTACCGCGCCCTGGCCGCCAACAGCGGCGGCACCACATACGGCAACGAGAGCAGCTTCACGACCTCGGCCCTTGCGACTCCTGTGGCCATTGCGGCTTCAGGTGTCAGCGAGACCGGCTTCACGGCGAACTGGGCCCCTGGTGTGGCCGGTGCAAGTGGCTATCAGTTGGATGTGAGCACCTCGCCCACGTTCTCCGCACCTACGCCCACCAACCTCACGCAAGGCTTCAGCGGCGGCGTAACGCCTCCGAGCGGATGGACGTTCACGGCGATCGGTTCCACCTACACCTCAGCGGGCAACTTCGGGGCATCATCGCCGGCCTTGCAGATGGACAATACAGCGGACCGCGTGCAAACGCCTGTGTTGAGCGGAGCGGCGACCCAGCTGAGCATCTGGATCAAGGGAAATGGCACGAACGCCGCCAGCGCACTCTTGGTGGAAGGTTGGAACGGTTCGACCTGGAACACGATCGAGAACATCACCAACAGCCTGCCGACCACGGGAACCACCAAGACCTATCCCGGATTGGGCGCGAGCAACTTTACACAGTTCCGCTTCACCTACACCAAAGGTGCCGGCAACCTGGCCTTCGATGACGTGAGCATCAATTACGATGCGCCCGCGCCTTCGTTCGTTCCCGGCTACAACAGCCTCGCGGTCGCTGGCACGAGCCAAGCGGTAACGCTTCCGGTCCCCGGCACCTACTACTACCGCGTCCGCGCTGTGGGCGGTGCCTGCGCGCCTACGGCGAACAGCAACGTGATCACGGTGGTGGCCTGCACGGCACCCACGATCACCAGCGCTACGAGCAACAGCCCGATCTGCGGTAACACGGCGCTGATCCTGAACGCCACGGCCACAGGCTCGGCACCCCTGGCCTACAGCTGGGCCGGCACGGGCACCATCACCGATGGCAACACGGCGAACGCCAGCGTAACGGGCGCAGCCACCGGCACCTATACAGTAACGGTGAGCAACGGCTGCGGCAGCGTGAACCAAGGTGTGAGCGTGACCGTGAACCCCGGTCCAACGGCCACGATCACTCCTGACGGTCCTACGAGCTTCTGCACGGGTGGCAGCGTGAACCTGAGCAGCAGCGCGGGCGATAGCTACCTGTGGAGCCCCGGTGGGGAGACCACCCAGAGCATCAACGTGACGGCCAGCGGCACCTACAGCGTGCAGGTGACCACCAACGGTTGCAGCGGCAGCAGCGCAGGGACCACCGTGACGGTGACCCCCGCCACGACCTGGTACGCGGACAGTGATGGCGACGGCTTCGGCGACCCTGCGGTGAGCCAGACGGCCTGCACCCAGCCCTTGGACTACGTGAACAACAACGGTGACGGCTGCATCACGGACCCCGACAAGCAGAGCCCCGGCATCTGCGGTTGCGAAACGCCTGATACGGACACCGACAGCGATGGCCTGGCGGACTGCATCGACGCTTGCCCGAACGGCCCGAACACCGACACGGACACGGACGGCACGCCGGACTGCAACGACCTGTGCCCCAACGATCCCGCCAAGATCAACCCTGGCGCCTGCGGCTGCGGCGTGGCCGATGTGGACACGGACGGCGACAGCTATTTGGATTGCGTGGATGCCTGCCCGAACGATCCGCTGAAGATCGCTGCTGGTAACTGCGGCTGCGGCAACCCCGAGCCCGGCATGGCCTGCAACGACAACAACGCCAGCACCATCAACGACGTGATCAACGGCAGTTGCGTATGCGCCGGCACGCCGATCGTGACCTGCACCAACGACCTTCGCCTACACCTGGTGACCGACAACAACGCGAGCCAGACCAGCTGGGTGATCGAGCCCATCGGTGGCGGCGCGCCCCTGTGCAGTGGCAGCGGTTATGCCAACAACAGCACCACCAGCAACGTGTGCTGCCTGGCCAATGGCACCTACCGCCTGCGCGTGCTGGACAGCTTCGGTGATGGCATCGCCACCCCTGGCGGTTACATCCTGCGCATGGCCGATGGCCGTCGCATCATCGACAACAGTGGCAACGGCGGCTTCACCACGGTGAGCACCATGACCAACGGTTTCACCGTGCCCATGGGCACCTTGAGCCTGGAGAACGGCCGCTGCGACCGCACTGACTTCGCACCGAGCGACTACCTGCGCGTGAACGCGGACCCTGCGGTGAGCGCCCAGTTCGGCGTGACCAACAGCACCAGCGGCTACGAGTGGTGGGTGTTCAACCCGAACGGTGGGTACAACCGCACGGTGTTCTTCAGCCACACGAACGCCAACACGCAGTTCCCGGCCGGTGCCGAGCGCGTCACTTACTTCAAGTGGAGCGGCCTGGTGACCAATCCGGTTCCGCAGAACGTACTGCTGAACGTGCGTGTGCGTCCGGTCGTGGCCGGTGTTTATGGCGCGTGGGGCCCTGCCTGCCGCTTCAAGATCGACACCCAGCCCTCCAACTGCCCTTCCACCCAGCTGGTCTCGTCCGCAGGCAGCACCTTCAGCTGCGGCGCGACCGGAAAAGTGGTGAAGGCGACGGGCACCACAGGTCGCATTTACGCGGTGAACGCCACGCGCACGGTGAACGGTGCCACCCAAGCGGCCAACAGCTACCTCTTCGAGCTCACCAGCGGCAGCTACACCCGCGTGATCAACTCCACCACCAGCACCTTGGTGCTCGGCCAATGGTACAGCAACCCCTTGCTCTGCGGCACGCATACCTACAACGTGCGCGTGCGGGCCAGCTTCGACGGTGGCACGGTCTACTGCCCTTACGGTGCGGTCTGCACGGTGAGCATCACCAACAACCTGGCAGCTCCCTACTGCACGGCACCGGCCAACGCCCAGAGCACCGGCAGCGACCGGGTGTTCACCGATGGCGATGAAGTGAACGGCACCTTGAACATGTGGCCGAACCCGAACAACGGCGGGCAATTGTACCTGACGATCGACCAACTGAGCAGCGAAGTGCCAACCGCCACGGTGGACATCTTCAACACGATGGGTCAGAAGGTGGCCACGCACACCATTGCTGTGAACGGCAGCACCTTGAACACGGTGCTCAGCCTTGACGCGGCCATGGGCAACGGCGTATACTTGGTGAACGTAACAGCCGGAGAGCAACAGTTCATCCAGCGTTTAGTGATCCAATAAGTCCCGACCCAACGGACAACGCCCCGCCTCCCCCTCCCGCCCAACGGGATCGGGACGGCGGGGCGCCGTTGTCCACGGACCACGCTTCTTCGGCCCCACCGCGCACCTCCCTTGCGCCATGAACAGCCCGCAACACAGCTCCCCAATAGCGCCCCCCTTCCTGGTGAACAGGTTGGCCCGATGGCTGGTGGTGCTGTGCCTGCTGAGCGGTACGGCTTGGGCACATGCGGAACGACCTTCGGACCTTGATCCCTACGAGCGCAGCGCGTTGACCCCCCCGGTGGATTCGGACGGCGATGGGATCCCCGACGCGCTGGACCCCTGCCCCTTCGGGCCGAACCCCGGCACCACCTGCGATGATGGCAACCCCTTCACCACGGGTGATGTGATCCAACTGGATTGCAGCTGCGGCGGCAACGCTCCTGCGGCCACGGACTGGACCATGGAGTTCAGCACGGACAACCAGGGGAACGAGACCACCTGGCAACTGGTGGACGCGAACAGCTCTTACGTGGTGGCGACCGGTGGCCCTTACGGCAACCAGATAACGCGCACGGAGAGCTTCGCCGTGCCGAACGCGAGCTCCTTGCGGTTGGTGGTGAGCGATGCGGGCGGCAATGGCATGAGCATGGGTGCCGCCGGTGGTTGGGTGCTGCGCGATGCCATGGGCAGGCGTGTGATCGACAACTCCTACGATGCGGTGTTCGGTGCGCTGAGCCAACCGGTGCTGCCCTTCAGCACCACCTTGAGCAACATGAGCCTGATCCAGTCGCAATGCGATCGGCTGAACTGGAACGGGGGCTTGATGATCGCCAACCCGGACCCGGCGGTGAGCGCGCAATACGGCATCGGCAACCAGACGGATGATGGCTACGAGTTCTGGTTCTTCGACCCGGACGGGGGCTATGACCGGCGCGTGTTCCTGAGCCATGCGAACCCGGGCATCGGCGGACCCACGGGGCCCACGAAGTGCTGCCACCTGGGCTACACGAACCTGCAGACCAACCCCGTCCCCGCCAACGTGCTGCTGAACGTGCGGATCCGCAGTGCGGTGAACGGCGTGTACGGAGCCTGGGGGCCTGCGTGCCGCTTCAAGGTCGACCCACAAGCCGCACAATGCCCGCTGACCCAGTTGATGAGCGCACCGGGCAACACCTTCAGCTGCGGGGCCACGAACAAGGTGGTGGGCGCCACCAATTACACCGGGCGGCTCTTCGCGCAGCCCACGAGCAGGGTGGTGAACGGGATCAGCCAACCCGCCAACGCCTACTTCTTCGAACTGATCCAACCCTACCTCGGCTACCAGCGCAACGTGGTGAGCAGCACCTACTCGCTGCAACTGGGCAGTTGGGCCACCAACCCACTGCTGAGCGGAACGTGGACCTACAACGTGCGGGTGAAGGTGAGCTTCGACGGCGGGCTTACCTGGTGCCCTTTCGGGAACGCTTGCTCCGTGGGCATCACCAACAACCTGCCCGCACCTTACAGCACCCCGGCCGGACCGATGGCCGGTGGCAACGACCACATGTTCCTGGACGGGGACGTGGAGGATGAATTGACGCAAGCTGAGCTGCGCTTGTGGCCGAACCCGAACCACGGCGAGCAACTGTACCTGAGCATCGACCATCTGAACGGCGACGTACCGGCGGCCACAGTGGACATCTTCGATCTGCTGGGCCAGAAGGTGGCCACCAGCACCGTGGCCCTGAGCGGTAGCACGTTGAACACCGCGATCGCCTTGGACGCTTCCATGGCCAACGGCATGTACCTGGTGAACGTGACCGTCGGCGAACACCAGTTCATCCAACGGTTGGTGATCGAATAGGACCTGCTTCCTCCGCCAGCGCGCCGCCCGCTACTGACGCTTGCGACGCCACACGAGGAAGCCGATGATGCAGGCGCCCAGGCCTGCCAGCCCCCACCATACGAAGGCCCATCCCGAGGGGCCGACCTTGATGGGCTCCACATCGCCCACGAGCACCATGCCTGCCCAGTAGTAGGGCAATGCAAGTTCTTCGGACGCCATGGCGAGGTGGTCCAACTTGGCCTGACGCAGGGCTTCATGCTTCGGCATGCCATCGGCCAGCAACTCGTAGAAACGCGTGATGATCTCTGACGAGACCTTCTCATCGATGCTCCACAGGGCGACCACCAGGCTGGGGCAACCTGCGTAGGCGAACCCGTAGCCGAGCGAACGCACCCCTTCCCCATCGTCGTCCTTGCCCGCACCGGTCTGGCAGGCGGTGAGCACAGCGAGCTCGGCGCGAAGGTCCAGTTCGTAGATCTCATAGGCATGCAGGTAGCCATCGTTGTCCGCATCAACGCCTCTTCCATCCTTGCTTAGCACCAAGCGGGAATACATGGGCGTGGTGGCGTTCATTTCCGCGTGTGTACCGAGGTGCAGGACGCCGTACTTGCCGGCCAGTTCCCGGAAACCCGCTTCGCTCGCTTCATTCCCCACCATCACCTTCGCCGAGAGCAAACTGCCCAGTTGGTTCGCGGTGGTCACTGCGAACGGCTGGCGCACGTAGTTGAGAAAATCGCGGTCCACGAGCGTCGTATCCTCCATCCGTGCCAGGTAGTCCTGCTTCAGCTCATCGGCGAAGCCGGGCGCCATGGCCAGCACCTTGGACGACCGCTCGCCAGCCAGGCCAGCGAACTGAACGGCGGTTGTGGCGCTGAGCAGGTAGGCGATGGCATGCCGCTGGATCAGGAGGTGCTTGCGGAAGTCGGTCGGGGTGCACGGAGCGTCGATCAGCGCTTCGAAGTTCACCCTGTGCAGTTCGCCATCGGGAATGATGAGCAGGCGTTGCTGCGGCAGCAGGTGGGCGACCGGTGCAAAGGCCAATTGATGGAGCGCATGTGCAGAGCGGATGTACTGCGCAGCATCGCGGGCGGCCACGGCATCGTTCATCGCCTTCACGGTGCTTGCCAGGCCCTTGTTGGAGGTCCGAACCAAGGTGGCCTTGTCCATGCGGACAACGAGCATGTACAGGTGCTCGCCGGTCACCGCGTAGGCCAGCAGGTTCTGTTCGGGCGTTACCAGTCGCTTGCGGAGGTCTGCGATGCTTACATGCGGTTCTCCATAGCGCAGCGCGAAGTATTGCGGGTGGTCCTTGCTCAAGCGCGTGAGGAAGTCGGCGAGGGCTTGCTCGCGCTTGTCCAGGTCCTGGGTGCTGGCGGGATCCTCGGGGTCGATCTCGAGCGCGTCGATCAGCTGTCCTTCGCGGGTGAGGATAGAGTCCGGCATACCGGCGAAGCGCATGCCGCTGAAGTCGTTCAACCTGCTCTTCAACAGGATGGACCGGTCCGCTTCGGTGAGGTTCAGCAGGTGGTCGAGGTTGGCGGAGGAAGTGTCGCGTTCCCACTGCTCGTAGGCCACATCAATGGCCAGGTGGAAGAGGTTCTTCTCCTTACCGATCAATCCGAGCCTTGAACCTTCATCATCCAGGGCGGCCTTGTTGCGCGCAAGGGAAAGCACGGCGAGGTCGAGGTCCTTCGACCATTGCTCGCGGGTGACTGCGGAGCTCCCCCCCATCGCGCGTTCCGCTTTCACCTTCCAGTAGATGGCATCCGGCAGCAAATACGGCTGGGAGAAGGTCTGCGGCAGTGGCGAGGTCTTCAACGCTTGCACGCGTTCATTCATCTGGACCAGGACGCTGTCGGCATAGCGCCGCGCACCGGGCATGTCGTTCCTGGCGAACGCCGCCTGCGCGAGCAACAGGTCGTACAAGGCCAGCTTGTGGTTCTCCTCACCCTGTCCGCGTTCGATGATCGAGCGGGCCATGGTCAGGTCACCGATGGCATCATCGATCCGCCCCTGATCGATCCGGAACTCCGCACGGCGTCGATAGGCCATGGCCAGGTCGGGGTCGGTATCCGCGTCCTCCATGGCGCTGTGCAACGCAATGCTGAGGTCGAACAGTGAATCCGCGCGTGCGGTCCGCTGCAGGCCGGCGCACACCTCACCCAGCTTGGCACATGCACGCATGTACTCCTCGCTCCGGGGTCCGAAGTACTTCTCACAGGCCTCCAGGTACCTGCGCACATGGACCTCCGCTTGCGCGAAGTTCCCGGCCTCGATCTCCAGGTCCGCCAAGCGGTCCTGCACACCGAGCAGCTTCGGATCATCGGGCTCAAGGATGGCCTGTCGGTCGCGCAGGGCCATCTCCAGCAGCTGTCGCGAGCGACCATCATCGCCCATGGCGAAGTAGACCGTGGCCAGGTTCACATAACCGCGGGTGCGGCCGATGATCGCTTCCTCGCGGATCACGGGGTCATCGGTGGTGTTCACCACTTCCTCACAATACCGAATGCTCTCCAGGTAGTTGGCCTTGCTGCGGGAAAAGTCGCCAGCGCTTTGCCACAGGATGCCCATGTTGGCGACCGTACTGGCCAGGCGAAAATTGCGCCGGGGATCGGAGGTCTTCTCCAAGTGTGCCAGGGCTTGCTTGTAGTAGGCCTCCGCCTCACGCGTGCGGCCCAGATGCCAACAGGCGGAACCTGCACCGTTGCAGGCATCGGCCAGGTTCAGCCCAGGTTGTGGAACACACTTCTCATAGACCGACCGCGCATCGAGGTAGTACTTCAAGGCACGCTCATGATCGCCCATGGCCGCGTAGTCCTGTGCCAGCCGCTGCCGGGCCAGGCCGCGCCTGCTGAGGGGGAACTCCGTGTGTTGATCCACAAAGACCAGCGCGGCGGAATCGATGCCAACACATTCCAGCATGCGGCCCATGCCGGAGAGCAGCCTCGCCACATCGTCCATGGCGCTCGCCTGATGCACCACATCACCATCCTGTTCCTTGACCCGTGCAGCGATCCGCCGGGCCGCGGCCAGCCCTGCTTCGGCATCCTCCGTCCTCCACACGGAACGGCCAAGCATGTACGTGTAGGCGTAGATGGAATCCTGCCAGGTGGTGCCCGCTACTTCCTGCAGCTGCAGTTCGATCTGCTGGATCGTGCCGGCGTGGTCTCCGGCCTTGTGCAGCTCTGTTATGCGCGCGTGTCGGTCCGCGAAGCGTTTCTCCAGCTGTGCCGTCGCACGGTGCGAACAGAGCACCCATGTGAGCAGGAGAAGGATGCGCACCATCAGTTCAGCTCGGATATGATCGCGCGGACGCGCGCTCCATGGACCGGATCGGTTTCCAGTCCCAGCGCTTTCGCATCTGCTACTCTGCCTGCGCGCAGGTAGGCGAGGAAGAGGTACCAGCGCGACCGGTCGCTGAACGCGGACCCTGCTCGCTCGCTCGCCCCCTTGAAGAGCGGGATGGCCTGATCGGCATCGCCGCTGGCAAGCAGGGCACTGGCCAGATAGAAGCGGAGCGTGTCGTTCGTTGGATCCTGCTGCAACAGGGCGGACCACTTGCCGGATGCTTCCATGTAGTCGCCGAGCTTGTAGGCGACCATGGCATCATTGAACGCGTGGGCATTGTTGGCTCCCATGGTGACAGGCAGTCCGGGATCAGCGACGAAGTGTTCGGCGAACAGGCGCTCATGCACAGGCGCGCGGGACAGCCACCACAGGGCACCTGTGAACAGCAGCGCGATCACCGCGGCGTACTTCAGGTACGCCTTCCAGCCTCCGCTCTTCGCTCCCACGGCCGCCTCATCGGCAGCGATGGACCTGAGCATACGGGACATGCCGCCCAGTTCCACGGCCCTGATGTTGTCACGCTGCAGTTCCATTTCGGCGCGCAGCGCAGCATCTGTGGCGAGCTCCTCCTCAAAGCGGATGCGCTCATCGCCAGGCATGGTGCCCAGCACGTAGGCCTCAATGGCTTCAAAGCTCTTCCTATCCAAGGTTCCCTGGGTCATGCCTCGTTCTGTTCATCGCCGGTGATGGCCTTGCGGAAGGCGCGCAGCTTCATCATGCAGCGGTACTTGATGGTGCGGATGCTCTCCTCCTCCACGCCCAAGCCCGCAGCAATGGTCGCGAGGTCCTTGCGCTCGAAATAGAATTGATCGAGCACCGTGCGGCACTTGTCGTCAAGCTTCTCATACACCCCGCGCAAGCGCACGATGCGGTCCTCCATGTCATCGGGCACATCGGCAGCGGGTTCCTGCGCGCGTTGGTCATGCACCACTTTCATGTGCTTGTGCGCTGCTGACCGGACCACGTCCAGCCATTTGTTCTTCGCCACTCTGAACAGGAAGCCACCGGGGTCGCTGTCGGGCACGAGCCGCCCCTCCTTCACGCTCATCCACAACACCATGAGCGCCTCTTGGAACACGTCCTCCGCATCGCTGCCCGTGCCGTTGTTCTGGAGAACGTAGCGTTTCACCGCAGGCAGGTGCGTCCTGTAGAGGGTACGGACGGTCGCCGGGTCGTTCCGAAGAAGACCGGACAACCAGACCGGCTGTGCCGTGGTATCCGTGGCCGTGGCTTCCACTGGGAGAGCAGTGCGGACCACGATAATACGGCGAAAGGCGCGGAGCGTGCATATGGAGCTGGAATGCGACGGCGGATAAGGACCGCTTTCCGAACAAGCATCGGAGAGGGTATGGGAATGTGAACAGGGATGGTGCAACGCATGCTGCAGGGTCCATTCCCTGCAGGTGCAATGATCCGATCCTGACCCATCCACTGGGGCATCCGTGGCGCCGATCGGATCTCGCTGTTCACATCGGCAGGGCAGTCCCGATGTAAGGACATGGAAGGCGCAAAAGCCTCCGATCAGCAAGAAAAACCAACCCAACCCCATGAAGAACCGACTACTCTCCCTCTGCCTTGGCCTAGGCCTGTTCAGCGGTATCGCCGAAGCCCAACTGCAACGCATCGTGTTGCAAGGCACGGGTGCGCCCCAGGTGTTCACGGACATCAACCTCGCACTTGCCGCAGCGCAGCCGAACGACAAGCTCTACTTCAGCGGCGGCGCGTTCACCTCCGCCACTGCCTTCACCATCGGAGTGCCGTTGCACTTCATCGGTGCCGGCGTGCACCCTGACAGCTCAAGTGTCACAAGCACAACAACGGTCGGCACAGGAGCTGGAGACATTGTCATTACCACCGCCGCGAGCGGCAGCACGTTCACCGGCATCACCTTCAGCGCCGCCTCTGACCTGCAGTACGGCGCCACCGTGGCTGACGATGATGCGACGGGCATCCTCTTCCAACGCTGCCGTTTCACGTGCCACCTGCAGCTCGCGCTGGATGCCGCATGCACCTCAAGCACCGTGTTCGATGAGTGCATCTTCAATCAATACGTGAGCGCGAACGACAATGTCTCCTTGACCTTCACCCGCTCCATATTCGACTATGCCACGGGTACGGGAAGCTGCATCAACAGCGGGGGGGATCTGTTCATCGACCATTGCATTTTCCTCGGGGAGCAGGCGTTCCGCAATACCTCTGGTGCGACCATCAAGAACAGCATCTGCACGGACGCGAGCTACCCTGTTTACCAGAGCAATGGCGTCACCTTCACCAACTGCCTATTCAGCGGCACCGGCTACACCGGCAACTCCAGCGGTGAGGTGATCACCAATTGCACGTTGAACGTGCCTGCGGCCAGCATCTTCATCAACGAGACGGACAACAACTACCAGTTCACGGATGACATGCATCTTGCTCCAGGCAGTGTTGGCATCAACGGAGCCGATGATGGCACGGACATCGGCATCTATGGCAGCTCCTCGCCCTACAAGGCGGGGAACGTGCCCTACAACCCGCACTTCCGCAGTGCAGCGATCGCCCCTGCGACCAACGCCAATGGCGACCTTCCTGTGAACATCCGCGTGGCCGCGCAACCCAACTGAGCTCCCGATAAACCGGGATGAAACACATGCGCAGAATACTTCTTCTGCCTGCGTTCGCGGCCATGTGCAGCGTGCAGGCGCAACAGATCGATGGTTACCGCTACTGGTTCGATGACAACGTGGCCAGCGCTGTAACGACCACCGTAGGTGCGACACCGGAGCTGAACCTCGCCGCCAACTGGCCCACAGGCGCGATGGAACCCGGCTACCACCGCGTGAGCATCCAGGTGCGCGATAACACCGGCGACTGGTCCGTGCCACAGACGCGCTACTTCACACGCGGCAACCATGTGATCACCGGGTACCGTTACTGGGTGAACGACAACACGGGCAGCATCACCACGGGCAGCGTCGCACCGAACATGGTGGTGGACCTGAACAACCTCATCGACCCGGGCACCCTACCGAGCGACTTCAACAGCGTGACCATCCAGTTCAACGATACGGACGGCGAATGGAGCGTACCCCAAACCTCCTTGTTCGTGAAGAACGCGGGGGAGGTGAACGGCTACGAATACTGGATCGATGACGCCATTGCGAACAGCTACACGGGCAGCATCGGACCGAACTCGGTCGTGGACCTGATCGCCGACCTGCCCACCGGTGTTCCCGCTGGCACGCACTTCTTCACCATCCGCTTCAGCGGAACGAACGGGACATGGAGCGTACCGCTCACCACCTCGTTCGACAGCTTCGTGAGCATCGCGGAACTGCCGGGCATCAGCGACCTGGTGCTTTTCCCGAACCCGGTAACGAACGAGCTGGGCGTGCGGCTGAGCACCGATGATGCCAGCACATTGAACCTGCAGGTGCTGGATGTGAGCGGTGCCGTGGTCCGCGACCTCTCCACCTGGAGCGTGAGCGGCACCACCTACCGCAACTGGGACATCAGCGATCTGGCCAGCGGCAGCTACCTGCTGCAGATGAGCGATGGCACCGGCGTACGCAACCTGCCCTTCGTGAAGCACTGATCGTGCTCCCTGTCCGAAGTACCCCTGACCCTCTCCTGAACAACAACTCCATCGACCATGGAACAGACCCCAACATCCGTTTCGCTCCGGGCCCAACGCCACCCTTTGGCGCAGTTACCGCCGCTCCTGTCATCGTGGTACAGAGCGACCTTGTTCGCCGCAGTGTTCGCACTGGCCGGAACCACCAACGCCCAGTTGACCGGGACCAAGAACGTACCCGGTGATTACGGAACGCTCGCCGCAGCCCTATCGGCGCTGAACACCCAAGGCGTGGGCACCGGTGGCGTCACCATCAACCTTGTTGCCGGCAATCCCCAAACCGCCACAGCAGGCGGCTATGTGATCGGTGGTGCAGGTTCCCTTGTGCTGACGACCGCTTCCAGCGGTAACCCCATCACCATCGTGGGGAACGGGAACACCATCACCGCGCCTACGCCACAGACGAGCGGCAACCTGAACGATGCCATCTTCAAGCTCATCGGTGCGGACTGGACCACGATCAGCGGCTTCACCATGCGGGAGAACGTGTCGAACGCGAACACCACCGCAGCATCCAACAACATGACCGAGTGGGGCGTGGCGCTGCTGTACGTGACCACCACCGACGGTGCACGGAACAACACGATCCAGAACAACACCATCGACCTGGACCGGAGCTACCAGAACACGTTCGGGATCTACAGCAACTCCACCCAGCCGGCCACGAACATGACCACCTCCGCCACGGCGACGAGTCGCAATGGGGGGAACGACAACCT
>ERZ724527.811-NODE-811-length-14868-cov-8.284952_pt1 | contig 14868 bp, 14 predicted proteins | sample MGYA00376060_ERZ724527 | MGnify/ENA primary metagenome ERZ724527 (study PRJEB28724, sample SAMN07190886) | activated sludge metagenome | isolation source: activated sludge of sewage treatment plant in Hong Hong | place: USA: Christiansburg, Virginia | collected...
GCCGCCTCTTCAAATTCCTGGGCGAAGCGCGAGGCATACACCATTAGTTTCTTGGGAACACAACCCCGTATCACACAGGTTCCGCCCAAACGGTATTCCTCAATCAGCGCCACCCGCGCGCCGTGGCTGGTCGCAATCCGCGCTGCCCGCACACCGCCCGAGCCACCGCCCACTACCAGTAAATCGAAATGGGACATGGTTACTCCGTACTGAAAAGACAGTGAACCCTGTTGGACCGGCCGCCCGGTTTTGTGCTAACGACCCGGTCGACCAGAAGGGCCAAAAAAAACGGGCATACAAGCCCGCTTTTTTTTGTCCTCGTGGACGAATTTACTTCTTCATTTCTTCCATTTTCTTGCACTCCGCCTTCATCTTGTCGTCAGCCTTGGCGGGGTCCATCTTTTTGCACGCTTCCATTTTTGCAGCCTTGTCTTTGTCGGACATGGCACCGCCATGGGCGGCGGCGAAAGCGCCAACGGATGCCGTGGCAAACGCGGCCACAACCAGCGAAGAAAGTAACTTATTCATAGGTAGACTCCAGAGGTTAAATATAAAAATCAATGGCTTGGCTGCCCAGGCGCAATGTACTGCAAATAGAAGGATTCAGCATCGCATGGGAAATATTCACAAATGGGGTCTGGGTGCACTGCTAGCCGGAGCGACATTTTTGAACGTTGCAAAAGCCGAACCCTACACCCCAAAAAACGACACCCAAGTGATTGGGACCCTGCCCCTCAGGGCGGGGGACAGTAGTGCACGGGCACTAGCAGAGTTGCGCTCGGCTGTCGCACAGGCTCCAACCGACCCGGCACCGGCAGCATTGCTGGCACAAGCGTACTTTGATCTGGCCATGGCCCGTGGCGACCCCCGCTATGTGGGTTACGCCGATGCCATTGTTAAACGCTTTTCGGCGAAACCGCCAGCCAGCCTGCAAGTGGTGCGGGGCACGTTGCGGCAATACCGGCATGACTTTGCCGGCGCGCTGGCAGACTACGCGAGTGCTCTGGCCGCAGACCCTGACCTGGCGGATGCCCACGCCTGGCGTGCGGCCATCTTTCTGGTACAGGCGCGCTACGACCTGGCCCAACAGGAATGCACCGCCTTGCAGCGGCTGGGCCGACCGGTTCTGCACGGTGGTTGCGCGGGCCTGGTGCAGGCCTATACCGGCCGGTTGGACCAAGCATACGCAACGCTGCAACAGGCCTTGGCCGCGGCCCGTTATGACGAACACAGGTTGTGGTTGCACACGCGGTTGGGGGAAGTCTCGGCCTGGCAAGGGCGGCCCGCCCAAGCCGAACAACATTACCGCCGCGCCCTGGGTTTGGGCCAGGATGACGGCTATTTGCTGGCCGCCTGGAGTGACTTCTTGCTGGATCAAAACCGGGCGGCGGAAGTGGTCAAACAACTCGCCGGTTGGGAAGCCTCTGACGGCCTGCTGCTGCGACTGGCCGAAGCCGAGGCACGGCTGAAACTACCCCAGGCGGCCGCCCATATCCAGGCACTGGACGCGCGTTACGCCGCCGCCCGGCTGCGCGGCGATACCACGCACCGGGCGGAAGAGGCGCGTTACTACCTGCGGTTGCGCGGAGATGCCAAGCAGTCGTCCATTCTGGCCTCCCAGAACTACCAAATTCAAAAAGAGCCCCGCGACGCCCGCATTGCCCTGGAAGCCGCGCTGGCGGCCAAAGACCCTGAGTCGGCCAGCGATGGTTTGGCCTGGCTGCGCAGCAGTCAGTTCCAGGACCCTCTGTTGCAGTCACTCGGCCAGCAACTCGCGCGACTGCGCGCAAACGCGGCACCTGGGAGCAAGCGATGATGCGGCGCTTAATCCTCATCACCCTCGCACTGCTGTGCCACACCACCGTTTGGGCGCACAAAGCCAGCGACAGTTACCTGGTGATCGACGCCAAAGGCGCCACGGTGGCCGTGCAATGGGACATTGCGCTGCGCGACATTGACTTTGCCATCGGACTGGACGCTGACGGCAACGGCGAAATTACCTGGGGTGAACTGCGTAGCCGCCAGTCCCCACTGGGAGCCTGGGCTCTGAGCAATCTGGACATCCAGCGGGGTGGCGCTTGCGCCATGCAAGTATCCGAATTGCAAGTGGATGAACACACCGATGGCGGCTACGCCGTGTTGCGCATGGTCGGCACCTGCCCGGCTGCAAGCGGTGAATTGGAACTGGGCTACCGCCTGTTGTTTGACCTGGACAACCTGCACCGCGGCTTGTTGCGTGTGTCGGTGGACGGCACCACCCACACCGCTGTGTTGTCGCCCACCAGCGGCGTCATGCGCTGGGGTGCACAGGCTGTGTCGCGGGTCGAACAGTTCCGCCAGTACCTGGTTGAAGGCATTTGGCACATCTGGATTGGCTTCGACCACATTCTGTTCCTGGTATCGCTGTTGCTGCCGTCGGTACTGGTGTACAAGGCCAGGCGGTGGCGCGGTGTGCCCAGCTTTCGTGAAGCCAGTCGAGAGGTGTTATGGGTTGTGACCGCGTTCACTGCCGCGCATTCCATTACCCTGTCGCTGGCCGCGTTGGAGTTGATTTCGTTACCGTCGCGCCTGGTGGAGTCGGCCATCGCCCTTTCGGTGGTGTTGGCGGCAGCGAACAACCTGTGGCCCGTGGTGGCCCACCGGCGCTGGGTGGTTGCTTTTTGTTTTGGACTGATCCACGGCTTTGGGTTTGCCAGTGTGCTGGCCGAATTGGGTCTACCCACCGATGCATTGGCGTTGTCCCTCATCGGGTTCAACCTGGGTGTAGAAGTCGGTCAACTGGCAATCGTTGCGGCATTCCTGCCTTTGGCCTACCTGTTGCGGCAAACGCCCTTCTACCAGCGCGGTGTGTTTGTGTGGGGCTCGTTCCTGACGATCCTGGTCTCACTGGTCTGGTTGATCGAACGCGCCTTCGACCTCAAACTGATCAGCAGCTAAAACTACCCATGACTGCACCCCGTCTTGCAGCGTGGGCATCAGCTTGGTGCGAAAATCGCGGTCCCCACAAAGGAGACCCCTCACATGCAAGAAGCACGCGCGTTGTTTGACACCCTCAACACCGAGTACCTGACGGTTCACAAAACCAAAGAAGACCTATTCTGGGACACCTATATGGCTGTCTCCAGCGACGACGCGGGTTTTGCCCGCGCCGAAGAGTCTTACAAAAACTTCATTTCTGACCCGGCGCGACTGGCCAGCGTGCGCAACGCTTTGGCCCAACTGCCCGAGGCGGACACGGACGAAGCCACCAAGGCAGTGCGCCACGGACTGACCGGCTGGCTGGCACTGTTTGAAAGCAATATTGTGGACAGCGACGCCGCACGCCAGCACATGCGCGAGTTGATCCAAATGGAGTCCGCGCTGTTTGCCAAGCGCCGCGACCTGGTGTTGCAACACATCAACGAAGCCGGTGAACTGGAAGCCAGCACCCTGAGCGGTCTGGCCACCAATATGGCCACCAACCGCAATGAGGCCGCGCGCAAGAGTTCTCACGACGCCCTGATGTCATTGGAACAGTGGGTGCTGGCCAACGGATTTCTCGACATCGTCAGGAAACGCAATGCCTTTGCCCGTGCCCAGGGTTATGCCAACTACTTTGACTACAAGGTGGAAAAGAACGAACAGATGTCGGCCGACCACCTGTTCTCCATCCTGGATGACTTTGAAACCCGCACCCGTGATGCCAACCAGCGTGCCTTGGGCGATCTGCAGACAGCCCACGGAGCCGACGCAGTCCAGCCCTGGAACCTGCGTTTTTACGTCAGCGGCGATGTGACCCGCCAACTGGACCCATATTTGTCGTTTGGCAAAGGGCTGGAGCGCTGGGTCGAGAGTTTCCGCCGCCTGGGCATTCAGTACCGTGGCGCCACCATGCAGTTGGACTTGCTGGAGCGGACCGGCAAATACCAAAACGGTTTTTGCCACGGACCCATTCCCAGTTTTGTAGATGCCAATGGCCAATGGGTGGCCGGTCAAATCAACTTCACCGCCAACGCCCAACCGGACCAGGTGGGCAGCGGTGCACGCGCCATCAACACCTTGTTCCACGAAGGCGGTCACGCAGCGCACTTTGCCAATGTGACACAGAACTCGCCCTGCTTCTCACAGGAGTTTGCGCCCACCTCCATGGCCTATGCGGAAACCCAGTCGATGTTTTGCGACAGCCTGCTCGACGATGCCGACTGGCTCAAGCGTTACGCCCGCAATGCCAAGGGAGAGTCCATCCCCGATGCCTTGATCCACGAACGCATCAAAACTACGCAACCGTTTGCGGCCTTTGGTGAGCGTGGCATTCTGGTGGTGCCCTACTTTGAGCGCGCGTTGTACCAAATGGATGATGCGGAACTGACACCGGAGCAGGTGCTGACACTGGCCCGTGCCTGTGAGCAACGCATTCTGGGTGTGGCCGTCGGCCCCCGCCCCTTGCTCAGCATTCCGCACCTACTGAACCAGGAGTCAGCAGCTTCGTACCACGGGTATTTGTTGGCCAATATGGCGGTGTACCAAACACGGGCGTATTTTGAGCGCCAATATGGTTACCTGACCGACAACCCCGCCGTTGGGCCTGCCCTGTCAGAACACTATTGGGCACGGGGCAATGGCATCAGCCACAACGACACACTGTTGAGCCTGACCGGAGAACCCTTCAACGCCAAGTACCTGGCCGATAGCTGCAACCAGACGGTTGAACAGGCTTGGGAGCAAGCACAGGCGCAAATGGCCAGCGCCGCATCACGCCAGTACCCAGAGTCCACAGCCCCCGATCTGGACGCCAAAATCCGCATCGTGCATGGGGCCGAGCTGATTGCCGACAACGCGGAATCAGACCAGGCCATGTGCCAGCAATTTGAGCGCTGGCTGGCAGAACATTACCCGGCAACGGTGCACTAGCCCCCCTGTCGCGGGCACCGCCGTCGTGCGCAAGCCCGGCGGTGCTTGGGCTCAGTTGGGTGGCGGTTTACGCCGCCACTGCGGTGGCGCGTTTTGCGGATTTACGCGCGGTAACTTTGCTTGGAACCGGCTTGGCACGCACGGTTTTGGCCGGTGACGGTTTGGGCGCGGGTGCTTCCAACTGCTGCGCCTTGGCCGGTGTCGGGACACTTTTGGCGGCCGTGATCAGCTCGGCGGCGGGTGCGCGAGAGCGCGCCAGTTCCAGCAACGTGCGGTGCTCGGCCAACAAGTCATCGGCCAGTTCGTTCACATCGGGCAGGGCGCGGCGGCAGGCGATCAGGCCATAGTCCAGCCGACCGTTGTAGCTTTGCACGGTGACGTTGAGCGCCATGCTGTGTGCGGGAATCGACACCGGGTAATAACTCACCACCTTGGCACCCGCAAAATACAGTTGCACCGGAATGCCCGCCACATTGGAGATCACCAGATTGGCCAGGGGCGGCATCACGTTGGCGAGTCGCGAGCGGCTGAACAACGAGGCCAAGGCCGACATCAGCCAGGGTGCGGCCGGCAGCGGAAAGTCCATAGGAATGGCGGCCTTGAAGCGCCCCACCATCAACTTGGTGTTGGCCGACGACTCGCGGATCTTCTGGATGCGCTCGAACGGGTCCTTGACGTCGGTAGCCAGGCTCATGGTCACCATGCTGACCTGGTTGTTGGAGGTGTCGTCACCCTCCTGGCGCAGGCTGACCGGCACGGCTGCGCAAAGGGGTTTGTCCGGCAATTCGTTGTTGTTCTTCAGGTAGGTTCGCAACGCGCCCGCCGTGGTGGCCATCACCACATCGTTGAGCGACACACCCAGCGCTTTGGCGATCTGCTTCACTTCGGCCAGCGGCACGGTGCGTCCGGCAAAGGTGCGCTGGTTGGTGATGGCAACGTTCAGCGAGGTTCGAGGCGCAAAAATCTTGAAGTCTTTGGGCATTGACCAGTCGCGTTTGCCATTCGCGTCTTTGGCTGGCAACAATGCACTTTTGGCAGAGCTGGCAATCACCGGCAGTGACTTGACCAGCCCCACCGTCTGGTGCAAGGTATTGCGCACGGCCGCCCCCAGCAATTCGGCAATGCCCAACTGGTACTGGTTACGCCGGGCGCGCGGGCGTGGCGGGCGAACCACGCGGCCACTGGCCTCCAGATCAAAAATCGCTTTCGCCACCGCCACACCGGCCTGGCCGTCAATGCCGGCATGGTGCACCTTGCTGTACAGCGCAACCTGACCGCTCTTGAGGCCGTCAATCACAAAAAACTCCCACAGGGGGCGGCTGCGGTCCAGCAGGCTGGAATGCAGGCGCGCCACGTACTGCTGCAACTGGCGATTGGTGCCGGGTTTGGGCAGGCTGACATGGCGGATGTGGTAATCCAGGTCAATGTCTTCGTCTTCGACCCACACCGGGTTGGACAGGTCCAGCGGCATCAGCGCGAGCTTGCGCGTGAACACTTCGGCCAGATGCATGCGTTGCATGATGTGGGCCTTGGTGTCTTCGTAGAAGTCGCCGCTATATCCGTCGGGCAAATCCAGCACGTTGAGGGAACCGATATGCATGGGCATTTCGGGAGATTCGAGGTGCAGAAAAGCAGAATCGACGCCGCTGAGATGTTTCATGCGCAAGGCCCTTGGTGCAAAAATATTCTGGAAGGAGTCGAAGATAGCATGGCCGTTTCGGAGCCGCAATAACACGGGTGACAGGGCCGACGGACGGCCGATCTGCGGGTCCTATGGCAGCGCGTAAGCACCCACCGGCATGTCCAAAGGAATGCGTTTGATCACCTTGAGAGTTGCCCCATCCAACACGATCAACGCACCGCCGTCGGCCTTGCGTTCTGCCAGGCTGGCCAACGCGAATTTTTCATAATGGGTGAACGCGATATGGGCTGGAGGCTTGCCAAGGCTGCTTCCGATTCTGGTCAACTTTTCCAGCGTGGGAAGGGGCAGGAGCGGTCGCCCCTGCCAGTGCCAGGCGCGCCCCGCTGGCAGTTGCGGCATGCCGGGCAGACTCCAATCGGTAATACGCTTGCGCACGTCCAGATTGACGACCGGTCCCTTGCCCGCTTCACCGCGGACGCCCATGAGTTCGGAGTAATTGGTGCTAAAGAAAAAGTCGCCCATGGGCTCTGCCAGGAAGGTGCGCCGCGGGTTCAGGAACCCGGGAATAAAAGCCCCTTCTTTGTACTGAAAATCGTGCACCATGCCAACCGGAATGTCTTCCGCGCCCTTCTGGTAGCTCAGTTCCCAGACCTCGGCCACGTCCTTCAGGGTGGCAATGAAACTCCCGCGCGCCGTCGCGTCGACCACCGCTGAAACACGCGAAGCGGTCGTACCATTCTTGTCTTTCACGGTGTGCATTTTCAACACTTGGAGGTCTGCATCCATCAGCACCAGCGTGTTGGGCAGGTCGTTGACAACGGCCAGAAATTTGCCGTCGCCCGAAATGGCCAGTTGATGCGTGTGCAGGCCACTACGCACCTGGGCAACCACACTCAGATTCCACAGATCGAACTTGCTCACCCAACCGTCAGGCGAGGCAAAAAAAACGTAACGCCCGTCTGGCGTGAACTGGGGGTCACCGGCCAACGCGCCACGGCTGGCAAATCGGTGGATAGGTTCCAGCCGGTCTCCATCAAACACGGTCACATGGTGGTCACCCGCTTCCACAACGATGAAAAGACTCCGCATATCCACACCCTTGAACACTGCAGCCGGTGTGGCGGGCAGACTGCCCGGCGGGTGTTCCACGACCCGCGAGGCACGCACATCGGCCTCGGTAAAGCTGGACAACGCAACACCCGGGCTTTGGGCCGGGGCCAGACCGCAGACTAGGACAAGCCCTATGCCGACCAATAAGGCGCGGATCATGGGTTCATGCCGCAGGCACCCGGCCCGCCGGGGTTCCCACAGCTACCGCACGGGCTGGGCATGGAGGGGGCGGGTGCCGCAGCGCTGGCGGTGGTCGAGAAGACGGACAGCAGCTTCTCCAGTGCGGTGGAGTGGCATTGGGGGCACTCGGGTACGGTGTCGGAGCGCACTAGGGCTTCAAAACTGGTGTGGCAGTCATTGCAGGCGTATTCGTAAATGGGCATGTGGTTCTCCAGGCTGGCTTGGCTGTGACACCGCCTTGCGGGGTGTCTGCCTACAATTCCCCACTGAATCATCAAATGGATGGCGATGCACAAGCAGAATACCGAAGGCGTTCAAACAGACGCCCATATTAATACGCCCAGCGCGCTGGAACAGTTGCTGGGCTTGTTCCAGCTCGAAACCGTGACGACCGATCACTTTCGCGGGCAAAGCCTGGACCTGGGTTATCGCAAGCTGTTTGGCGGGCACATCCTGGGCCAGGCCCTGGTGGCGGCGGGCAATACCTGTGCGCACCGCAGCGCCCACTCCCTGCACGCCTATTTCATCCGCGGCGGCGACCCGCTGGCACCCATCGACTACCAGGTGGAGCGCATCCGCGATGGCAACAGCTTCAGTGTGCGCCGGGTCGTGGCCTCGCAGGCGGACAAGGCCATCCTGATTCTGTCGTCGTCCTTCCAGGCCGACGAAGCGGGTTTTGAGCACCAGGTCACCATGCCCGACGTGCCGCCCCCCGAGTCGCTGCCCAGTGCGGCGCGCAGCAGCCGCCCGGTGCCGGAGCTGATTCCGTCTCAGTCGGCACCCCATGTGGCACCGGATCTGGCCATTGAAATCCGCCCGATCGACCCGGTGGACCACTACCAGCCCGAGAAGAAGGCGCCGCGCCAGTCCATCTGGTTCCGTGCCGATGGGGCGGTCGAAGGTGATGCGGCATTGCACCGCTGCCTGCTGGCCTACGCGTCCGACTTCAGCCTGCTCGGCACCAGCCTGCGGCCCCACGCCGCCACCTACTACCAGCCCGACATGGTCACGGCCAGCCTGGACCATGCCATGTGGTTCTACCGCGACTTTCGCATTGACGACTGGCTGCTCTACGCCTGCGAGAGCCCGTCGGCCGGCCATGCACGCGGCCTGAACCACGGCAACATCTTCAGCCGCGATGGTCAACTGGTAGCCTGCGTCACGCAGGAAGGCCTGATCCGGCGCGTGCAGCGCCCATGACAGAAAGGACAACACCATGATCACGCCCACCGTCGTATTGGTCCATGGCGCTTGGCATGGCGCCTGGTGCTGGCAGCGCGTGGTGCCACGCCTGCAGCAGGCCGGTGTCGGCGTGCATGCGGTCACGCTGACCGGCGTGGCGGACCGCGCCCACCTGATGGCGCCGGGCATCCGCCTGGCCACCCATGTGCAGGACGTGCTGGGTCTGATCACCGCCTTTGAGCTGGAGCGCGTGGTGCTGGTGGGCCACAGCTACGGTGGCATCGTCATCACCGGTGTGGCCGACCAGTTGCAGCAGAGCCAGCCGGGCCGGGTCGCCGCCTTGGTGTATGTGGATGCGGTCACACCCCACCCCGGCGAGAGCTGGAGCAGCATGCACGCGCCGGAAACCGTGGCCCAGCGCCTGACCGCAGCCCAGGCCAGTGGCGGCATCAGCTTCGGGCCACCGGATGCCAGCGTGTTTGGCCTCTCTGGTGCCGACCGCGACTGGGTCAACCGCCGCCAGACACCACAGCCGTTGGGGGTCTACCAGGACCGGTTGGACTTTGATGCGGCGCGCGTGGCCAGCCTGCCGCGCACCTTTATCGACTGCACCTCTCCCGCGCTGCCCACCATTGCGGTGATGCGCCAGCGCGTGCGCACCGAGCCGAGTTGGGAGGTGCGGGAACTGGCCACCGGCCACGACCCCATGGTCAGCGAACCCGAGGCGCTGTCGAACATACTGATTGATGTGGCGCGGCGCCAGACCCACCCCACCGAACTTTCCGCTCATGAAAATCCTGATCGTTGAAGACGAACACAAAACCGGGGATTACCTGCGCCTGGGGCTGGCCGAGTCCGGCTTTGTTTGCGATCTGGCCAGCAACGGGGTCGACGGCCTGCACCTGGCGCTGACCGGTGATTTTGATCTGGTGGTGCTGGATGTGATGCTGCCCGGCCTGAACGGCTGGCAGGTGCTGGAGCGACTGCGCCGGGGCGGGCGCGACATGCCGGTGCTGTTTCTGACCGCCAAAGACCAGATCGAAGACCGCGTCAAAGGCCTGGAGCTGGGTGCCGACGACTACCTGGTCAAACCGTTTGCTTTCTCCGAGCTGCTGGCCCGGGTGCGCACCCTGCTGCGCCGAGGCAAGGCCAGTATCGAGGCCTCCGTGTTGCGTGCGGCTGACCTGGAACTGGACGTGCTGCGCCGTCGCGTTACACGGGGCGGCCAGCGCATTGACCTCACCGCCAAAGAATATGCCCTGCTGGAGCTGCTGCTGCGCCGCCAGGGTGAAATACTACCGCGCTCCATGATTGCGTCGCAGGTCTGGGACATGAACTTTGACAGCGACACCAACGTCATCGACGTCGCCATACGCCGCCTGCGCGCCAAGGTCGACGACCCGTTTGAACCGCGCCTGATTCGTACCGCACGTGGCATGGGTTATGTGCTGGAAGCACCAGAAGCCAGCGTTTGAGCGCTAACGCCAGCGGGCCTCAATACGCGCATATTCGCCAGACCGGCGGATGATGGCCAACCCCTCGTCAAACTGGGACACGATACGTTCGATTCCCGGATAGTTGCGGGCGAAAGATAGGTAAATATGGGGCTCTACCAGGATGCCTTGCAGCTCAAAGCCTTTACCCAGTGTCATGTGGTTTTTGGCGATCTGGTTGGCAACCCGGTCGTACACCAGCGCATAGTCCACACGTCCGGCGACCAGTTTGCGCAGCGACGACAGATCAGACGGAGCCACATCGCGCAGCATGCTTTTGTCAGCGTCAAAGGCCATACCGTAGTCGTAGCCGTGGGTAGTACCAATGCGCTTGCCGCGCAGACTCTCAAAGGACACTGGTGGTGTACCACGTTCTGACGATGTGCGACCATAGATCCCGATCCGGGCCTTGAACAGGGGTTGTCGGTGCCAACGGTACAGCGGTTCTGTCTTGACGTCGCGCAAAGTATCGAAACAACCTGCCAGCACGCCACGGGCCACTTGTTTCATACACCGTGCATACGGCAAAGACACCAGCTCCACCGGTACGCCTGCTGCCGCCCACGCGGCGCGCACCAAATCCACGGCAAAACCCACCGGTTTGCCATCGGCAGCCGAGGAATACGGAGCCCAGTCGTCTTCCGCGCCAATACGCAGAGGCTCACCCGCCCAACCCTGGGCACACCAAGCCAGCAAAAAACATAACCACCAGCGCGCGCCACTCACCACCCGTCGGTCCATCGTCACCTCCACATCTCACACAACCGTACCATACCGCACCCACAACAAAAGGCCATGTCGGGTCAGAGGTCAGCTGTCGTTTGTGGGCACAATGCTGGATGGCCTGGTCTGGATTTCCCCGCTTTCTCCGACACACCATCTCACTCACTGCGCGTTTGACGCTGCTGTTCGCAGCCGGAGCCAGCGCGGTGTTGCTGGCCTTAGGGTTTCTGATCAACGTCTCCATCGAACGCCACTTTGAAGACCTGGACCGCGACACGCTGCGCGCCGGGCTGATACAGGCCCACCATGCCATCGCCCGGGTCACCACAGTTGCCGAATTGCAGCAACTGCCGGCGATCCTGAGCGATCCGGCACACGGCCACCACGGTTTGTTGATGCACCTGGTCGGTCCCCAGGGCCAGGTGCTGGCATCGCCGGCGCTCCCGGTCTTCACCGAACCGTTCGGCCAGACCGTCCAGTTGACAGACCCGGCGCCTCCCCTGCAACGATGGAGCATTGGTGAGCGCAACTTTCGTGGTCTGGCCACGCGTGTGGCAAGCGCCATCCCGGACGCCGCACCGCTGGAAGTACGCGTGGCGATCGACATCGGGCATCACCAGGTTTTTATGGATACCCTGATGGGCACGCTGTGGCTGTTTGTGGCGTGTGCTGCGGTCGCGGCAGGACTACTGGGCTGGTTTGCCGCGAAGCGTGGGCTGGCACCCCTGCGGGCCATGCGGTCCCGCGCCGAACGGGTGACCGCACAAAGCCTGGACCAGCGCTTGCCCACCGATGCGGTACCGGCGGAGCTGGCCGACCTGGCCCACACCCTCAATGAAATGCTGGCGCGGCTGGAGGAAGCGTTTCGCCGCCTCTCCGACTTTTCCTCCGACATCGCGCACGAGTTGCGCACCCCGGTGAGCAACCTGATGACACAAACACAGGTCTCCTTGGCCCGGAACCGCGACGCAACCGGTTACCGCGAGATACTGGAGTCCAACGCCGAGGAGTTTGAACGGCTGGCCCGCATGATCTCCGACATGTTGTTTCTGGCCAAGGCCGACAACGCACACGCGGCAACACGAGCCCTGGTTCAGCCGGAACCGGTCGATTTGGCCCGTGAAGTGGGTGATCTGTTCGAGTTTTACGAGGCGCTGGCTGACGAGCGCGGTATCCAACTGCAATGCACCGGGCAGGCCAACACCCGGGGTGACCGGTTGATGCTGCGCCGCGCCTTGAGCAACCTGCTCTCCAACGCCTTGCGCTACACCCCACCCGGCGGCTGTGTACAGGTGCGGCTGACTACCCAAGGAGAGTTCGTCCAAGTGGCGGTTGTCAACCCGGGTGACAGCATTGCCCCCGAACACCTGGTGCATCTGTTTGAACGTTTCTACCGCGCTGACCCCTCGCGCCAAAACGCGACCGGCGAAGGGACCGGGCTCGGCCTGGCCATCACCCAGGCCATTGTGCTGGCCCACCAAGGCCGCATCACGGCCACTTCGGCGGACGGTTTGACCTGTTTCACGCTGTTATTGCCGCGGGCCTGAGCCCGGGGTGGTCGCGCAAGCCAGTGGGTTACCATTCGGCCGCATTTGCAAGGAGCCTCCACATGCAGCCGGTTATTCTCGCTTTTTCGTCGCGCGTTTGGATCACCAGCCTGCTGGTGGTGTTGGCGGTGGCCATGCTGCCAGGCTGCGGCAAGAAGGGCACGGAGTTGGGGGGTGGCAGCTCTGAGGTTACGGGCTCCGCTGGCCCGGCCGGTGCCCAGGGTGAGAGCAAGTCGCTGGTTAAATGTGATACCCCCATCGCAACCTTGGCGTTGGCAGAAAACCCCAATGGCTACACCATGGGTGGCAGCTACAACCTGCCCAGCTCACCGGTACCTCTGGTGCGCCTGTTGGCACAACAAAGCGGATGTTTCCGGGTGGTGGACCGCGCCGCCGGATTGCGCGGCACCGTGCAGGAACAGCAGTTGAAGGAAAGCGGCGTTTTGCGCAAACAGGGCAACACGGTCGAAAAAGGCAAGGGTTATGAGGCGCAATACACCCTCACGCCCAACCTGACTTTTAGCGAACAGGATGCCGGCCGCACCCTGGGCGGCGTGTTGGCCCACATCCCCGTGGTGCGTGATTTGGGCGCGCTGATTGGTGTGGTGGAACAGATCAAGTTCAAGGAAGCGCAGGTGGCACTTTTGTTGACTGACAACGAGACCACCGAACAGGTGTCGGCGGCCACCGGGTCCGCCCGTACCACCGATCTGGGCCTGGGTGGCCTGGCATTTGGCGGCATGGGAGGTGGCGGTGGCATGGGCTGGAGCAATACCAACGAAGGCAAAGTGATTGCCGCCGCCTTTCTGGACGCCCACAACAAGCTGGTGGTGCAGGCCCGCGAACTGCTGGCCAAAGACCTGCCACCACCCTTGGCCACCAGAAAAGCCGGCAGCAAGGGCCAGTAGCACCGTTTGGCCGGAGTCAGCCGACCATTGATCTGCAACAGACCCGGGGTGCGCCGGCACCAGTACGATAGTCCCATCCCTTTTCACCATTCAACGGAGTTTTGACATCATGAGCATCACCACAGTCGGCATCATCGGCGCAGGCACCATGGGCAACGGCATTGCACAAGTCTGTGCGACATCGGGCATTCACGTCGTCATGGTCGACATTTCAGAGGCGGCTGTGGCCAAGGGTATCGCGACCGTGGCCAGCAGCCTTGAGCGCCTGATCAAAAAGGAAAAGATCAGCGCAGCCGACCGCGACGCCGCGCTGGCACGGATCAAAGGCAGCACCAGTTATGACGACCTGAAGGCCTCGCAGCTGGTGATCGAGGCGGCCACCGAGAACCACGACCTCAAGGTCAAAATCCTCAAGCAGATCGACGCCATTGTTCCGGCCGACGTCATCATTGCCTCCAACACCTCAAGCATCTCCATCACCAAACTGGCCGCCGTCACCAGCCGCCCCGAGCGTTTCATCGGCATGCATTTTTTCAACCCGGTGGCCATGATGGCGCTGGTGGAGATCATCCGTGGCCTGCAAACCAGTGATGCCACCCATGAAGCCGTGCAAACCATGGCCAAAGCCCTGGGCAAGACCCCCATCACCGTGAAGAATGCGCCTGGTTTTGTCGTCAACCGCATCCTGGTGCCCATGATCAACGAGGCGTTTTTTGTGCTGTCAGAAGGCCTGGCCACCGCCGAAGACATTGACGCAGGCATGAAGCTGGGCTGCAACCAACCCATCGGCCCGCTGGCCCTGGCCGACATGGTGGGCCTGGACGTGTGCCTGGCCGTGATGGAGGTCTATCTGGCCGAGTTTGGCGACAGCAAGTACCGCCCCTGCCCGCTGCTGCGCGAAATGGTGGCGGCTGGACGCCTGGGTCGCAAGACCGGGCGGGGGGTTTACCAGTATTGAGGGGGCAGTTGTGGCCGACTGGAGGCTGCACGCAAGCCGGGGTGCGGGGGCAGACCGCTCAAAAAGGTCGATCTGACAGGCGGCCCATTGACTGAACAGCGCCAAGCCTGGTTTGAGGTCCAGTGGAGCCGGCTGCTGGAGCGCGGTGAAGAATACAACCCGCTGAACCAACGCACAGGAACTTCACAGGATGCGGGCCTGGGCACCAGAGGCAGGCTCAAGCAATCCAAGGCGG
>ERZ724527.815-NODE-815-length-14864-cov-3.196637_pt1 | contig 14864 bp, 12 predicted proteins | sample MGYA00376060_ERZ724527 | MGnify/ENA primary metagenome ERZ724527 (study PRJEB28724, sample SAMN07190886) | activated sludge metagenome | isolation source: activated sludge of sewage treatment plant in Hong Hong | place: USA: Christiansburg, Virginia | collected...
CAAGCTCTTTTGCAAGTGTATGTGCGAAGTCCGCGTGTCGGTCTGCCACCGGCAAAATCGCGATCTGCGTCGGCGCAAGCCAAAGCGGAAACGATCCGGCATAGTGCTCGATCAAGACACTCATGAAGCGCTCAATCGAACCCATGATCGCACAGTGAATCATGAGGACACCTTCTTTTTCACCTGCTTCATTCACACAATTCAAGCCAAAGTTTTTTGGTTGATTGAAGTCGAGCTGAATCGTAGCGACTTGGTGAGGACGACCAATAGAATCTTTGGCCATGAAGTCGATTTTTGGACCATAGAAGGCCGCTTCGCCCACGCCGTCCGTCCATTCGAGACCTTTCTCTTCGAGAATAGCTTGAAGGGAGGCTTCGGCCTTATCCCAATCTTCAGCACTGCCAAGATATTTTTGCGGATTCTCTGGATCACGGCGAGAGAGACGAGGCTTCAAATCAAAGCCAAAGGTATTGTAGAATTTCTGAATGACGTCCCAGATTTTTTCGGCCTCATCCCCTACTTGTGAAACGCGGCAAAAGACATGAGCATCGTCTTGCGTAATCGAGAGCACACGAGATAAGCCAGAAAGTTCGCCCGATTGCTCGTCACGATACACCATGGTCGTTTCAGCATAGCGTACGGGCAATTCGCGGTATGAGCGTTGTTCGCTCGCATAAATCTGCGCGTGATGAGGGCAGTTCATCGGCTTCATCGCAAAGACATGCTCGTCGCGCGTATGAATTTTGAAGAGATCGTCTGCATACTTCGCCCAGTGGCCTGAAGTCTCGTACAAATCTTTTTTCGTAATGTGTGGGATGGTCACGCGCTGAAAGCCATGAGGCTTACGCAAACTCCACACGAAGTCATTGAGTAATTCGCGCATGATGGTGCCGCGAGGCGTCCACAATGGCAAACCAGGACCAACGAGATCAGAGAAGATAAACAAACCAAGCTCTTTGCCGACTTTACGATGGTCGCGTTTTTCAGCTTCGGCCATCATGAATTCGTAGTCCTTTAACTCTTGCTCGGTTGCAAAGCAAAGACCGTAAATACGCGTCATTTGCGGGTTCTCGGCCTTGCCGCGCCAATACGCACCAGCGACTTTATTCAATTTGAAAACACCAATTTCATTTGCCGTTGTGACATGAGGCCCACGGCAAAGATCCACAAAGTCACCCGTGCGATACACGGTAATCGAGCCGATATTTTGCGGATCAATGTCTTGGGCTTCTTCAACGTTGACTTTTGTTGTGCCCTTCGTTTTTAAATCGTTGAGCAATTCAACCTTGAACGTTTGGCCGAGCTCGGTGAAAAGTTTAATACCTTCGTCGAGCGTGATTTCTTCACGAGTGAAGGCCGGCTTCTCATTAGTGATGCGGCGCATCTCTTTTTCAATCACCTTCAAATCTTCGTCGGTAATAGGGCGACCGGCATCAACGTCATAGTAAAAACCATGCTCAATCGCCGGGCCAACCCCAAGCTTCGCTTCAGGAAAGAGGCGTTTGAGGGCGGCAGCCATGACATGAGCCGCGCTGTGGCGGCGAGTTTCAATTGGGTAGGATTGGGAGGACATAAGAAATAAAAAAAGCGCACAAAGTGTTTCGCTCAGGCCCCATGGGGATGGGGGGTTCCACCTGAGTTCCCCGACGTATGTCGGGACACTTCATTTCTTGAATTTTCGGCGCCGGTTGGTGAAGTCGGAGATAGAGACAGCATGCCAAAAATGCCCCTGGCCGTCAATAAAATACCCCGGCAGAGAGCCGGGGCGGTACACACCTGTTGCGCGATCAGTAATCGAGGCAACAGTCAGACTGGGTTTCGACTCGAGAGCCATTTTCTTTGCGCTCGAACATGCGGTTACACGCTCTGCAGGTGCAGCGCTCTCGGCGTTGTTCATCGGTAACGCCATTAAGCATAAGCGATTCGCCCGTCGCGAGCTCCAATGCCTCGACCATAGGAAGGCACAACAAGCAACGATCTTCTTCTGCGGTGAGTGCGACGATGGCTCGCGCGATGGTTGACCGCGCCATGGCGACATCACCGTGACATCCCTTGCAGTGCAATAGCTCTTGAGCCACTGCTGCCGCCACGAGATGCGTATTACGCGCATACTCTGGCCATTGCGTCACACGCTCAAAATGCGGTGACGGCGACCACGAATAGCGCAAGAGATACAACACGTCTTTGATCTCTGGGATACTAGGTATCTGAGGACGATAGGCCAGACGGATACCCGATTGTAAAAACGCTTGCTCCACGGTTTCCTCCAAATGTTCATTCGCCTTTTTTTTGGCGAAGGCGAGTATTTGGCCACAACTTTGAGCCATTGTCAATCATAAAACCAGGCGATAGACGCCTGGTTTTATTGCTACTCAACCGTGAGATTAATACGGTCTTTAAGGGTTGGGATGGTATCGAGCCATTGAGGCTTGATGTCGATCGTAACGGATTCGACACCGTCTACGGCTTTTAAGAGCGCTTCTGCTTCTGATTTGGATTTGCCTGTGATGACCGACGATTGCAGTAACGGACTTTGAGGACTCAAGCGATACTGCGCATCAGCACTAACACGAATGGTCGCTGTCTCTGAGCTTGGATCTGAGCTCTCAAGCGCATAGGTCGTGCTCCCCATATCGGCAGGAACGAACTCGCGACCTTGAGGGACACGCTCTTTCATACGCGAACGAATGAGCGACTGCATGTCTTCTTGGGTATAGTAGATGATAGTAACATCAAGCTTTACCGAAGTAAGAAAGGACTCGGTGAGCTGGCCGATCGTGACATTGCTTTTCTTTTCGATGACATTGTAGACAACGATTGGCTGCAACGCTTCGCGATTCGCGATGTCGGCGGTGAGTGCATCGGTCGCCTTTTTTAAGACAGCTTCAATCAGTTGCTTTTCGGCACGATCGATATCCGCAAAGGTTACTGGCTTGCCTTTGCCCGTAGCTACGATAGGCGTCGTAGGTATTGCAGGAGCTGCTTGAGCAGATTCAACCGTACCACGCGGGACGGCAGTAAAGGCGACTTCTGAAACGCCATAAATATGCTTTTGCAAGTCAATATAGAGACCAGGGATAGTGAAGTTTGATGGGCCGATGGCGAAGTCTGCGCCAGGCTTATCGGCATAGACGTCTACGGTGACAGATCCACCTGATGGTACGGTGATGGTTTTATCAATGCGGTAGAGCTTGCCGTCCGCCGTTAATAAACGTGTCGTCTTCACGAGAGGCTGGTCTTTTGAATACTTATTGAAGATTTTTACCTTGCCGCGGGCAATCACCTCTTGATTCACAACGGGCGGAGGAGTTACTGGCTGTACCGGAGTCGTGGTTGGTGTGGTTGGGACGGCTACATCTTCGCCACTGTCACCCATGACCTGAAACTCTTGGGTACGATCAAAGACACCCTGCAATACACGGCCTGGGATCTGGCCCGCGCGAGGCGTTTTAGAAACTTCAACAACGCCGTCCATTCTGAGGCTTTCTTTTTTGACACGAACAACCACATCAGCCCTTACCGAGGTCAACCACAAGACCAAGGTAATAATCACCACGGTTAATGCGAGAAAAACGTAGGCAATCTTACGATAGACGTTGGTACGCGCATTTACAGAGAATGATGGGGTTGAAATATGGACTGCGCCTGGACGCCGTCTTGGAGGGTGCATAGTTATCTAGCAGTATACCACAGTTTATCCACTTCTTCGGGCGACTTATCCACCACTTTCTTACTTCTTTACGACGCCTTTACCTTTAGCGCCTTCGTCGTCTTCAAGATCGGTGGTCAATGCTGATAGCGTCTGAGTTATAGGTTCGTTTAACAAGCTATCAGATGCGGCAAACAGCATATTGCTGGTGAGCGAGGCAAAGCGTCCGCTATCGAGTGGGTTTGGCGTTAATTTCACCTCAAAAGAGACTTCGGCAGTGCGCACATCTTCGGGCATCCGGTTCAATGTCCAACGCAATTCTCTTGTCGAGGTCGTAAATGAGAGCGTACCAGCACCTACTTCTTTTGCTCCGACAAATACCACAGACTCAGGCAAGGTGGTCGTGACCGTTAGATTTTCAAGTGCATGAAGCTTTTTATCGATGGCCCAATAGAGACGATACGACGTCGATTGACCAACCACCGGTGGCAATGGACCCGAACCAATAGGCGCCCCTTCTTCAGTAAAGTAACGAGCGGTGGCAACAAAGACGGCGTCCGAGCGATAACGCAGGCCGATAGGCTGGGTAGAAACCGAGCGGGCAACCGCTTTTTCACCGGCTTGCTTGATATTGCCGGTAGCGACGATATTGATTTGAGCATCTTTTGTCGTGGTGGCAACCGCTACGGTTGGCAAGGTGATATCAATAGTGCCTCGATCACCCGGTTTTAATGCCGCCAGCGCTGGGATAGATGTTTTATCAAAGGTAAGAGTTTGAATGCGTGATTTTGTCGACGTTGTGCCCTTATGTTCATCATCCAAACCTGACCATTGCAAAAATGACGTACCCGTTGCCGAGCGTCCATCTTTAACCGATTCAAAAGCGAGCTTTAACGAAATGTCGGTGAGCGTATCAGGACTCGTATTCGAATACGCCAAGGTCACACGCACTGGATCACCGGGAGATATCGTGCGATCTGACGTCGAACCATTCGCGACAACTTGCAAAGACAAATCACTCGCCAATACTGGCATTGAGGACGAGGCGGTATAAATCAAAATCAGCTTGTCTTCTTGTTTTTGATGGATCTTGGCAGAGAATTTTTGATCACCTGATGCACCGGCAACAAATGTCCCGACAACGCGCACGGTCGCCGTAGCCCCGGCGCCCAATGAATCAAAAGATGTCACTTGTTCTCTTGTAGATGTATTCGTTGTCGTTGTCGCGGACTTTAACGAAAAAGACTCTGGATATTCAATAGTGACATCAAACTTCCCTAATGGCTTATCACCTTGATGGACGAGTACAAGCTCAACCGCCACATCGTCACCCGCTACTACGCGCGGAGGTAGATTCCATGCTCCCGCCAAAATTGAGCTGGACATGGTAATCGCCTTGGTCGAGAGGGCATCTTTAATATCGGTTGCACCTTGGTCTGGTGCGGTAAGAACGGCCTGTAATGCCGTTACATCACCAATATTGCCAAAAGGGATGCCACGCAAGACAATCTTGCCTTCATTGCCTGGACCAATCATACCCAACTTCCATGACATGGCGTCACGGTCGATAGGCCAAGGATCCATATAGGTGACCTGCAATACTGGAGGGATACCAAGACGCAAGTCGACGTCTTGTATCGTTTGAAACGATGCGTTCTTCCATTTAATGACGTATTCGGTTTCTTGGCCGATCACTACCTGTTCTGGGCCACTCACCTCAACCTGCAATGCTGAAAGTTCTTGTTTTGCATGTGGCTGTAGCACAGCTAAGCCCCACCAAGCGATACCAGACAAGAACAATAAGCCAATGCTGATACCAACAAACCATTTAACCCACCACCAAGAACTGTCGCGTTGCATCTCTTTAAGATCAGAACTCTCGGCATAGATTTTTTCGAGGCCCTTCTCCATTTCTTCTTCTTGAGATTTTATCTCAGCCGTTTCGGTATCGAAGCGAAAAAACGCTCGCTTCCAGGGTTTTGCCGTGGTGCGTTCGCGTTTTTCTTTGTGTGGCTGCTGTTTTGGTTGTGATGCACTCATGGAGTTTCAAATAAGATGGCGTTCAGTTGGTCGGTGTTCCATTTGTTCGATGAGGCGAGGTCGGCATTTGACCAGAGCTGAGTCCAACCTTCTGGTACGGTGATGCTCTGCGTTAACGTGCGACGCGAACCTGATTGACTCGTTGAGTTTAGCACATAGGCGGCACGATGCGATTCAGAAGCGCTCGGATACCAGCGTTTGGCGAGTTCAAAAGCGTTAACGGGCAATTTATATGAGACGGTGGTCGTCGCCGTTTCACCCGGCTTTAATTGTATCCAGCCGCCAAATGAGGTGCGGCCAAATTCATCCGTGGCAACAAGACCCTCTGAAGTAATGCGCTGCTTCTTTTCGATCGAAGCGAGCAAGGCATCGGTACCATCTTGTGGCAGCGGCTGTTCAAAGAGGGTCGATGACGGTGCTTTAAACCCATTAGCACCCATCAATACCGAACCTTCGGGGGCATAAAAACGAACAAACTGCACATTGTTTACACCGGTAAAAATCGCCCCTTTATCAGCCGTATGTTCGCGGACCAAGGTCACGGTATCGGTAATGCTACCATCGTTTGAAATACGAATATCATGGTGGACTTTTTCACGAATCGCCGCGTCTGATTTTTGACCAGCAATATTCGTACCGATAACAGCCATCGTGTCGCCGATAACCGGCTTCAATTCACCCGTCCAACCATAGCGTGAAAATACGGACTGCTCTTTTTCACGTACCATGTAGATTTGCACGTCTTTATTGGTCAATGAAGCGGTAAGGCGCTTAAGTAATTTTGGCTTGAGTTCATTATCCGCCTCAAGCACACGCTCCATCACAAGCGGAAAGAGATCACCGATAATCTTTTTTGGTTTGTTCTCGGTTTTGTCGTATTCGACTTCGACGGCGCTTTGCAATTCTTGTCTAAAACTCTCGGCGGTAAAGACTTTGCCGTATTCGGGCATTTCAATCGGACCAATATCTTCAAGCAAACCCTCCATCACCTCAACGTTCACCGCGATCACACCATCAAGTGTCGGCTGGCCGGAGTCACTCCAAAAGCGGCGGATATTTTCTGCAGAAGCCGCAAAATCTGGGTACCAATTTGCATCTTGAAACTCCCAACGTGCTGAAATCAATGAAATCGGCTCAGGTGCTTTAACACGTGTTTTGAGCTGACCCTGCAAATCATAAGGACCACCGCCCATCACATGCACTTGTCTTAATTCACCACGATCAACCACGACTTCGGCCATCGAACCCATGAATCCGCCTGTTGGACGAAGCTCGGAGGAGTTTTGAAAGACAACTAAATAACGACGATGATGGTCTTCGCCAAGAATCGACGGCATGATTTGGCTAAACTGGCGCACCTCTTGCAGGGCTTTTGATGCCTGCAATAAACGACTCTTTAAATCCGTCACACGCGAGCGCTGTTCATTAGGGATAACACTCTCATCGACCTGAGACATCGCTTCATTGGCTTTCGCGATACGTTCTTCAACTTGATCAAGATAGGTCGTAAACACATTCAACCGATCCGTCGAAAAGCGCGATTCACCCGAGAGCGCCGCATCAGCCCCTTTTGAAAAAAGCGCCGCTGCTTGAGAAGCCTGCTCACCTGCATCAAGCAACGCACGCGCCGATGCATAAGCGTTGCGCGTTTGTGGCAAAATTTTTGAAAGCGCCACCGCTAACACATTCACATCATTGAGTGCTTGATCAGAGTCTGCAAAGCCTTGAGCCGTAGCCTGCCACTGTTCGCTGGCTTTTTCTGGACTTGTGGCTAATGCGAGTTCAGCACGTGCAAGCGTTGAACGACCTTGAGATTCGATCGACGTCCACGAAGAGCGTACTGATCGGGCAAGCGATACGGCACCGGCAGGCAAAGACAAAAGCAAGGCAAACACCATAAAGCTCCCCACCACGCGGATATACGAAATCCGAGGCACGACAACAGGTACGTCCCAGGCTTCTTCGGCCTCAGTAATAAGATCAGCTTCAGCAAGATGAATATCGGTAGCAACTTCGCGCGCTCGGCCTTTTAGACCGCTAAAGACATCGCTCAAACGCTCACGCAAACGCGCAAATCGCGAATGATGCACGATCACCTCTTCTTCGATCATCTCTGGTGCCAAAGGCTCCGGGATGATGACCGGCGTCAGCGAAATCATCTTGACCAACGGCAAGCGCATGCGGCTTGAAAAGCTGTTTTGCGATTCAAAAGCATCCTCAGCATCATACGGTGTATACTGATCAATCAGCCATTCTTCACGAATAAGCGGGACCTGAAGCGCCGTCAGTCCTTCAATCGCGCCCATGCTCGCCGCGGATTCAACAGGAGCCTGCCAAGATGGTGCAAATTTCCAGGCATCGTCGATGGATTGTTTTTGGATGCGCTGCGCCATGCGCTTTAATGTCAGTACATGTTCGCTAGGTTCATGTGCTTGGCGTTTAATCTCAACCAAAGAAGGGCGATCATCTTCAAAAATCGATTCAAGTAATTCGCGATCGCGTGTAATGAATGGATCTTGTACCGCGATGGTTTCATTTTTTCTTGGATTCGCGATCACTGTCACTTCATGTCTCTCTATTGTCATCCCGAGCGACGACGCAGGAGGATTCGAGGGATCCACAAAAACAACGCTCTCGAGCTGGGACTCGAGTTGTTGGCGAAGATTCATCATCTTCCACATCGGGACTTCGGTTTTTTTTGCGCGTGGACGTGGCATGGAACGCGTGCGTCGCACCGATTCTTGTTTAAGCGCTTTTCAACGTATCAACCATCGCTGACGCAACAGCCGACCAACGATGACGAAGGCGAACCGCTTCACCTCCGAGTAAAGCTTGTGTTCGAGCCTCCTGACCTTGAACAAGAACGGTTTCGATCGCCCCTATTATACCATCCGCTGAACCATTTTCAAAGAAGAAAACTCCTTCACTTGGCAAGACCTCCTGTAACACCTCAATATCACTGCAAATGACCGGCGTACCGAAGGATAATGCCTCACACGGCGGCAATCCAAACCCTTCAAAAGAGGTCGGAAACACAAAGGCCATAGCCTGCGCCAAATGATCGGCAAGCGCCTGGTCCGATAAACGTCCAGTAAAGCTCACGCGAGGCAAATGCATCGCCTCACTTTGCGCCTCGATACGCTTCATGAACACATCTTGTTCTCCCCCAATCACGAGCGATAACTGTGGGTGTTTGGTGGATATCTTACTCCACGCTTCAAGCAACAAATCTAAACGCTTATGCGGATACGCTGAACCAACATAAAAAAGAAATGGCGATGCTGGATTTTTTTCTTGCATGGGTGCGGGCAACGACGAGAGACCTTCACCATTTACGATAATTTTTTTTGCTACCGCAGGCAGATATGTCTCGATGTCTTTTTTTACGGCATTCGTTGGCACAAAAATATGACGTGAATTTTTCAACGCATTCTTCAAAACGATTCTGAATCCACAACGTTTTAACCAAGCGATAAGCGGATGGCGCGTTGAAGCCTTTGCGCTATTCGGCTGATGAATCAAAAGGAGATCGTGAATCGTGACCGAAAAATCTCCACGATACAAAAGCGAAACATTCCAATGCGGAAACCAGACATGGTCGGCATTCGTCTTTTTTAAAATACCCGGCATTTCGATTTGCTCCCTTAAGCCATACCAAGGGACACTTGGTTGCACCAACGTGATACGCCAATCAGGACGCAGTATTCTGAGTTCTTTTACCGTTTCTTCAATATAGCGGCCAATCCCCCTGGTTTGGCCCGCGCCCATCATGCGGGCATCGATCGCGATATGCATAGCTGTAGCCTAAAACGAGAATCAGAAAAGCGCCACAGTGTGGCGCTTATCAGAAAAGGGGCAGCTCAGTCATCGTCATCGTTTTGATGAAACGGATTGAGCTCGTGGGCGGCGTTTCTAACGCTTGAGAGCGCATCTTGCACACCGCCAAAAAGACCGGCATTCGAAGGCGCTACCGCTATCCATGTAAAGACACGAACATCATCTTCACGAGTGCTACGCCTGGCCATATTCATAACCATGCGATCAGCAGACTTGGTCAACTCTTCGGCGAGACGCTTCATGCGACGATGAAGAGTCGTCACCATCTCTTCCGAAGCTGCTTCATAGTCGCCTTCGAGACCGAAGATTTCTGGCCCTTTGAGGCCGAAGTTGAGGCCGATATTGGCACACCAGCGCAATTGCACGGATGACAGCCTCTTCTTCTGCACCAAATAGTATACGAGACAAAGATCGACGCGTCTTGGGTTGGGCGCGCCTTCATATGACCAGCCGTCCAGGCTACAAGAGATCTTTGCCGATACACGGTCGTCCTGCTGTCCCGGAGGGACATTCTCGATTCGGTATCTCTTCTCGCCGATCTTACGATCAACGACATATTCTTCTCTCATCACCATGGCGCCCTCCTGCCCTTGTACAAGGTGCGTAACTTCTGAGATCCAACCATTTTATTACCAAAATGTCAATCTTTTTGCTTTGGAATACAAAAAACCCGCCTTACGGCGAGTTTTTTGATGGTCGGGCTGGTGGGACTCGAACCCACGACCCTCTGCTCCCAAAGCAGATGCGCTAGCCAACTGCGCTACAGCCCGATTTGTTGTGGCAGGATCATAGCACCTTTAGACAATCTTGCAAGATGCCGTAAAACATCCTACCATCCGACCAACAACTAAATACGCGGGTATAGTATAGTGGCTTTTATGCGACCCTTCCAAGGTTGAGAGGCGGGTTCGATTCCCGCTACCCGCTCCATAAAAAAATCATTCGCACACGCGAGTGATTTTTTTGTACGCCTATTTTTTATGTTATACTCATCACCGGAAAGGTACCGGTGAGCACAATGCGCAAGGTTTTCGTATACACGGTCAAACCGCACCGTGAAAACCACGGTGCATTGAGTCAACTGAGCGACAAGCGACGTAAAGAAATTTTTGCGATCGCTGATGCGCGTCAAGAATTTGAGCTTGCTCTGCATGCAGCTGTTGCAAAGCATGCCACCATCACCAATCCGCCTTCTCAAAAGCGTGAGAGCGGCACGTTTGCTAGCGTTATCATCCGTACAAACGACGATGACGGATGCGAGGCGGATTGCCCCCACTGCCGAGAAGAAGAGGAACAAATCCGAAAATGCGTCGACGCCATCGGGAAGTCGGACTGCGCCATCCTTGCACTCCCCAGTGTATGTGGCGGATCGCTCGTAGAAACGATCTTGATCAGTTGCGGAAATCCAAAGAGACCGGTTCCGCTACTTCTGCTGACGGAAGGTCCAGTAAGCACGCCGCGACGCATCGACTCGATGAACTGTCCCTGCTTCAATGCCGGGTACGGATCTCTGGAGGAAATGGAGGGCATCGTTAACGCGATGTTCACCGAACCTCATCTCTTTATGGGCGTACAACGCCCTCACAAAGTCTCGTGAATCCCTCACTGAGACCACTGTCTGAGAAGCCTCCCACGAGGCTTCTTTTTCGTATCAAAATAGTCTTTCTCTTGCCGATTTTTTCTAGATTTGGTATCGTCCCCGCACCCTTGCCGGGATAGCTCAGTGGTAGAGCGAAGGCCTGAAGAGCCTTGCGTCGTCAGTTCAATCCTGACTCCCGGCACCATGTTAAAACCCCCGACAGCCGTCGGGGGTTTTTCTGTTATCGCGCACGTTTTAGGTAACGCGAGTTATTTTGCCATGATACGACGCATGACACGCCTATCGGCAATATCCTTGGTGGCTGCCCACGCGCAGACATAGCGTTCGTCGCTCGTTGCGACAGGTACTTCGAACGGCAGTTCGAGCGACTCGTGAATACCAGAGACTCGTTCACCATCGAACTGAGAAGGGATGAGTCGAATCGAATCCGGCCCCGTCTGAAGCGCGATAGCGGGGTCATACGGCACGAAGATCACATCGATGCCCTTCTTGACGCCGTTCACTCTTGTGACTCTTCCGATACCGATCCAGGTTGATGACAAATCGACCGTTGGGGCTGTCATTTAGAATCCTTTCACGAAGGTACAAAAAACTGAACTCACCGACGTTACCACCCTCAAAAGAAGGTCGCAAATGCTTCTGCGGGTATGGCCATCCAAGCCATGAAGAGAACGGAAAGCGAGAGTAGGAGCAGCGCGAATCCAACCATAAGATTTGAGAGCCAGCCGCTTCGCCATTTACCCATCAATCGTTTGCTATTACCCAAAACCAAGATCGCTGCCAATGATGGGATCGCTACAATCGCATTTAATACCGCGGCTCCAACAAGCATATCAATTGGATCAAAACCCGCGGCATTAATCACGAGACCAAATAACGTGGCACAGGCAAGAACCACATTAAAGCCCTTGGCATCAAACCATTTCTTTTTCATACCAACACTCCATCCTAATGATTCGCCGAGCGCATAACCTGCCGAACCTGCAAGTACCGGGATCGCGAGCAAACCAGAACTCACAATACCGATGACGAACAGCACCAAGGCACTTCTACCGGCAAATGGCTCAAGTAATACAACGAGCTCTACCACAGAGTCTACCGAGCCACCTAAGCGCGTTGAGAGTAGTGCGCCGACAATGATAATGCTGAGAGCAATAACGTTTGAGAATGTCATCCCAAATGTCGTGTCGATACGCATGCCTTTTACTTGAGATTTTATCGAGCCCGACCCTGCCTCTTCAACAACTTCTCCCGCCTGCCAAAAGTAGAGATAGGGAGAAATCGTTGTACCAATACAAGCAACAAATAAAAAGAGAAACTCGTAGCTATATTGTATCTCAGGACGAATCACCGCCATCCCCACTTCAGCCCAAGGGACATTCAAGAAAAACACGACGGCAACATAAGAAAGCAAGCTTAATGACAACCACTTCAAAAGACCTGCATACGTTTCATAATCCAAAAAGATTTCAAGACAGACAACGAGCAGAGCAATCGCCCCCATCATCACCGGAACACTCAATGGCAAAACAAGATCAAGTGTTAATGCGAGAATATTAAGATTTGCCGCGATATTAAAAATATTGGCGAAGAGCAAAAAGATCGCTGAGACAAATGCCATCAATGGCGAGATGCGGCGAATATTGCCAGCAATCCCTTGTTTTGTAACGAGAGCGATGCGTGCCGAAAGTTCTTGCACGCCAACCATGAATGGCAAAAGCAATAATTGCGTCCACAAAAGATGAAAGCCAAAAACAGCACCCGCTTGGGCATAGGTCGCAATCCCTGAAGGATCATCATCAGACGCACCCGTAATCAATCCCGGACCAAGGCGACGCAGCAACGCCTTTAACTTGGACATACTTACTCTTGTTCACCAGCAACTGGCTCAACGATCTGTTCAGTTTTCTGAAAAGGATTCTCATTCGTCACCTCGAGGCTCTCTGTTTTCATCGAGCTTGACTCCGCGCTAGCGGAGCCGAGAGGTCTCGCAGCTTTTTCTGCCGCCTTCTCTTCTTTTGGCTTATCGGATTCTTTATTGATGCCTTGTGCGACCTGATCGCGATAGACCGCACCGAGAACGCCATTCACGAATTTGCCACTTGATTCACCACCAAATGTCTTGGCGAGCTCGATGGCTTCATTAATGGCGACCTTACTAGGGATATCAAAATTAAACAGTAATTCATACACACCGAGACGCAAGACATTGCGATCAACGGCGGTGATTTTTGGCAAAGGCCAATCAGGGGCAAACTTCGTAATCGAAGCATCAATAATGCTTTGATTCTTCACCACGCCTTCGACAATCGAGATACCAAAATCCCGCTCATCGAATTCAGGAGCGACATCGGTGAGATTGCGCTCCATCATGACAAGCGGGTCTTTTGAGCCACCATAAAAATCCCACTCATAGAGTGATTGCAGCGCAAGAGCGCGGGCAAGGTGGCGGCTGGACATAGAAAGTACGCAAAGGGAGCTTAACGCTCCCTAGTATAGCACATCTTATTTGCTGCGAGAACCGGTGCGGCGTGGCTTCACGACAGGACCGGCGACAACCGTATTAACCTTGGCCATTTTGCCAGGCTTATCATCATGAGCATGGTCATGATGCTCGTGACCAGCGTGGTCATGAGCAGCTTGCGACTTGGTTTTAGCAACTAGGTTGCGAAGCTTGCGTTCAAGGCCTTTTACATGGATTTTAATACCATTGTATTCGGTAGCTCCAGGCGCGGCAACGTGCATACGGTGCGAGCGACCAGCCTTGTCTTTGCTGAGGGCAGGAGCCGTCAATGCAAAGTGCGAAGCGCGGCGGCGCTTATGAGAAGAAGTTCGGCGATGTCCAGGAAGACCCATAGTGTTGAGAGTTAAATTGAATGACGGGATCATAGCCGAACCCCCGAAAAAATGCAAGCGTTTAAGCCTCTTGGGCTTGCCAGACCCCCCGCTTATCCGCTACTCTCAGGCCAACTATGGAAAAAACCCTCGTTCTCATCAAGCCGGACGGCGTCCAGCGCGGCTTGGTTGGTCAAATCTTGACCCGTTTTGAAACCGCCGGTCTTAAGCTCGTCTCCATGAAAATGGTCCACCCATCCCATGATGACGTAGACCGCCACTACCAGATGACCGAAGAATGGATGCAAGCCGTCTATACCAAGGCCAAGGCAAAATACGATGCGAACGGCGAAACCTTTCCGTTTGCTGACCATAAGGCTTATGGCGGTGATATCAAACGTGGACTTGTTGAGTTTTTGAAATCATCCCCTGTTGTCGCTCTTGTTCTTGAAGGTGAGATGGCTGTCAGCCTCGTTCGCAAGCTCGTTGGTGCAACCGAGCCTGCTTCGTCCGCTCCTGGCACGATTCGTGGTGATTTTTCACACGATACCTATGCTCTCGCGAACTCGCAGGGTCGCCCATTGCGCAACTTGATTCATGCTTCAGGCAATATCGAAGAAGCAAACAACGAAATCAAAATTTGGTTCACGGATACCGAACTCTACGCCTACGAACACGTTAATGACCGCGTACAGTACGATCCTAAATGGTTCTTACCGGCATAAACGCCACCCCCTACCCCCTCCTCACTTTGCGTGAGGAGGGGGTTTTGGTTTACCCTACAATAGCTATGTACTCTCCAGACACCGACTATCGCCCGCTGGAAGAACGATTGGGACACACCTTTCGTGACCGCTCGTTCCTCCTGCAGGCCCTCACCCATCGTTCGTATTTGAACGAAAA
>ERZ724527.818-NODE-818-length-14849-cov-5.405367_pt1 | contig 14849 bp, 10 predicted proteins | sample MGYA00376060_ERZ724527 | MGnify/ENA primary metagenome ERZ724527 (study PRJEB28724, sample SAMN07190886) | activated sludge metagenome | isolation source: activated sludge of sewage treatment plant in Hong Hong | place: USA: Christiansburg, Virginia | collected...
AATGAGCAATAAAAAAAACAGTTTAAGTAAATCCACCCTAATTCGAAGTATTCAATGCTCTAAATCACTCTATTTATATAAGAATTTTTACAATTTACGCGATAAGCCTTCTACGGCCCAGCAACAACGATTTGATAGAGGTCATCGTGTAGGGAGATTAGCCCATCAATTATTTCCCGGTGGCAAGGATTGCTCACCGCCCAATCCATTCAGTTATGACGAATCGGTTGCTGCCACTAAATTATTAATACAGCAACAATTCCCAGTAATATATGAAGCTGCATTTAGGCACAATGGGATTCTCGTAGCATTAGATATATTGGAATACAAAGATGGAAAATGGTATGCTTACGAAGTAAAAAGCTCTTTTCGAATTTCGAATACTTATTTATTAGATGCTGCAATTCAATATCATATTATTACAAAAAGCGGTTTGCCTTTAGAGGATTTTTCTATTGTAAATATCAATAATGATTACTTATATGATGGCACCCTAAAAGTGGAGGAATTTTTAAAAAAAACGTCTGTTTTAGATGCCATAAAAGAACGGATTCCTTTTGTAGAACAAACCATTGAGAATGCTATTGAAACACTGAGCAAAAATACCATCCCAGAGGTACCCGTTGGGCCGCATTGCACCAAGCCCTATCCCTGTGATTTTACAGGATATTGCTGGAAAAATATTTCAAAAAATTCAATTTGGTATCTTCCCGGAGTTTCGATGCAGGAAAAAAATATTTTTGTTGAGCAAGGCATCACTACGATGGATGAAATGGATAATATAGACGAGTTGAATGAGCGACGAAGAATTATTATTCAAAGTTTTAAAAATAATAAAACACATATTGTTCAAGATAAGCTGAAAGATTTTGTAGATGCTATTCAGTATCCGTTATACTATTTCGACATAGAAGCTTTCCAGCCTGCTATTCCTTTGTTTGAAAACACTCGTCCTTACGACAGAATTCCTTTTTTATATTCTTTGCATTATAAAGAAAGTGAAAATGCCCCTTTACAACACACCAGTTATATTTCTCCTATTGGCAAAGATGACAGGCAAAATTTTATAGAGCATTTTTTAAAAGCTACAGAAAACGCAGGTCAAATTTTAGTGTTTAATACTTTATTAGAAAAAGGAATTTTATTTAAACTCACCAACGATTTTCCTCTATACAAAGAAGCCATACTTGAGCGCATTAATCGCATAGTAGATATAGAAATTCCATTTAAAGAATTATACTATTATCACCCAAAACAAGAAGGAAGTTTTTCATTAAAAGTAATTGGAAATGTATTATTGGGAAAAGATGAATATTCCAATGGGAAGGTGAAAAATGGAGAAGAAGCAATGGCAGTATATAATGAATTATTTTATTGGAATCATCCAGAAGAAATACCAGCTAAACTCCAACAGCTGCAAGATTATTGCTATACAGACACGTATGTATTGTATGAAGTGGTGCAGAAACTAATAGAAATGCGGTAACTTATTCGTATTAAAAAGAATAAGTACCGCAATTAATATCTTTGAAAATTTTAGCAGTAATGCGATTGTATTTTTTATGGATTAAAGCAAATACCTCTTTTCCGGTTTTGCTTGGGTCGTAGCCGGCTTCCTGCAAATGACTTTTCTTGTATTTGAACGTGCCGGTAATTTCTGTAGTTGGTGAAATACGAATAAAACGTGGTACCGCATACGGAGGTAATTCCTTACTCAAATAAGTATAAAAACCATCTAAATCAAAATCTTTGATGGGAATCTCTAAAATTAAATTCACCATTCCCGCACGTCCGCTGCATCCCGGAATTTCTACACCATATACAATATTTTCGGATATACCAGGAAATCTCGTGATAATTCCCTCCACTTCTGTGGTGGAAACATTCTCTCCTTTCCAACGGAAAGTATCGCCCAATCTATCCACAAATTGAGTGTGAGAAAACCCAAGATCACGCACTAAATCACCAGAATTAAACCACGCATCTCCTTTTTTAAATACATCTCGAAATATAACTTTTTCTGTCTGTCCTTTTTCTGTATATCCATCAAAAGGGTAGCGATCGCTGATTTCTCCCAAAAGCAAACCAGTGCCGTGCGTTTGTACTTTTTTCATAAACCCTTTTCGGTCGCGCACTGGCCGTTCGTTCTCTTTATCATATTCTACAATGGCATATCCCGCAATAGAAAAACCCATTGTATTGTCGAGGTTGAATACATTAAAAAAGGCGATATTTCCTTCACTGGATGCATAAAACTCCGACACTTGTTCAATGCCAAATCGTTCCTTAAAAATACTCCAAATTTCGGGACGCAATCCATTGCCAATCATTTTGGTCAGTGTATTGTTTTTCTCTTTTGGATGCGGAGGGGCATTTAATAAATACTTGCACATTTCACCTACATAACCAAAGCCTGTTACTTGGTATTTCTCTACGTCATTCCAAAATTCTGATACGCTGAATTTTGGTTTTATTACAACAGAAGCACCACCTGCTACTACTGATGACCAACATACCACCATAGCAGTAGCATGGAAAAATGGCAAGGGGACATACAATACATCTTCTGGTTCTAATCGGATACTGGCTAATCCAAATGCACTATATGCCTTTATCCATCTGCCGTGACTAAATACAGATGCCTTTGGCATGCCGGTAGTTCCAGAAGTATAGATATATACAAATGGATCGTGCGCATAAATGGCTTCTGAAGGTCTTGGTTCTATAAAGGAGATTTTTTTTGCTTCCCGATCGAATTTTTTTATCCCACGAACTTTTGGAAGTTCTATTTTATCATGTGCAACTAAATAAACAACGGAAGCTTTATGATCTACTTCTGTTCTAATTTCACTGTAATTTTCCCAAAGCTCTGCACCAATCAGAACGGCTTTGGGCTTGGCTAAATTAAAACTATGTGCCAACGATTTATGCTTTTGAGAAGTGTTGACTAATGCTGCAATACCACCAATTTTAGCCATTGCCATAGAAATTGCTAATAACTCAGGTCGGTTTTCTAAAAGCACGGCAACCACATCCCCTTTGCGAAAGCCCATTTCCGTAAATTGATTTGCCAATCTGTTTATCCAAGCATTAAATTCCTGATATGTCCATTTTTTATCTTGATATAAAACACATGGACGGTTAGGATATTTATTTACTGTATTTAACCATAAATCCGTTATGGATGCTTTAGTGGAGGGAGAAATGGTGAAATTGTAATAAACTGCTGTTAGTATTTTTGGTAAAGCTCTTACAACTGCTGGCAGTTTTGTGATGATCTCAGGAATAGTAACAACGCGCTTATCTCGTATTGACATATTATTATTTTAATTCTGTGGATGATTTTTTTAATAAACGACGAGCAATAATCAATTGTTGAATTTGTTGTGTTCCTTCAAAAATATCTAGAATTTTAGAATCGCGAGACCATTTTTCCAATAATTCTTTATAAGAATATCCTAAGCTTCCACAAAGTTCCACGCATTTCAATGTAAGTGCAGTGGTGATACGACCTGCTTTTGCTTTACAAATAGATGCTTCCAAAGAATTTGGTTTTCTGTTGTCCGCCATCCACGCCGCGCGTAACGTAAGCAAGCGGGCGGCTTCATGCTCTGCTTCCATTCGGTACAATTCTGCTTCTGCTGCTTTTACATTATTAATAGGTGTTTGATAGTCTAAATTTACTTGGTCGGCTAAAATTTCCTTCGTTCGTTCTAAGGCAGCTTCTGCCACGCCATTTGCCATAGATGCTACGAAAGGCCTGGTATTGTCAAATGTTTCCATTACACCACCAAATCCTTTTTTGATGTCAATATCAGGACTCCCTAATAAGTTTGCAGCAGGAACTTTGCAATCTGTAAAAACGATAGCGGCAGTATCAGAAGCACGGATTCCCAATTTTTTTTCTACACGGATAAGATCCATTCCGGGAGAATTATTTTCTACTACAAAAGATTTAATCGCTGATTTTCCAATAGATTTATCTAAAGTAGCCCACACCACAATTACATCGGCACGCTCTCCGCAAGTGATGAAAATTTTTTCTCCATTTAATACATAATAATCGCCTTCTTTTCGGGCGGTAGTAGTAATGGCGGAAGAGTCGGAGCCGCAGCCAGGTTCTGTGATAGCCATAGCTGCCCACAATTTATTGAAGCGTTCTTTTTGCTCTGTGTTTGCTACTGCAGAAATGGCAGCATTCCCTAAGCCCTGGCGAGGAATAGTTAATAATAATCCAACGTCACCATAGCACATTGCTTGGATGTTGATGCAGTTTGCCATATTACCACCGTTGCGTACTGTTCCTTCAGGAGAGTCGTCACTTTTAGAGCTTGCACCGCCGATAGCACCACCGGAGCCATCATTTAGTCCATTTAATCCTGCTGCTAATAAGTCCAATTCTTTGGGATAAGCATGTTCTTCTACATCGTATTTACGGGAGATAGGACGAAAAACTGTTTTTGCCGCCATGAGCGCAGCGTTTTTTACGCCGTTATATTTTTTGGGTATTTCGAGATTCATATTTATAATTTTCTAAAAGTTGATTAAAGATGTAAACCATTGTATGCAATAGACGCTGCCCGTAAATCACGGTACCAGCGTTCTACTGGGTAATCGCGGATGAATCCGTGACCTCCTAATAATTGTACGCCGTTGCTAGCTATTTGCATAGATTTATCGCTGCACATTACGTGAGCCAAATATGCTTCGCGTTCGAAATCTAAACCTTGCTCTGCTTTAGCGGCAGCACGTTGTGTTAAGATGCGCATACTGTCTAATTCTATTTTGATATCGGCAATCATAAATGCAACAGATTGTCTGTGGCTGATAGGTTCGCCAAAAGCTTGACGTTCATTACAATAAGGAATTACATAATCTAATATAGATTGGGCGCATCCTACTGCTAAAGCACACCATCCAAGTTTGCAATAATTTACAAATTCGTTGTATTTAATGCCTTCATCTCCGCCTAATTGTGCGGAAGCATCTACTTCTACATTGTTTAATTCTATTTCGGCTAATTCTGCGCAACTAAGTCCCATGGCGCGGTCTGTTGAAACGGTAATACCCGCCGTGTTTCTGTCCACAATAAATAGTTGAGGTCCTTTATCAGGAGTTTTTGCTGCTACTAAGAAGAAGGCAGATTTTGCTGCAAGTGGAACGATATTTTTTTTGCCTTTTAAAATAAATTTATCTCCTTCGCGGAAAGCGGTAGTTTGCAAATCAAAAGGAGAAAATAATGGATTGGGTTCATTGACAGCGATGGTTGCTAATTCGGGTGTTTCGGACAAAAAGATAGGAACCAATTCTTCTTGTTGTGCTTGTGTTCCCCATTGCATAATGGCGTTTAGAACACTGTGGCGAGAGAACAATGCTAATGCCTGACCTAAGTCGCCATACGCTAAGGTTTCTACCATCATCATTTGAGTAACAGTAGAGCGTTCTTTTATCATGCCGCCCATAGATTCGGGTACTTGCATGTAAGCTAATTGAAGTTCATTAAATCCATTCCAAATTTCCTCTGAGATGGTCATGTTGTCGTCTGTTTCTTGAGCGACTGTACGCATTTGAGTAGCAAACTGCAACAAAGTATCACGAATCATTTGTTGCTCGTCATTGTAGTTTAAGTCAAACAAATCCGTAGGCTGTTGGGTATCCAGTCGTTCTCCTTTTTTACCAGAACCTTTAAAAATTCTGGAGGCTCCTCCAGCTACTTTCATTCCGTTTACAGTACCTTGATATACTAGTTGTTCAGAAAGTTTACGCAAATTCAATGCTTTTCCAATTTTAGAATCTAATACTTGATTGAGAAGACCAAAGGAAGTTGCAAGAGGATCTGTTTGCTTGTTTCGATTTTTGTTTTTAGTATCTTTCATTATAAAAAATTATTGAATAGTTCAGTTTTAGAAAAATAGGATATTTGTTTTAATCCATTTTTAAATCTCTTTTAAATATAAAAGCATGAGTAATTAATTATCTTTTGTTTATGACAAAGAGCGGTTGCTATCAAAGATAAAAAATACATTTTAAAAACAGGAGATCGTAGCTTTAAAAAAATGGAATTTTAGCGAGCGTATTTTTTCTTTCTTTGAAATTGATAAATTAATCCAAAAATTAAGGTGAATAACAAAGGAACTACAAAGGTGATTAATTGCCATTTGCCTTTTTGTTCCAATACTTTTGCTTTGTCTAACAAACGCATTTTTACTTCTCGGTTTCGGGCTTCAATCAAGTTATTATCATCTACTAAATATTCCACACAGTTCAGTAAAAAATCTTTATTGGCAAAAACTTGTCGGGAGTATTTATCATAACCTAAGGCTAAGGGAACATTATTAGCATCAAAATCGTTGGAGGCAATATCGCCGTCTGCCACTACAATCATTTTATTGTTTATACTTTTAGGTTTAAAAGGGATTTGTTGTGTTGCCAGTAATTTTTGGAAATCTTCTGTAAATTGATTTTTGTATAAAGAAGTAAAATATCCTTCTAATAAAACTGCCAATGGGATATTTTTTTGATTAAATAAATAAGGATTGGGTTTTTGCTTGGCGCCTTCTAAGTAAATTTGAAACGGAGTAGGCTGTACTCTTGTATAGTCAGACGTGGAGAGAAGAATGGTTTTCTTCACATCGGGATTAGCCAGTGTATCTAAAGAACTGGCAAATTTGAATGAAACTGGGTCAAGGTTTTTAACGATTGGATGGTTGTTTTTATTGATAGCAATTGGATAAAAAACCCATGGGAATAATTTTGGTTGTGGATTGCCGCCTATGCTTTCAATAATTGGAATTTGGCTACAATATAAATCTAAAACTAAATTATGTTCTGCCCGTACGCCATAACGGAATAGTAAATCATCTAAATTCAAATCGCGTGGAATTGCTAGGATACTTGGTGCTAATTTAAAGCTGTCTAAATCCGCCATTACATTGTCCAACAACCATAATACTTTTCCGCCATTCATAATATATTGGTCAATCAAAAATTTCTCTTTATCACTCAACGGATGTTGAGGTTTTGCGATTATCATCACGTCAATATTGCTATTCAATAATTTATCTTGGCTTAATTCTACTTTGTCAATAATAAAATTTTGATGTGCTAATGCTTTTAGAAATTCTTGCAATGGTTGTACTCCTAATTCACCATCACCTTGTAAAAAGGCAATTTTTGGAGGATGCGCTCGAATGATTTTATCAATAGAATTTGCCAATTTATATTCTAAAAAACTGATAGAATTGTTTAATGAACCTTGTGCTCCTACGGAGAATTGATTTTCTAATATTTGGACTGGAATTTCACGTCCATTTGCTTTGATAATGGCACCGGGAAATACTAATTTTTCCATAAATCCGCTATTGGATTTTACTTCTAAATTGGTTGGGCGGAGTCCTTTTTTCACCAATTCCATTTGAAATTCTTCGCGCTTTTTTTGGTCTTTTATACTGTTGTAATCAAAAAAATGAAAAGTAACTAAGCCTTTGGAGTTATTGCGAAACTCCTGTAACATTTCTCTGGTTTCATTTTGTAAAATACGAACACCGGCGGGTAAATCTTTTCCGGTTAAATAAACTTCGACTTCAATTTTATTGTCTAAGCCATTCAATAATTTTTTAGTAGAAGTGGTAAGTGTATATCTTTTTTCTTCTGTTAAATCAAAGCGGTGATAAAAAAAATTGGATACTACATTAACTCCAATGATTATCAGCAAACTGATAGCAAGCACTTTTATAGATTGTATGAAATAATGATTTTTCATTTTATGTTTTCTACCATTTTCTGCTTTCTAAAGCTGTTCTTGTTCCGATTAAAAATAAACTTATTACACTCAAAAAATAGATAATATCTCTGGTGTCCACTACGCCGCGGCTGATAGAATCATAATGTGCATTGAGCCCGATAGATTGGATAAAATAATCTAATTTTCCTTGAAAAATATCTAAAGAACTAATTCTAAAAAATGCATCATACATTAAATAACATAAAAAAACGCCCACTAAAAATGCCACAATTTGATTATTGGTAATAGCAGATGCAAATACTCCAATGGCAACAAATACTGCTCCTAAAAAATACAATCCGATATAACTTCCGTAAGTAGCGCCACTATCAATAGGTGCTTCTGCTAAACTTAGTTTTTTTATAGCGATAAAATATATTAAAGTTGGAATAAATGTAAATGTCCACAAGAATAATGCTGCTAAATATTTCCCCAATACAATTTGTAAATCGGTTACAGGCTTAGTGGTCAAAAATTCTAAAGTACCGCTTTGTTTTTCATCTGCAAACGTGCGCATGGTGATTGCGGGAATCAAGAAAATTAAAATCCAAGGTGTGAGGGTGAAAAATGTATCTAAAGTGGCATAATTGCTATCGAGAATATTTCCTTGAAATACAAACAAATTTAATGACAACACCACAAAGAAAACCGCCATGCTGATATAGGCAATCAGCGAGGAAAACAGCAGGTTGATTTCTTTTTTTAAAATGGCTTTCATGCTGCTTATTTCTGTTGTGTTAATTGATGAAAAATATCTTCCAAACTTTTGCTTTCTTGTTTCAAAGTCAGCAAAGGGTTGTTTTTACTAACAGCATAAGCAAAAATATCTTTTCTCAATTGTGTGCTGTCTTTTCCGTGTAATACAAAATGTGTAGAGGTTAGTTGCTCAATAGAATATACGTTGCTGATTTGTTGTAAATCATTTTGTAAAATTGCTTTTTCAAATTCTACCTCTATCAATACTTCCTTGCTTAATAAATTTTGCAAGTTGTCGGGTTTTTCATTCGCTACAATTTTTCCTTTATTGATAATTATTACTCTGTCGCACACGGCTTGTACTTCTTGCATGATATGTGTAGAAAAAATAATGGTTTTTTCTTTTCCTAATTCCTTTATTAAATTGCGAATATCTGCTAATTGATTAGGGTCTAATCCTGAAGTTGGTTCATCTAAAATCAACACTTCTGGCTGATGAATAAGTGCTTGCGCTATTCCGACTCGTTGTTTGTATCCTTTGGAAAGTTGTCCTATTTTTTTATGTTGTTCCAATCCCAATCCTACCAAATCAATGGTTTCTTTTATTGTTTGCTGTATTTTGTTGGAGGATTGTTGTCCGTAAATGCGATATGCAAATTCTAAAAATTCCTTCACATACATATCGTAATATAGTGGGTTATTTTCAGGCAAATAACCAATTTTTCGGCGCACCTCCAAAGGCTGTTGAATAATATCCATCCCATCAATAGAAGCCGTGCCACTACTTGGAGGCAAATAGCAGGTCAGCATCTTCATGGTCGTAGATTTTCCGGCTCCATTTGGACCTAAAAAACCCAATATCTCTCCTTTCTTTACTTCAAAAGAAATATTGTCCACCGCTTTTTGCTGGGCATATTTTTTAGATAAATTTAAAACAGAAACAGACATATAATTATCTCACAAAAGTAAGGAATTAAAAGACAATCTATTTCTTAAAATTCTTAAATAATCCTTGAAATAAAGAAATTCTATTATCTTTAAGGCGATAAATGAAAACTCGCTCTATCTATAATTTCTTGTTTATTGCTTTTATTGCAACGGTTATTTCTGCTTGCAGTGTAGGAAACAAGGCAATTCCTAATCCTGGTGGCGTTATAGGAGTAGATACCAGTAATACTACTTTAAACAAGTTTCAAATTATTGTAACTGGAGATACTTCCTTTGTGATGAACATCACAGCGATAGACACTTTGAATAGTTTGGTAGATGACAGTTTGGGGGTTGCAGGTATTGAAATGGATGGAAATAAATTGGCAGGACTTGTGGGGTTTAAAACATATAGTTCTGCTCCTGGAACATACTTGACAGAATTAACACCACCCGGCATAACATCGGCAGAGTTCGGAATCATTAAGGTTATTAATGGCGTTCGAAGAATTTTTGTGATGCCACACGGTAAGATTATTATTTCTGAACACAATATCGCAGCAAAGGAAGTGAAGGGAAGTTTTGATGTGAATAACGAATTTGTTTCTGGAGCCACTAAGACTTTACGATGTCGAGGCTCCTTCTATATCAAATATAAATAGCTATTTTTCAATTGCTATTTTAATATTTTCCAGCACATAATCCCAAGTATAATATTGCTGAGCTAAAGCTCTGGAGTTGTCTCGGAATATATGCCACAGTTCTATGTTGGTGAGCAAAACGGAAATGGCTGCTACGTAATCTTCTGCGGTGTCTTTATAGAAAAGATGTTTACCATTGACTGCTTTCAAGCCCTCCACTCCAATTGAAGTGGTTACACAAGGAATACCTCTGTATAAGGCATTCACTACTTTTACTTTTATGCCACTACCAAAACGAAGCGGTGTAATAAATATTCTCGAACGTTGGAAATAGGGCTCTATATCTTCTACAAATCCGGTAAGAATGATAGCGGTGTCTTTTGCTGCTATTTCTTTTATTCTGTTATCAGGATGTTTTCCGATGATGTATAGTTTTATTTCAGGAAATTGTTTTTTTATGTCTTGCCATGCTTCTTGATAAAACCAGACCAATCCATCAATATTTGCTTCCCAACTCAGTGTTCCTACATACAGCAATGCTAACTCCGTTTGGTCATACTCAAGATTGGGAAGCTGGAGTAAGGCATCATCACCGAGGTGATAAGTTTCGATAAATTTCGATTTGTCTGCACCAATTTTTACTAATTCATCGGTATCATTTGGAGCTGCTAAAACGATGGAAGCTCTATCACAAATTTGTTGTTCGTACTGTTTAATACGTGATGCCTGATTGAGCAAAGCTATTTTTTTTAATTTATTGGTTTCAATCCCTGCAAAACGCTTCCAGATTAAATACTCACAATTGTGTTCATGTAAAATAATTTTTCCTTTATAATTTTTTGGAATGTATTGAAACATCACATAATGGTCGCAAAATACTACTTCATATTGATGAATAATATTTTCGATTTTTGCTTTAAATGTGGCAGATTTATTGCGATATAGATTTAGTGGAACGCCTTGTAAATTGGATAAAAGGAAGTTTTTTGCAGTACGCGGAGTATTACATTCTTCGGCAATAAAATCTGATAGATTTACAACTGTTAGAAATTCATCAACATATTGTGGGTCTTCATTCTTTAATAAACAAGCAACTGTCAGTTCGTATTGTGTGCTTAAATATTGAACAACTTTAAACGATTTTATTACGCCACCGCTAACGGGTGGATATGGTAAAGTGGGTGTAAGAAATAATATTTTTTTCATTTTTTTAATCGTAAAATTGCCATTTAACACCCACACGGAATGTTCTGTCTAAATATCCGTAATTAGGTGCAGTATATATTCCTTTTTGTTTAAACATTCCTTGGTTTACATGTTCTACCCGCAAGAAAATATTAGTAAAACGAACGCGCAAGCTAAAGAATAAATCCATTACAGGATAAAATTTTAGTGGTTGGTTGTTTTGCTGATAGAACACCGCCAATGAAGGATTGTATGCATTGCCTTTAAAGTTGGTATTGTACATAATATCAAACCCTAAATAGGCATTTAATTTTCCCGAAATCCACCCTCCTTTGTAATACAAAGTTTGCTTCATGGCAAAAACGGGCAAACGTACAATATTATTATTAGAAACCCATTGTACATATAATTCTGTTCCTGAATAAATGTGTTTTGTATTAAAATCTTTTTGCAATTTTACTACCAATACATTCAATGGTTTGTTGTATTGCTGTGGAATAGAAGCGGTGTCATTGTATATATAATGATGAATCAAATAATCTTGTATGGATGCAAATAATAATTGTTTTCGCCATATAAAATTAGCTTCTGTTTTGACTTGAAATATTTTTTTAAAAGAATTAGTGTAAGTGTAGTGATTGCCATAATAAAATTCCTCTTTTTGGGAAGGTGAAGCCAGTGAAATATTGCCATTTATACCAATAGAAATATCTTTTTTAAAATTTAATTTTCCTAAAAAATTTACTTCAAAATCCCCAATGTACTTAGGAGCAATATCAACGGTAGCATCTACAGAATAACCAAAGAAGGCAGAATCTGCTTGATTATAAATTTTTGCTTTTAATTGTATGTCATGAAGGAGCTGGTCGGTAAAACGTTGTCGATACCTAATTAAGCTATATTGCATTCCGGCAGTAAATAGAAATTTTTTAGGCAGTGTATCGTTTTGAAGATTTTTAAAATAAATACCATTGCTTAATTTCCATGTTTTGGTGTAATCATCTGTTGAATCTGTATTGTATAATAACCTTGGATAAAATGCAGAGTCTTTTACAAAATCCTTATATCGAAATTTCCAGTCAGAAAATTCAAAATTGTGCACTATGGCAAATTTTGGTTGTACTACAATCTTTCGTTTGGTAGAATCATTAATTTGTACTTCTGTTTTTTTGCCCAAATTAATTTGTTCAGAGAAATTAAAATTGCGTTCGCTCCATTTATTTAGGGCGTTGCTCAAATGAACGTTTATAAATCGTTTATTATTTTTGTAAAATGGATTGGTAAAAGCATCTGTTTGCGCCCATCCTCCATTTTCCTGATTTTTTATGCCATTATAAATAAAGGCAGCGTTTAATTCATATCGTTTATTTTTACTCTGAAAAGCGCTTTGTATGGAAAAAAGATTATGAATAGATAATTGATTTTGACTTCTTCCTTTAAAATTATTTCTATGATAGTCGAAAGCGATACTTGCATTAGGTTTTATATTAATAGCAAATTCTGCTCCTCCCATTACCTCTTCTTTTCCCCCAAAAACAAAATCAAGGTTTGTGTAGGGTGTTTTTGTATTATAATATTTTACTTTATTGGGTTGAATAAAGTATAAATCAAAAGAATTAAAACCGTGTTTGAAACCTATAGGGTTATGGTGTGTAAACATCAGAGAATAATAGGCTGTTCCATTATTTCCTAAATCATAATAGGGTACAAATTGTCTTTCAATGGTAGCAAAACGATGCACGGTAGCAATGATAGAATCCGGACGGCGAGGTATTGGGTTTTCTAACGTTACATATTTAGCATCAAAAAATAACTTAGGATTAGGTTTCGTAATTTGAATTTGTCCAAACGAAAGGAAACTAAGATGAATAATGATATATAAAAACAGCGTTCTCTTCACTTCTCGCAAAAATACAATAAATATCAGCAGATATTACCTGTTAAAATAGAGTGTTTTATCCTGAAATGTATTTTCCCATGGGCATCTTATTAACCGTCCAAATAATTAAAGCAGAAAAAACTAAACACCACAAACTGGTCATCGGGATTCCAATAATTGGGTTGATAAAATTTTGAGAAACTCCAACCATTCTTAATATCCATAAAACTAAAAGATGAACCAAATAGATACCGTAGCTATATTTACTAAAAAAGAGGAGAAGTGCAGGTGGATTGGATTTAAATGACAGACGGTTTTTGAACAGTAAAAAAATGGCAATAGATGTTAGTAAAACATTTGGAGTTAGGTAGCCATAAAAAGACTGGTATTTTCCTGTTTTTTGTATTGCCATAAAGTATGCTCCTAATATGGTAATTAAACTTCCAATTAGAAAAAACAACAATTGGAAGCCATTTTTTTTCCAAAATGAACCATTCGTTTTACTAAGAAAATAACCTAAGATAGGATAGCCGATATATCCTGAAAAATAAAGCAGATTTATCTTTGGAAAATAGCTATTTATAAAAGGTAATTGTACAAAAATCGTAATTATCCAAATAATAATAAAGTATCTTATGTCTCGAAGTGAACTCCCGTGTATCCACTTTCCGATGATGGGAAAAAATAAATAAAGCCCAATAATTAAATATACATACCATAAATGAACACTTGCACCAGTTACAAGTTTTAGGAAAATAAATTTTAATACATCTATTGTCGTTATATCTTCACCACTGCGAAATTTAAAAAATATTCCTCGGGCAATATATATCATGCTCCAAAACAGAAAAGGAACTATTATTTTGGATACTCTTTTTTTTAAAAAATCATTAGTGGAATTATATGTTTTTGAAAAAATAAGAGCCCCAGAAATCATTAAAAAGACAGGAACGCAAAACCGAGTAATACTATTATAAATATTTCCTATCCACCAGTCATAATTAGAAACTATTCCATATTGGTTAGCTAAAGGAGCTGCTGTATGCAATAATATAACACCAAAGGTGGCAAAAACCCTAAGATAGTCTATCCAATACCACTCTTCTTGGATGGTGTTTGTGTTTTCATTATTGTTCATTCAATTGATTTTCTCTAAGAAATCTTATTCTACTATTTGCAATTTAGCAAATTTCAACATGATTTTCTTATTGCCTATTCCATCAAAAAATATGGTAGCGATTTTATTTTCACCAATCCCTTCCACCGCCATTACTTTTCCTTTGTCAAATTTTTCATGCAGCACTTGCATACCTACCGCCAAAGACTTTAAATCGGTAGAAAGGATGGCACTCCCGTTGGTTGCTTTAGTAATTTTGGTTAAATTTTTTGGAGGCTCAATGGTTGGCTTGGGCGCTTCTTCTTTTTTCTGATATTGCTTATTCATATACCATTTAGAAGATTCATTATTCCCACCAAAAGATGCTGTCTGTTTGGATGTTGCAGGTTCTTTTTGCCCAAAAAACTGTTTATTCTCATCGGTAATTTCATCAATAAAACGGCTGGGTTCTCCATAGTTTAATTGACCAAATTTATAGCGTGTTAAAGCATAAGAAAGCGTAAGTAATTTTTTGGAACGCGTAACGGCAACATAAAACAAACGGCGTTCTTCTTCCAGTTCTTCGCTTGTATTCAGCCACATAATGTGCGGGAATAAGTCCTCTTCCAAGCCCACCACACA
>ERZ724527.819-NODE-819-length-14844-cov-6.254243_pt1 | contig 14844 bp, 15 predicted proteins | sample MGYA00376060_ERZ724527 | MGnify/ENA primary metagenome ERZ724527 (study PRJEB28724, sample SAMN07190886) | activated sludge metagenome | isolation source: activated sludge of sewage treatment plant in Hong Hong | place: USA: Christiansburg, Virginia | collected...
AATGTTTAGGGGGAGAAAAAGGCGCGTGAATAAAAAGCCAGTCGTAGCTGTTTTCGAGGCAAAAACGCGAGTTTTCAAATCGCAAAGCCCTATACATGCGATTACATTTGACGCATAGAAACTGGCACAAAAAAGCAAATCTGTGCGCCAAATGGAATTTCGGGGTCGAGCGGTCAGGACCGACACGAAGTCCCGACAAATACTTCAACGCAAGTACTTGGTCGCAACGGTCACCGCTAATGCCCGAGACAATTCGGCGTCGATGAGCGGCGACCCCTTACGGCCAAAGTGCACTCCGGGTCTTTGCCTATCTCGTAGTTGAAATGGCAGCTAGAGGCGGGCCGATTCAATTTTGTGCCCCAGCAGCTCACAAGCGGTTTTCACGGCATTGCGGCGGGGGTCGCAACAAGCTGGGCTGCAACCTCTTTACATGATGGCGAACAGACGGACTGTGATTTTCCGAAGAGGTTTCGCCTGATGAGCAAATCGCGGTTGCGATGTTTGCCACACAGAAAACACGACATGGTAGCCGTACCGCTAAAGGAATTGGAGCCAAATGGGGAGCCAGGCACCTTGGCTTTGTAGTGGAGCCCATCAGCGAAGACGGCTGATTTTGTGGGTGACTTGGACATGTTCCGATTTTACGGTGCCGTTACCTTTCGCCATTTGCAGTTGTTGTTCGCCGGGGTCACCCGTGGAACAACTCCCATCCAACCCGAGTCTCACACCGCTACGTATCCCCGCAAGCGGCGTCGAGCTCGAATTCGCTTCAATTCCTTGTGGCACTCCATGTCAGAGGCCAAGGAAATCGCCTTGAATCCGCCCCGCCCGGAGCGTTGACCACCCCAGGCACGCATGATGACCAAGGCGCCAAACAGGTCACGCTGAACCCACAGCTGGTAGTAGCGACCCCCGGGACCTTTGAATCGTTCGATTCCATCCATAGCGCGAGTGCCTCCCGATTAGCTGCAAGGTCTCCAGAACAAGGTTCCGTCGGACGACTAAGCCGGGTCCGATCCAGCTCCCAATCCCATGCTCGCGTCTCCCTGAGCCTGCGGCTTCTCCGAAGTATTGCCCTGACCACGCTGCGAAAGCGCCTGTATCAGGTCGGAATTTTGGGCGTTTACACGGGTCAGTTGCGTGTTGAGATCTTCCACGCGATAGGTAACTTCTGTGGCTCGCGCTTCGGCGTGTGCAGCGCGCTCCGAGACCTTGGCGAGTTCGCCTTTGAGTTGCTCTATCGCCTTCTGCAGAGATGCACGCTCTTCAGTCAGTGCCGCCACGCTCTTTCTGGTCTCCTCCAATTCAAGGCTCACCTGGTCGGCCATTTCTGAAGCCTCCCGAGTGGCCGCTTCGATCTCGGCGCGGGATTCGTCAAGCGCTTGGCGTTCAGCATCGAGCCGGGCATTTGCTAATCCAATGGCCTGGGACCAGATCTCCAATCCCATCTCGTTGAGTTGATCATGGATGGCTGCCGGAGGCGGGTCCCGATGGACTACTTCCTTGGCAATCTTTCTGGATTTCCACTCATTTAAAGGCTGGGAGATCGTCGTGAAACTCCCCCCGCCCAAAGCTTTACGAACCGCTGCCAGCGTAGGACTTTGTCCGGCCGCGTCAATGGCATCAGCAACTTTGAAGACGTCGTCTTTGGAAATGGCCATGGTGGGAAGGCTCTGTATATATTGTAATGTGTAGTATCATACGTAATATTACAATCCAGATGGGCATCTAAATCAAAAAGATCCAAAATAGCCTAGCGTGAGCAGAGCAGTGATCGCACACCTCGTGATCTACACCTGCGGCAATGGTGTGCTGATGTGTGCCGAAATGGACGAGCAGTCGTCGTCAGGCAGGGTGCAAATTGCCCTGGTTTTCTGTCAAAGCGGTCCTCAGCAGTCACGGATTTAGACGGTGTGCTGTGGATAACTCAAGCGTGTTCCGCGAGTAGTCTTTCTTGACCACACTACGACCGGCAAGATCCAGTTCAATCTCGACCTTTTGAAGCTGTACCTCCGCCGCCCGACTTCCGTCCAGCTCCGAAAGCCTTCGAAAACTTCAGTCAGCGCCGGTTCCGGTGAAGCCCATCTCGCCAATACCGATATGTGGATCCTCCTTTTGTTGGCGATATTTCAGGCGCTTGTCATTCATGTCGTTAATCAAAGAAAACGTCTTTGAGCATGTTCGTGCAGTGCGCAATCGCCGCCACCACATGCGGTATGGATTGGGCGACCTCGGCTTCACGCTTAATAACAAACTCCGTGGTCAGTATCAAGCGCTGCAGCCTGTCATGTGGGTCAGCCACCTGGCAGACCTTGGCAAAGTCCAATAGTCCTTGCCGGGCTGAGAAAAATGACTTTTGACCGCACAAGTCCAGCGCCAATAAGTCCTCTGGAATGTAGGCCGTGGTGTTGACTACATCAAACGCTGGTGCCAGACGGCAGTCGTTGGTGCTGGGTTCGGTATAGAGCAGGCCAAAATTCTTCAGATGCGCATCGCCATTGCCCACCACGCACGACAGCGCCACCATGTCGAACAGCGCTTGCAAAGAGGGTGTGACATTGGGTCCAGAGGAAAAAGCCTCGACAAGTTTGGCCACATGGGTGTAGCTGGTCTTGTATTTCTCGCGTGAAGAGAATCCTGCCAGCACCGCCATGTCTTCAAACCCGATGGGCGAGCCCTCAGGCGTTCGGTCGAATCGCTGCATAACGAACAGCTCTTTGTTTTTAGACAAATGGAACTCTGGCACCTCCAGGCCGGACTCCTTGGCAATACTCATGCAAAGAAACTCGTTGGCCGCCAGACCGGGAAATTCCTCGCGGCCACTTTTCACAATCAGATCTTGCGTGAGCACCGTGGCTTTGGAAGGAGCGGCCTCCATCACCTGCGGCACCAGCACCTTGGGCTGAACACCAGAGATGCCGGTGCGGTAAATGTACTTGTCCACCAGTTCAGTAAATAGATTTTCAGTGCCGTCCCAGGCCAAAATTTCGCTCAAACGCTCGCCTTTGCCTTGCTGGCGGGCCAAGGGGTTCACAAAATCTGACTGCACAGCAACGCGGCCAATGGGCGACTGCCCGCCGGACAGGGCCAGCAGCATCATGGGCTCCAGGTTGACGATTTTGGCCAGGCGGTTTTGGAGCTCTTCCAGTAAAAAGCCCTCGGGCAAATTCATTTGAAAGATGGGATGCAAAGTGGCATAACCGTATTGCGCCTTGCGCACCGGCATGGTCAGGCTGATGGCTGCCGCTGAATTGGCCGTTTGGTAACCAAAAAAATACTGCTTCTGCTCGTGGCTCAATTCACCGGCATCACCCTGATGCGTGCTCACGCGCAGGTACTGGGCGTTCATTGAAAGTCTTTCAATTCATCCAGCGTGGGCCGGGTGCGGGACAACAGCGTCAATTCAGCGCCCAAGGCGCTGGCCAGCCTGGCGTGGCTCTCAATGGCGACAGAACTGCGCCCAGCTTCGATCGCAATCACCTTGAGCCGCGTCACTCCGGCCAGACGCGCGAGTGCCTCTTGTGTCAAGCCCCGGTTGGTGCGCATAGCCCTGAAGGTTTGCCCAATTTTTTGCAGATGAAATGATTGATCCATGTATCAATTTTAATACATCCAACCAATAAAGTATGCCTTAAGAAACATTAAGGCGATCAGCGTCCAATGCGGGCCAGTGCGCAGCTGCTGGGTGATCCAATCGCCCAGCTAAGCTTGGATCAAGGTTTACAGTTTGGCGCGGGTCTAGGTGTGGTAGCTCAGCAGGACCGAGGACTCGTCTTTGTGCTCCACCATTGCATCCGTGTTCCCATCGTGGGTAATCGTGCACTGATGTGCCGACTATTTAATCGCTCTCTGCAAACCCAAAGCAGGCCTCACTTCTACCAGTTAACACTAAAGTTGGCCCCAGATCAGTCCACGCGGAAAGGGGATTCTTCTATTACCGGGTAATGCGATTCACGGAAAAATCCGACCTTGAAGAAATTCCGAGAAGAATGGGGTCTGAGGCGCAGTGGAACAGAAAATGCAGTCCGCTACGCCTGCTGCTCAAGTTTTTCGGACTACTTCTCTTATGCCGCATCGTAGAAGGCGGCCTGCTGGCCGCTGTCCATCGTTTCAAGCAAGGTGGTCTGCTTCTCGGTGATCAGGGTTTGGAGCAAGGACCTCTGGCTTACCCGGTAATGTGCGGCCAATCGTTTTAATGCCAGCTTTGCAGACGAGTCGATCAAGACATCGAGCCGTTCGCTGGTGCCGTTTTCATCTTTTAGATGGCGCGCTTTGTAGGCCGCTTGAATTTGAGCGTTGGTCATTGCCATGATGGGTCTCCCAATAATTACCCGGTGGTCGTTGCTCTGGTTGCAAAATTTGCGCAGCTTGATCATTTTTGCTTGGCCAATCAATGGAGTGTCTGCCATGGGGGGGGTCACGCTGCAACGCGCCTTGATTTGTGTCATGTATGGTGCCCCGATATGGGGGGTCAAGCTGCCCCCGCGTCACAATAGTTGTCGCCTCGGTGGTCATAAGGTTCCCAAAGTGCGAGGACGGGGAACCTTAACAAGACTAAAACAGCGTCGGCGCTAGGCCAAAGACTAGAAATTTGGGCTGAATGGCCGAATTTGCGAATCTTACCGGCGAGCCATGTATGCCTTCATGCAGGCCATGGGTTTGGTCAATGACCATATGTAAGGCTGTGTGGTGCGAGACAGTGGCGTTACAGGCGCGAATTGCAGTCCAAGATAACATCGAGGTTGTCAAATTGATTGGTTGAAACGCCAATGAAATGAAAAAATTGTGATTGAGGAAGAAAGAAGCTGAAAAATGGCTGCGCTGGGCCAAAACGGCCCAGGTAGGCGCGGGAATGCTATTTTTTAGACCCAACGTGGGCCAAATTGGCCCACGTGAAGCAAAAATCTGCCGTTTTCGAGGTCTGCCTGGGCCAAATTGGCCCAGGACGCCGTCATGACGTTTTCCACTTGAGAAAGCGTCGCTACTCCCGCTCCAGTCAACTTGTAGAGCGACGCATCCCGCGTCAAACAACCGAACCCAATGGGCGTCCACTGGGCAATCTTCCAGAAAACAGAAGCCGGCAGGCAGACCGATTTGCCGGGACTTGGCCCGCCTTTCTCGAAAAAGCGGGTGAACTAAATAATTAATCTCAAGAGTGAAGAGAGTAAGAATGAGCACCCGTATGGTTAAAACCACTAAAACAAAGAGTGATTGCAGAGTGAGACAAATGTTTAGGGAGTGCAAGCAAAGAAGGCGCGCGAATGGCAGTCCAGCCGCCAATATCTCAACGAAGCGCTGAGAAACGACGCCAAGCATATCGGCAGCTGTTTCGCCAGGCTTCGAGTTGCCCGTGCAATCAAACAAGACGTGGCCGCAGTGCGGGCTGGACTCTCACGCAACAGGGCCTATCGGCTGGAGGCTGGAGACCCCGGCGTCGCCATTGGTCACCTTTTGCGGTATTTGGACGTCATCGCGCCCGGCATGACCTTGCAAGAACTACTCTCCCAAACCGATCTTTCTTTGTCAGTACGGTCAGCAAAGGAAAAAACCCGTCGGGTCAGAGACCTGAGCAGTAAAGAACTCAGTGAACTTGATTTCTAAGCTCTTCCGGTACTTCGCGCCCCATGACCAAGACTGAAAAACTTGCCGTCTTCTCACATGTCGATGGTCAATGGGTGCCGTGCGGGTTGCTGTCTATGACGCAGGGAGGGCAATCAGACGATCGGTTCCAGCTTCGCCTACGGAACGCGGTACATTGATCGTTTCAATGCGCCTGAAATAGATCCACTTGCTCTCAGCCTGAAACACAAGCATGAAACCCGGGGCAAAGCCTTACTGCCTCCTGCTGGCCTAACCCTCTTTGGGGGCCAACGAGATGCCTCACCCGACGCATGGGGCCGCCCAACAGCTTGCCAGAATCGGCATACCTGCTGAACGCAGGCAGCGACCGCGTGGGCGCTGTGGACGTCAGGCCGAGCTTGCAATCCGAAGCAGCACCAGGCATCGATCAGGTCAAACACTGCAGTACCTCATGGAGGCGGCAGATCGCATCGAAGAAGGATTGCCAGTTCCGGCCAACTTGGAACCCATCTTTGTGGCTGGTACAGCGCTCGGTGGCGCACGACCCAAAGCCACCGTCCGTGACGATAAAGGTCTAATGTGGCTTGCCAAATCCAGCGGCCGCATTGAAGCCATCAACTTGCCGTGGGTCGAATACGGAACGCTGAAATTGGCCAGGGACGTCGGTATTGTGGTTCCAAGGTGAGCGTCCAGTCCTCCCATCTTGATTCCCCTGCATTTTGAACAGACGATGGCGTCCACCTAATTTGGTGGACACCTATGCATCCTAAAACTCCCCTGCGTCGCACCCACTCTCCAGAATTCAAGGCCCGGGTACTGGCTGCTTGCAGCCAGCCTGGCGCCTCCATTGCCGCCGTTGCTCTGGCGCATGGGCTCAACGCCAATGTCGTGCACAAGTGGCTGGCCGGCATTGGCATGAAACGCTCTGGTCGGCACTTGCCGGCAGCGGCCCCATCGCCCGTTGCACCCGTGCAATTCCTGCCGCTGGGCCTGAGCGCCGACGGCACAGCACATGGTGTTGCAGCGAATGCTCACGATATCCGTCTGGACCTGGATCTGGGGGCCGTGCAAATCAAACTGAACTGCCCCCGTGGTAGCGCCCCATCGGCTGCGGCATTACTGCACGCACTGGCCGAGATGGTGGCTCGCGCATGATCCGTATCGACGCGCTGTGGCTGTGCACGCAATCGCAGGACATGCGTGCCGGCGCCGACCGTCTGCTCAGCGTGGTGGTCAACACTGTAGGCAAGGCGCAGGCCCATCACGGCTACTTGTTTGCCAACGCCCGGGCCAGTCGCATCAAGCTGCTGGTGCATGACGGCTTTGGTGTGTGGTGCGCCACCCGACGCTTGCACACCGGCCAGTTTGCCTGGGTGCAACGCCACGATGCAATGGCACCTGCACTGCAACTGAGCCGCCAGCAGTTTGACGCGTTGGTGCTGGGTCTTCCCTGGCAGCGATTGGAGGAATTGAGCGTCATCAGCCGCACCTGATTGCGGGTGCGTTCTCACGGCAGCGGCGTGTGATTTGGTTGACATCGCATTCGCTAATAGTCTGAGCGCTTTGCCTCGGGCATGATGGCGTCCATGTCCAGCAGTTGCGTCCATTCCATTGATCTGACCCAGGTCGGTCCAGAAGTGGTGGCGCTGATCGAGCGGTTAAGGAATAAGGTTGAGGCCCAGGCCCGCGAGATTGCGGTGCGCGATGCCAGGCTGGAGAAGGTCAACTTCGAACTGGTGCGCCTGAAGCGCTGGAAGTTTGGCGCTAAGACCGAGGCCATGGACGCCCAGCAGCGCGCCCTGTTCCAGGACACCCTGTTCGAAGACGAGGCCAGTCTGCAGGCACAACTGGCCGCACTGCAAGCTGATATTCCACAGGGCGATGCCAAGGCACCAAAGGCCCCACCGCGCAGGCCACACCGTCAGGCCCTGCCCGCACATTTGCGGCGTGTGGAACATCGCCATGATCCCGCCAACACCACCTGTGTCACGCCGGGTTGCGGCCAGCCGATGCAACGCATTGGCGAGGACATCAGTGAGAAGCTGGATATTGTTCCGGCCGAGTTTTTTGTGCATCGTCACATCTACGGCAAATGGGTTTGCAAGTGCTGCCAGACGCTGCGCCAGGAGCCTGCCGAGCCGGATGTCATTGAAGGCGGCATTGCTGCCAGCGGACTGGTGGCACACACGCTGATCAGCCGTTTCGTGGACCACCTGCCTTACTACCGGCAGGAGCCGATCAATGCCCGCTCGGGCGTGCACACACCACGCTCGACGCTGGCAACGTGGTCGGGTGCAGGGGGTGCTGCCCTGGAGCCCTTGTACGAAGCACTGCGGCGCTTCATCCTGAGCGCCCTGGTGCTGCATGCCGACGAAACACCGGTGCCGCTGCTTGACCCCGGCGCCGGTAAGACCCGCAAGGCCTATGTGTGGGCCTGGGCGCGCAGTCACCATGATCCGCACCCGGGGGTGATCTACGAGTTTTGCCTGGGGCGTGGATCGCAATACCCCGTGGCATTCCTTGGCAGCAAAGGGCCACCGCGGCCAGAGCCGCCGTGGATTGGCACCTTGATCACTGATCAATACGCAGGCTACAACGCGGCACTCGATGCCTCGGTGTACCCGCTGCGCAAATCGGCGCTGTGCGCGGCGCATGCCCGCAGGCGTTTCGAGGAACTCAGCCGTGGCGGGCCAGGAGCCAGCGCCGTGGCCCTTGAGGCGCTGCAGCGCTGGGCACGCATTTACCACGCAGAGGCAAGCTTTGCGCAGATGAGCACTGAGCAGCGCCGCCAGTCCCGCCAAGTACTGAGCCGGCCGCTTTGGGATGAACTGGAGGTCTGGCTCAAGCTGCAGCGCAGGCGTGTGTTGGACGGCAGCAAGATCGCCGAGGCCATCGATTACAGCCTGGGTGCCTGGACGGCGCTGACGCTGCATCTGGACGACGGTGCGGTGGCCATTGACAACAACCACATCGAGCGACAGATCAAACCCTGGAAACTTGGTGCCAAGAACTGGATGTTTGTCGGCAGCGAACTGGCCGGCCAGCGCGCGGCCGTGGTGATGAGTCTGGTGCAATCGGCCAAACTCAACGGTCTGGATCCGTGGGCCTATCTGCGCGACGTGCTGCAGCGTCTGCCAACGCAGCCCAATAGCCGCATCGACGAACTTCTGCCCCATCGCTGGCAGCCCTGAGGCCAACGACATACGTCTATGGAGCTGATCACGCAGGCGGTTCTGGTGCAGGCCCACCGCGAAATCGACGCAATGAATCCAGCGCAGAAGATTCAGCTGGCTGACGAAATCTTCTTACAACAGCCCAACCTGCTGGCCTCGATCCTCGTGTTGTCCAACATGGGCGTAAACATGTTGCAGCTGGAGGTGCCACTGCACATCCTGCTGGTAACGTTCCAGGCCATGAAGCGCAGCGGGCACACATGGCCCATCGTCCAGGAAGACGTGCAGGAAAAATGCCTGCAGCGGCTAAACGCGCGCATGCGCTTCAATGAGGGACTGCCGGCAAAAACTGCCAATCGTCTGGTCAAGCAATTCTGCGATGAGCATTGCGAACGCAATTTGCTAGCGTTCGTCTATGGCTATCTCGGCGAGCATGACTTGCTGCGCGTTCGCACCGACGCCGAGAAGTACTTGCTGCTCGCCGCCCTCAACCTCGTCGAGTGCATCGCGTTTGCTGGGGACCGGACACTGGCGGGGTAACGCGAGCGTTGGTGTCGGGTCAAGATGGGAAGACTGGACGCTCACGTTCCAAGCGGCAAAGTGGAGATGATTGGCAATCGCACGGTGACGCTGATTCAGCGTTTTGATCGGTATTGGAACTCCCTGGATGCGCCAACGGTTCATGCCGGATTGGACACCCTTGGGTTGGCAATTCCGGGGGAGGCCCGTGTTGAAAAACGACTTGCCTTTGTAAGTGGACTCACCTTGCTGGGCTACCAACCAGTGCACAAGCCAGTCCCACAATTGCCTCTTAATTTCCAGACGCACCTATCCCTGCCTGCCTCAGCATGGGGATGACCGGTGTCATCTGGGGTGGCGTTCTATGATGGGGTTGCTACCCGTCAAAGCTCGCAAAAATTCAGTACATGCGCTTGCTTTTAAACCGGATTTGCAAGTACCTGCCAGGCTCACCGGGGTCGTGGGGACTATTTAAACAGTGTCTGAACAACCTACACACCTTTCGATGTGTTTTCCTGCGCCCCTGCACAGGTCGGTTCCCAAAGGCCACGCCTTCGAGTAAGCATGTGCACGTGCACACCTTAATTCCCAGTTAATTAAAGAGGCCCTGGATAGCCGTCAATTCATCGATCCCACACAACATCAGACACAATGGTCTGGTGGTGGTTGCAATGGCGCTCGATCCCCGAGAGGAGAGCAGCATAGACAATGATGATGAATTATTCTTTTTTCGCATCCGCAACCGCGCGACATGGACGACCGTCCATGCCTGTTGCTGTAATCACGCCCGTAGTAACCAGCCACCTCAAGGGCGCCAGCAGTACGGTGAGAAAGGTGTCTGGCTGATCAAAGCACAGGTCTCTCTCGCGGACTAGCGAAAACAAGTTGTTCTGACAAGTTCCCAAATAAATGGGAAGCAACTGTTTAGGTCAATTTCGCGATGGCGCAAAAGCGCTCACCCGAATTCCAGACCAAGGAATTCGCACACGGTTTGTCCAAGAAATAATCCCAATGATCACTGGGTTCATTGGCACAAGAACGTGCTTTATCAAGATCGCCACGACAGACGACACTTGTTCAGACCATAACGGTCTGGTTGGTATCAGGAGTAAACCTGAGTTGGTAAGACGAGCTTACCGATTTAGGTGCTTTTGCGGCAACACCAGCCTAGTGATAGTACGTCTCTTCAGCCGCCTTGATGAAGACAACTGGGACGCGAAAATGAGTCGAGCTCATTGACTTTTCGGATCTTATCACAATTAGGCTGGTTCAAAAACCTGAACCTTGTCCAACGTGGTATGCGCCTTAACGGCGGCCGGATTTCACCCAGATTTGAGCCTGAAGCGGCAAAAAGGGGCCGTTTTGAGGGCGGGCTGATCATCCCAGGAATGGTGATCAACATGAACGAAACGCGTCTTTGCACGATTGAGCAGATCGAAGAATTTCTCTGCGCCAGCGCCAAGGTTGATTTTTCGGCTCACGGCGGCGACCTCGAACGCTACGCGCACATCGCCGACGTACTCAGACGTTTTGGCTATCACCAGCGCAACAAACATGACCGTGGCGTATTGCTGCGCTACCTGCAACCCACCAGCGGTTACAGCCGCGTCCAGCTCACGCGACTGGTCAAGCAGTGGCATGCCAACCGACTGGCCAAAGTACCCCTTGCCAAGCGCTACATGAACCCAATGCAAGCCGTGAAGTTGTCGCCGGCCGTATCAGATCAAAGTCGCTCTTTTGTGTGGCTCCCAAATTGGAAGCTGCCTGGCGCACAGAGCAAGTCTCTGTGACGGAATACAAATAGTCGCTTGCTAAACCGTCGTCACGCGAGTCAACTTGTTGAACCGTTCACTGCGGACCCGCACGCTGGAGGGGTTGGGTGTCCAGGGTCTAGAGCCTTTGCCTACCCGATTTGGCAGCGCTTATGGCTGGAGATACACGTTTCTACTTCTCGATGATTTGACCGATCCGAACGAGGTTCCCATCAAGGTCGATGACCGCGAACTCACGAAGACCCCACGGTTTGTCCTCAAGAGCAACCATGCGCGGGATGCCTGTGCTGGGCAGATGGCTGGGTAAGCATGAGCGATAAAAGCTCTCGACGTCCAAGACTCTGATATAGCACCCGGCCGATGACTCCGCGGACACAAGCTCACGATGGGTGAAGAAATGCAGCTCGACAGCTCCGCGTCTCAGAATGGCATATCCGCTGTCAAACTCGTGGGGGCCACCCTCGAAACCGAGACGCTTGTAGAACGAGACAGTGTCGTTCACGGAACGGCTCGGCAGTATTGGGATCGCGAGATCGTAGGTTTGAATGGGCATGGGCATGGGCATGGGTGTTGGTTATTGCGTTGCCTGGCGTCGACCGTGAGTGGACCACATCGGAGCGCTCAGAAAAGTATGGCTGGAGCCTGGTGGGAGATTACTCTGGGTGCAGGCCGTGCCATCCAAGCCGCCAAGACAATGTCTAGCAGTTTGGTGGTCGGTCTGATGGATCAGACCTGTGCATCCAAATCGACAGGGGCACCGTCGGCGCGAAGTCTAGGTTGGTTTTCCTCCAGTTCACTGCAAGCATTTCAATTTCGTCTGGCTTCGGCTCCGCGTTCCCGCCATACGGATAAGACGATAGTTGCAGCTATGCCTTGAAACAATGCAATAGTAGCGACAGACCCGCTCCAACCCCATCCCTCAAAGGCTAACCCTGCCAGCCAACTTCCTGCTGCCCCACCGCAGTAATAGCTCAGGTAGTAGATACCAGTTGCCAGCGAGCGTCCTTCGCTCACGGTTCTTGCAATCGAACCGATGGTCGCTGACTGGCAAAGGAATACTCCGGTTGAGCACACCGCCAGTCCCACGACAACGAAGAATATCGAAGGCAGGAGTGTCATCAGCAGGCCTGTGGCAGAAATTGCCAAGGCGCCCAGAAGGGATTTCATGAACCCCAGACGGTCAATATAGCGCCCGGCCAGCGGCGTCACAATTACGCCGACAAGATAAACGGTGAAAACATTGGCCAAGCCTGCCGCGGACAGATTGAAGGGCGCCGACGCCAGATGCAAATTGACGTATGTGAATGTCCCTACCAGCGAGAACAGCACACAAAACCCGACTGCGCAGGCCGCCATCAGCCGCCGATTGCGCAGATGTAACAACAGCGTCTGCATGCCTCCGGTCACGTTTCTGTTGGGAACAAATTGACGCGACGGCGGTAGCAACCACAGGACCAGCAAGGCACCAAGCAAATTCAAGACGGCCAAAGCTACAAAGGCACCGCGCCAGCCTAGCAAGTGACCAGCATGTCCAGTCAGGAATCGACCACAAAAACCGCCCATCACAGTGCCACCGACATAGGTGGCCGTCATTCGAACGACGCCACCAGAACGAAATTCCTCTGAAAGATACGCAATCAGGACGACCGCAATGCCGGGAATGGTCAAGCCTTGAAGAAAGCGAAGAACAATCAAAGTGTCGAGGCTGTGGGAAATTGGAATGAGCGCCGTCGGCACCGTAAGTGCAAACATGGACGTGCACAAGACGACTTTGCGGCCAACTGCGTCGGACAGCATCCCAATGAACGGTGAAACCAGTCCAATTGCCAGGACCGTAGCTCCCACCATCATTCCGGCCTCCAATGCGGTGGTGTGGAAATCGTCCATCACCATCGGCAGCACTGCCTGAACGGAATAGACGTTCAAGAATGCAAAAAAGCCAATAATCCAGACTATCGGGCGCGAAGCCTCGACACCATTGCCCAGGAAAAAAAGGCGCACATTTCTAGCGTCCATATGGCCGATTCTAGGTTGCGACCTGGCAATTCAAAATTGACTGTCGGCAATGGAGAAATGCCTACACCGGCAGCGGGGCGCAACCGGTCAGTCGCTGCGACACCTGGAATTGAGCCATTTTCTACATAGCGGACATAGCCGGTGCCGGTCCAATTTCAACATTTAAGCATGGCGAAAACTTGAAAGCAGACTTTCGCTGGTGACAATCAGTTTTTGACCGTGGCGGTCGGCACTGCCGCGTAGGACGAAACCGCTGCGCGGTAGTTCCCACGCTGGCGCATGCAATTTGCGCTAAGGACCTGTGCGTGCCTATGTTGTGAATTGAGGCAATTGGCCTCGTTCACCACAGGAGCACCGCTATGGAATCGTCGAATCAAACTGTTTCTCCACTGCGCCAACGCATGCTCGAGGACATGCGTATGCGTCAACTCGCACCCAAGACCCAGTCGGCCTATATCCGAGCGGTCAGCCGATTTGGGGCATTCCTGGGCAAGTCCCCGCACACCGCCAGCATTGAAGACCTGCGCCGCTTTCAACTGCACATGGTGGACGAGGGCACCTCACCCATCACGCTCAATGCAACGATCACCGGTTTGACGTTTCTCTTTGACGTCACGCTCGATCGCAAGGACGCCATGGCCAAGATGCAGTCGGTACGCATTCCCCACAGACTGCCGGTGGTTCTGAGCAAGGAAGAAGTAGCCAGGCTGATTGCAGCGGTGGGGCACATCAAGCACCAGACGGCGCTCTCACTTGCCTACGGCACCGGTTTGCGTGTCGGTGAGGTAGTTGCGCTCAAGGTCAGCGACATTGACAGTCAACGCATGACGCTGCGCGTGCAACAAGGCAAAGGCCGCAAGGACCGGTATGCCATGCTTTCTCCGATATTGCTGGAGCGACTGCGTGTTTGGTGGCGCGTGGCACGTGCCCAAGGCAAGATGCTTGATGGCGGCTGGCTGTTTCCGGGCCTGGACCCACTTCAGGCGCTGAGCACCCGCCAGCTCAACCGCGCTGTCCACGATGCAGCAGCCGTCGCCAGAATTGACAAGCGCGTCTCCATGCACAGCTTGAGGCATGCCTTTGCGACGCATCTGCTGGAACAGAAGGAGGACATCCGCGTGATTCAGGTGTTGCTGGGACACAAGCGCCTGGACACCACGGCACTGTATACCCAGGTGGCCACCGAAATCTTGCGCGAAGTGATCAGCCCATTGGAAACCCTGCGACCTTCGTAAGGCCCCCATGGGCCACAACGTCCTGGAGGTTGCGGACATCTTTCGCCTCCATGGGCCGGCCTTTCGCATTGCCCAGGCATCCCACCTGAGCCTGGGCCAGCTTAAGGTCATGTCAGCCATCGAACAGTGCCGCACTGCGGCGCTGGGAGGGCATGTGCTTCACTGTCCAGGCTGCGAACACGATCAGGTCTCCTACAACTCCTGCCGTAATCGGCATTGCCCAAAGTGTCAGTCCATCGCAGCCAAGCGTTGGTTGGAGGCTAGAGAGGCCGACCTCTTGCCCGTGGACTACTACCATGTGGTCTTCACGTTGCCCGCACCCATCAGTGATCTTGCCTATTCCAACAAGGCTGTGGTCTATGGTCTGCTGTTTGAGATCGCCGCCGAAACGCTGACCACCATTGCCGCAGATCCCAAGCACCTGGGTGCACAGGTCGGCGTGACGTTGGTGTTGCACACCTGGGGTTCGGCACTAACCCACCATCCCCATGTGCACGGGATTGTGCCCGGTGGGGGCCTCTCACCGGACGGCAAGCGTTGGGTTTCTTG
>ERZ724527.820-NODE-820-length-14842-cov-17.383377_pt1 | contig 14842 bp, 8 predicted proteins | sample MGYA00376060_ERZ724527 | MGnify/ENA primary metagenome ERZ724527 (study PRJEB28724, sample SAMN07190886) | activated sludge metagenome | isolation source: activated sludge of sewage treatment plant in Hong Hong | place: USA: Christiansburg, Virginia | collected...
CAGTAGCCCCTCTTTTTCGGACTTTGATGAATACTCATTCAGTAATAATGCATCGAATGACGGCGAGGATGGAGAGTACGTTAACGATGACGTTGCGCTAGAAGAAAAGTCTCTGACGCTGGGTGGTAGCGGCGGGCTACGGGCAGACACATCAACGTTGCCTGAGATTAAGCATGTGAGTCAGATTTTTCTTGAGATGGAGTATCGCGACCCTAGCGGTGAAAACCAGACGACATCAAGCTCCACGACACTCTGGCCTGCGTCAGTCATTCCCGGCATTCGCTTGCCGTCTTGGGTGACGCTGGAAGGTAAAAGCCCACAGCAGGTAGATATCGTTACCCTTGGTCGCGATGGAAAGCCACGAGGTAATGTGCCGGTAACCGTAACGGCGGCACTGCATTCACAGCAGACACACCGGCGCCGAACAGTGGGTGGTTTTTACAGTTATGACTCGGTGACGAAGAAAGATCCGCTCCCAGTCAGCTGTGGTAACCGCACCGATGCAAGCGGGCGTTTGCGTTGCTCTGTCGTACCGGGGGTGTCGGGTAATTTGGTGTTGAGAGTGACATCGCGTGACGAGGCGGGCAGAGAAGTGTCCTCTAGTGCATCCACCTGGGTCAGTAATGGGGGGCGTTGGTGGTTCAGCCAGGAGAATAACGACCGCATCGATCTTTTACCGGAGAAAAAAGAATATCAGTCGGGCGATGTCATGCGTCTACAGGTGCGCATGCCATTCCCCGAGGCAATGGCATTAATCAGCATTGAGCGCGATGGTGTAATTGAGACACAAGTGCAGCAGCTAAGTTCGAAAAATCCGGTGATTTCGTTGCCCGTAAAAGCTGAATATGCACCGAATGTTTTTGTCTCAGTACTGTTGGTGCGCGGACGCAATGCGGAAGTTGCCCCGACAGCGCTGGTCGATCTTGGCAAGCCGGCGTTCAAGTTGGGTATCGCCAATGTGAAGGTTAACTGGGCCGGTATGCGTTTGGGAGTGGCGGTTACCGCCGAAAAACTGCGCTATCGCCCGCGTGAAAAAGCAACGGTTTCTGTTCAGGTATCGCCTCCGGTAGGTCAAGCTTTACCATCAGATACCGAGGTGACTATTGCGGCGGTAGATGAGGCGCTACTAGAACTTGCGGGCAATGATACGTGGGATGTATTAACGCCGATGATGGCCGAGCGTGGTTACGGCATGAGCACATCAACCTCACAGCTTCAGGTGGTAGGCAAGCGTCATTTTGGTCGTAAGGCCTTGCCGCCGGGCGGTGGCGGCGGTCGCGGTGCCAGCACTCGCGAGCTGTTCGATACCATGCTGTATTGGCAGGCCAGAGCCAAAGTAGATGCCAACGGTCGTGCAGAGTTTACGGTGCCGTTGAATGATTCCCTGACAGGCTTTCGCATTATGGCGGCGGCAGTCAGCCGTGATCGCTTTGGCCATGGTGAGTCGCGCATGGAGAGCTTTCAGGATCTTCAGCTCATCAGTGGTTTGCCATTAACCGTTCGCCAAGGTGACAAGCTGGACCCTGGTTTCACGTTGCGTAATGCCACCGATAAACCGATGTCGTTGCAGTTTATTGCAGCGGTAGAAGGAGTGGGTACGCTTATTGATAAGCGAGTCACTATTTCTGCCGGGCAGTCGGAGCTGATCACAGTGCCTTTTACTGTGCCGAAGGATATGACGGAATTGAAATGGAATGTTCGAGCCGAGGGTCAATCGGTAGGCGACGCCATGAAGCTGACACAGCGCGTACTTGATCCGGTGCCAGAGCGCGTTTGGCAGGCCACGCTGTTGCAGCTGGATGGGCCAACAGACATTCCCGTGCAGAAACCAAAAGATGCCCTCGGTGGAGGCGGCATTGTGGTGTCGGGCCAAGCCAAGCTGGCGAATAACATGGGTGCCGTGCAGGAATACTTCCGTGACTATCCTTACAGCTGCCTTGAGCAACGAATCTCCAGAGCCGCCGGCCTGCAAGAGCGCAAAAGCTGGGACGAACTCATGGAGTTGTTGCCCACCTATTTAGATGACAATGGTCTAGCCGGTTTTTACCCCGCAACAACGGGTTATCCCTTCCTGACAGCACATATTTTGCGTGTGAGCCGCGCCCTTGGTTGGCCTGTGCCGGATGGTTCGCGTGAACTCATGTTGGCAGGCTTAGTCAATTATGTGGAAGGTAAAATTCCGTTTGAGGATTGGCGCCTGCGTGAACTGGATGATGCTCATCGTCGTCTGGAGGTACTGTCGGTGCTCGCGACGTATGGCAAATTAAAGCCAGCCTATCTGGATGCGCTGAAAGTTGATCCGCCGCGCTGGACAACTTCCATGCTAGTGCACTGGTTCGAGATACTTCGTAATGGCAAGGGGCTGACGCGACAGGCAGAGCGTTTGGTACAAGCTGAGAATCTTTTACGCTCGCGTTTGACGATGCAAGGCACCGTACTGACTCTGTCAGAAGGCCAGTTCAACTGGTGGTGGCTCTACGATAATGATGCCGCAGTGGTCTCGCGGCTCATGCTGGCCACCATGGATTTGCCTGCATGGCGTGAAGATCAGCCGCGCCTGATGCGCGGGTTGTTGATGCGCCAGCGTGAAGGACACTGGGCAACAACCGTGGCCAATATGTGGGGTGGGTTTGCGGTAAAACGCTTTAGCGAAACCTTTGAGCGAGAAGCCGTGAGTGGTGCAACAAGGGCACAACTGGCTTCGCAGTCGGTTGATCTGGCATGGGGTGATAAATCTCCTGAACCGGTACGTCTAGACTGGCCAATGGCGCCTGCCAACCTTCGCCTTAGTCAGCAAGGCACTGGCAAGCCATGGATTACGGTGCAATCACGCGCCCGTATTCCGCTAAAAGAGCCGTATAGCACTGGCTTTACGGTAAGCAAAACCGTTCAAACACTGCAGCAGAAAACACCAGGACAGTGGAGTGTTGGTGATGTGGTAAGGGTTAATCTGACCATGAATGCCCAAAGCGATATTGGTTGGGTCGCGTTGGATGATCCGATCCCCTCAGGGGCCTCCCTGCTCGGACGCGCACTGGGGCGCGACAATAGTCTGGCGACAGAAAATATCGGCAGAAACTGGACATGGGCCACCTATGCCGAATTTGCCGCAGATGCGTACCGTGCGTATTACGAGCGCATCTACAAGGGCGAGTGGAAGGCCAGTTATACCCTGCGCCTTAACCAGTCCGGTGATTTCGTCTTGCCGCCCACGCGCGTCGAGGCGATGTACGCGCCGGAAATGTTTGGCATGACCCCGAATGCACCCTGGGTGGTTAAGCCGTGAAATGGCGGATTGCTATAGCCTGTATTGCCCTGTGGGCGGGAGTTGTTCAGGCAGCAGTACCTGCCTTTAGCGAGATTCGCGCAGGCTACCGATCTTCCTATGCCGAGCTACTGGATCGAGATGGTCAGTTTCTGCATGCCCGTCGCGTAGACATGACTTCGAACCGTTTGCATTGGGTGCCGTTGACGGATATTTCCCCTGCATTGGTTGATGCGGTGGTGTTTGCCGAAGACAGAGAGTTCTGGCAGCACAAGGGCGTGGACTGGAGTGCAACGGCGGTTGCTGCAGTCAAGATGGTGACGGGAGATCGCTCACGCGGTGCGTCAACTATTACCATGCAGTTGGCCGGGCTTTTGGACAAGGAGTTGGCGTGGCGTAGCGGTGGCCGCTCGCTGACGCAGAAGTGGAACCAGATGCAGGCGGCTCGTGATATTGAGCGTGACTGGAGCAAGCAACAAGTTCTGGAGGCCTATCTCAATCTTGTCAGTTTTCGTGGTGACTTACAGGGGGTAGCGGCAACCAGTAAAGCATTATTCGGTAAGCAAGCTCGCGGCTTGGTGCGCAATGAAAGCCTGCTATTGGCGTCGCTATTGCCATCTCCACAGGCCGATCCGGGGCGCGTAGCAATGCGCGCGTGTGTTCTCATTAATGCGGGGTTTCTCAATGCGGATTGTCAGGCTGTTCGTGATCTGGCCATGACAACGCTGGGGCGGCGATTGTCTCCGTATCCGGAACATCCGGCACTCGATACTGTTGCGGGCACACTGCTGAAAGCGCCAGCAAAAAATGTAGTGTCCACCTTGTCGCTTACGCTGCAGAGTAAAACCGAGGAGTTATTGCGCAACCAGTTGCTGGAGCTGAAAGACCAGCATGCAAATGCTGGCGCCGTGCTGGTGCTCGACAATGCGACCGGTGCTGTACTGGCGTATGCGGCTAATGCGGGTCTTGTCGATAGCGCGCGTTTTGTTGATGCGATACGGGCACCTCGCCAGGCAGGGTCAACACTAAAACCGTTTCTGTACGAAATGGCGTTTGAGCAGAAATATTTGACTGCCGCATCAATTCTTGAGGATACGCCGGTTAGTTTTCCTACTCCCGGCGGGCTTTATGTGCCACAAAACTACGATAAAGATTTCAAAGGCCCGGTCACTGCCCGTGTCGCATTAGCCAGTTCACTTAATGTGCCCGCGGTGCGTGTACTTCATTTGGTTGGCGTCGAGAATGCATGGACACGGCTGCGCGCATTGGGCTTTGATCTGCCGCAAACACCCGACTTTTATGGGCATTCTCTCGCATTGGGCGGCGCTGATGTCTCTTTGTGGGCGCTTGCCAATGCGTATCGTACATTGGCAAGAGGCGGTAGTCGCAACGCACCATCGTTTGTGCCAGGAACGATTGCTGAATCGGTTCGTATTATGGACTCCGATGCTGCTTTTATCACCGCGGATATCCTGAGTGATCGTAGTGCGCGTGCGGTAACCTTTGGGCTGGAAAGCGCACTGGCAACGCCATTCTGGTCTGCCGTAAAAACGGGCACCAGTAAAGACATGCGTGACAACTGGTCCATAGGGTTTTCCACTCGCTATACCGTGGGGGTCTGGGTGGGTAATTTGGACGGCAGCCCTATGCAGGATGTGTCTGGCATTAGTGGTGCGGCGCCAATATGGGCAGGCGTGATGCAGTTCCTGGAAAGTGGAGTGGTGCGCCCGGATGGAAGTGCCCCAGTAGCGCCACTGAGTCTGGTCAGGCAGAAAGTCCGTTTTCGAGGTATGCGTGAGCCGGCTCGTGATGAATGGTTTTTGCGCGGCACAGAAATGGATTTAGTTGAGTACATGCCGCAGGCGGTCACGCGGATTATTTATCCAGTGAATGAAACCATTATCGTCGTTGATCCTGATATTCCCTGGTCGCAACAAAAAGTCCGCTTTAGAGCAGAGTCAGGAGCCGAAGGGTTGTCCTGGTGGCTGGATGGCATGCGATTGGGGCCAGTTGGCAATCATGATTGGTCGCCACTGCCAGGTACTCATCGACTAGAGTTGCGTGACGGGAAAGGGTGGGTGCACGCCGCCATAAGCTTCATCGTGAGGGGCCGTCAAAAAGTAACGCCGGCTTCGTGATACATTCGTGCCTTGCCGCACTCCGTTAACCCCGCGAATCGGCAAAGAACTTATTTTTAATGAAAAGGAAGTAATGCTATGACCAGCAGCCGTCGCTTTGATTTGGTACTGTTCGGTGCCACAGGATTTACTGGCGGACTGGTGGCAGAATATTTGGCCCGCGTCTCTGCTGAAGAGTCGTTTACTTGGGCGCTCGCCGGGCGAAGCCTTAATAAACTGCAAGAAGTACAAGCGCGCCTCACATGTGCGGGCACTTCGCCAGAATTACTGGTTGCGGATATTAATGACAGCAATGCCATTCGCACACTGGCATCTTCGGCGAAGACGGTTATCACCACAGTTGGCCCGTACGGTCGGTATGGTGAGCCTCTCTTGCGTGCCTGTGCCGAAGAGGGAACACATTACGTTGATCTCACCGGCGAGCCACAGTTTGTACATGCCATGCGTGAGCGTTATGACGGGCTCGCCAAAAAGACCGGCGCACGTATCGTTAATAGCTGTGGCTTTGAAAGCATTCCTCCCGATATCGCCGTGCTATTTGCACTGAATGAACTGAAAAAGCGTATTGGTGATCTACCATTCCAGTCTGCCGCCATTGTCGTAAAAGGTGGCGTTCAGGCAGGCGGGCATCTGTCCGGTGGTACCTGGCATTCGGCCGTGGAAGCCATGGCATCAGCACGTGACTGGATAAAAAAGCGTCCTAGCCCTGTGCAGGATCACGTTCATGCGGTGAAAATACCTTTTTATCATGACCGTCATTTTGGCTTGTGGGCCATGAACATGCCCACGATTGACCCCGAAGTGGTGCGTCACTCTGCTCGAGTCCGAGGTGACTATGGCCAAAGTTTTTCTTATGGTCATTTCATGATGATGAAAAATCCATTGGGATTAGTCGGTGTAGCAGCAGGCGTAGGGGGAGTATTTGCCTTGGCCCAGTTTGCGCCCACACGAAACTGGATGCTGAAGCAACGCATGCCTGGAGAAGGTCCATCGGAAAGTCAGCGCTCAAGAGGTTGGTTTCACATGAATATCGTGGCGCAGGGCGGTGGTGAAACCGTGCTCTGCCGCATGGTTGGCGGCGACCCTGGCTATGGTGATACAGCAAAGATGCTGGCCGAAGCAGGATTGTGTTTGGCATTAGATAAGCAGTTGCCCTCACACGCTGGCGTTATTACGCCTGCTAGTGCCATGGGCGAGGCGCTGGTGCCGCGTCTGCGCCGTGCTGGCATTACGTTGGATGTGGTTTGAGGCAACTCACGATGAACGATTTGCCTCTGCTTCTCCCGGATTGGCCTGCGCCCCGCAATGTGCATGCTGTCGTCACCACGCGTATCGGAGGGGTAAGTGCCGTGCCTTGGGCGTCACTCAATCTCGGTATGCATGTAGGTGACAATCCCGTAGATGTTCAGGCCAATCGCAATCACCTTACGCAAGCCCTGCAGCATCTGTCCTCTTGTGCGCCACCACAATGGCTGAATCAGGTCCACGGTATACAGGTAGTGAACGCAGGGAGCGATCCCGCCTGCGTACCTGATGCCGACGCAGTAACAACAATGCAGCCTGGGATGCCTTGCGCAGTAATGACCGCAGATTGCTTGCCGGTATTTTTCTGCGATCAAGACGGGCATCGTGTTGCTGTGGCACACGCGGGGTGGCGCGGACTTTGTGATGGTGTACTTGAAGCAACACTAAAACAATTTCCTGACTCTAACCGAGTGCTGGCGTGGCTAGGCCCCGCAATTGGCCCCGCAGCATTCGAGGTGGGTGATGAAGTGCGAGCTGCTTTTATGGAGTGTGACGCGGGAGCTGCAAGCGCCTTTGTACCCAGCCCGAATGCAGGACGCTGGCTAGCAGATATCTATGCGTTAGCCAGACAGCGCTTGACCCAAGCCGGGGTTGCCTCCATTTACGGAGGTGGGCTATGCACATTCAACGACCCGGACCGGTTCTTTTCCTACCGACGCGATGGCCAGACCGGTCGTATGGCGAGCATCATTTGGCGTGATGACAACTGAGTATTAGGTCGGCGTAGTCTTAGCTTAACCCTCGACTGTCGGATGAAGAACTGTCGCCCTTATCTTCATCAGCATTAGCTTTTTCTGCGACCTGCACTGCCAGCAGTAAATTACGATGATCCGTTGCACTTTGCCCTGCATGCAGATAGCGCTTCACGGTTGACAGTAACGCCTCCATCTTTTGCATACGGTAATTCAGGCTCAATAATGCTTTTGCCACATTATCTTCATCGTGGCCGCCTTCACGCATAGTGATGGCCTTTGCGATAGCAACCTGTAGCTCTTCTGCCGTGGGCTTACCCATATCGTTCATCCTCTGCTAATCAATTTCTTAGTAGTGCCACTGTAACAGTGGCTTCCGTGCCGCAGTTGGCTATCATCGCCGAATCTAAATCCGCCAGCGGAGCGTTTGTCATGGCCACTGTCGCCATCGTCTACCATTCAGGCTATGGCCATACTGCCAGAGTTGCCGAGCATGTGCGCCTAGGCGTACTCCGTGTTGAGGGAGTGGCTGCCGTACTCATGTCCGCCGAACAACCCGACTGGCCTGCACTGGATGCCGCTGATGCCATTATCTTAGGCGCTCCCACCTATATGGGCAGTGTCTCTGCTGCATTCAAGACATTCATGGATCAAACCTCTCGACAGTGGCTCAATCAGGCATGGAAAGACAAGCTTGCTGCAGGATTCACCAATTCCGGGGGCCTCTCTGGCGACAAACTCAGTGTCCTTTTTCAGCTTCAGATATTCTCTGCTCAGCATGGCATGTTGTGGGTTCCCTTGCCCCTCATGCCGACAGGAACCGGCCCTGATGACATTAATCGAATGGGCTCCCATCTCGGCCTGATGACGCAGTCCGACAATGCACCTGCCGAACTTACGCCCCCTGCGGGTGATATCCGCACCGCGGAGCTGTTTGGTGCGCACGTTGCCGAACGCACCCTGCGCTGGTCCTGCACAGGCTAAACGGGACTAATCGCATCGCAATTGATCCTGGTCAGTCTTTTCCGCACAACTTGTTGAGGCCTCTACCTTGAATTAGCACCGATGACCCCTATACATAAGGGCAAGTCGTTTTATTGCTTTTTGAGGTGCCACATGCGTTTTGATCGTTTAACCGCAAAGCTGCAGGAAGCCATATCAGAGGCCCAGTCTCTGGCCGTGGGGCGTGACAATACCGCCATCGAACCCGCTCATGTATTGAAGGCACTGCTGGATCAGCAGGGCGGAAGTGTGCGGCCACTACTGGCGCAGGCGGGTGCTAATGAGGCGTTACTCACCCAAGCGTTGGCAGCACATCTCGATAACTTGCCAACACTGAAGACACCGACCGGAGAAGTGTCTGTCGGGCAAGAGCTAAACCGTGTTTTCAATCTGGCCGACAAGCAGGCCCAGCAGCGCGGTGATCAGTTCATTGCCAGTGAGCTTATGCTGCTCGCCATGTTCGATGCCAATGTTGATGCTGCAAAAATACTGCAGAAAGCGGGCGTGCAAAAAGCCCGACTTCTCCAAGTGATCGATCAAGTACGAGGAGGCGAATCCGTGAAAGATGCCAATGCTGAGGAAAACCGTCAGGCGCTTTCCAAGTACACGATTAACCTCACCGAGCGTGCCGCTAACGGCAAGCTCGATCCTGTGATCGGTCGTGATGATGAAATTCGCCGTACCATTCAAGTGCTGTCACGCCGTACTAAGAATAATCCTGTGCTGATCGGTGAGCCCGGTGTTGGCAAGACCGCCATCGTCGAAGGACTCGCACAGCGCATCGTCAACGGCGAAGTGCCTGAAGGCTTGCGCAGCAAGCAGGTATTGTCTCTCGATATGGGCGCGCTGATTGCCGGTGCAAAATTCCGTGGCGAATTCGAGGAGCGCCTTAAAGCCGTGCTCAACGAGTTGGCTAAACAGGAAGGCAATATCATTCTGTTTATCGATGAATTGCATACCATGGTTGGCGCAGGCAAAGCTGAAGGCGCCATGGATGCCGGCAATATGCTTAAGCCAGCACTGGCACGTGGTGAGCTGCACTGCGTCGGTGCTACCACACTCAATGAATACCGTCAGTACATCGAGAAAGATGCCGCACTAGAGCGCCGTTTTCAGAAGGTGCTAGTTGATGAGCCCAGTGTCGAAGACACTATCGCGATTTTACGCGGACTCAAAGAGCGTTATGAGCTTCACCACGGTGTCGACATTACCGACCCAGCGATTATTGCGGCTGCGCGTCTGTCTCATCGCTACATCACCGACCGCAAGCTTCCCGACAAAGCCATCGATCTGATTGACGAGGCCGCCTCGCGCATCCGTATGGAGATGGATTCCAAGCCAGAAGAAATGGATCGCCTTGATCGTCGGTTGATCCAGCTCAAGATGGAGCGAGAGGCGCTGAAGAAAGAAGAAGATGCCGCCAGCAAGCAGCGCTTTGCCAAGCTGGAAGAAGATATCCAAAAGCTCGGTAAAGAATATTCGGATCTTGACGAAATCTGGAAGGCCGAGAAGGCCTCGCTCAAGGGTGCACAGCAGGTAAAGGAAGAACTGGAAAAAGCCCGTATCGATTTTGAGGCAGCGCGTCGGGCCAACGATCTCGAAAAAATGTCTCGTCTGCAGTACGCCACGATTCCTGAACTGGAAAAGCAGCTTTCTACCGCGCAATCAGCAGAAACGACGGAGCATACGCTGTTGCGTAATCGGGTGACCGAAGAAGAAATTGCGGAAGTCATCTCCAAAGCCACCGGCATTCCCGTGAGTAAGATGCTCGAGGGTGAGCGCGACAAGCTACTGCGCATGGAAGATGCGTTACATCGGCGCGTGATCGGCCAGCATGAAGCAGTAGTCGCCGTTGCCAATGCCGTGCGCCGCTCCCGCGCCGGCTTGTCGGACCCCAATCGTCCGAATGGTTCTTTCCTGTTCCTTGGGCCAACCGGGGTCGGCAAGACCGAGCTCACCAAGGCACTGGCCAGCTTTCTCTTCGATGCCGACGATGCCATGGTTCGTATCGACATGTCCGAATTCATGGAAAAACATTCCGTGTCGCGCCTAATTGGCGCGCCTCCGGGCTATGTCGGCTACGAAGAGGGTGGCTATCTCACCGAAGCGATCCGTCGTCGTCCTTATGCGGTGATCTTGCTCGATGAAGTCGAAAAGGCACATCCGGATGTATTCAATATCCTGCTACAAGTATTAGAAGATGGGCGCCTCACGGATGGCCAAGGACGGACCGTCGATTTTCGTAATACGGTCATTGTCATGACCTCTAATCTGGGGTCTGACATCATTCAGAGCATGACCGGAGAAGGTCAGTACGATGAGATGAAGACTGCCGTAATGGAAGTGGTTGGCCATCATTTCCGCCCCGAGTTTATCAATCGTATTGACGAAGTGGTTGTCTTCCATCCGTTGGCCGAGTCGCAGATTCGCGGTATTGCCGAGATCCAGATTGATCGCCTGCGTTCGCGCTTGGCCGAGCGCGAAATTCACCTCGAGATGACGGATACAGCAATGATAAGGCTAGTAGCCGCTGGGTATGATCCTGTTTATGGCGCTCGTCCTTTGAAGCGTGCCATTCAAACACTGCTTGAAAACCCGTTGGCGCAACAACTGCTTGCTGGTGAGTTTTTGCAGGGAGATACCATTGTCATTAGCGAGGAGCATGGCCAGCTCCAGTTCCATAAAAAGAGACTGCATTAATCACCGATACTGCGCCAGTGTGACAATTCGCTGGCGCAGTAGTGAGCGTCCCCATCAATCGCCGGATCGCATGAGGTTATGCCGGTCTAACCGAGTGCTGCTATCATCCGCACATTGACGCTTTCCGAGCCTCCCGCATGCGCTGGACCCTGACCGGCCCCCCTCTTTTGAGCGACCTTTTCCGCAACCTCTGGGCGGCCTGTCATCTGCTGGTTTTTCGTCGCAGTGCTTTGCGATGGCTGGCACCAAGCCCGTCAAACTTCCTGATACTTCTGGTGCTCAGCCTGACCGTTAGCTTTACCTTCGATCTGTTGAGCGAGGGTTGGCCAGGACAGTGGTCTCCTGCGGGCATTGCCGTCTACCTGCTACCAGGCTTTGCCTTGTTGGTTTTCGGGCAGGTACTGGTATCACGTCATGGTCTTTGGCGGCTTGGTCTGGCCCCTGCTAGCATCGGGCTAGCAGCAGATAGCTTGATGGGGATCGCACAGTGCATATTGCTCTATGCAGGCCAGCACGAGTGGCTATCGGCCGATATCACGCGGTATGTGCCAGAAATTTACCTGCTATTGTATCTCTGGCCTGTACTTGCGTTGGTGCTGGTTTTTACACGAGCCTTGGCGTGGCCCAGACTAGAAAGCGTTCTTGCATTCATCATTCTCATGGGTTTTTTTATCGCTTGGACGCTGCTATTCAGTGATGAGCGACTTTGGACTGCTGTAACGAGTGAAGAGCCAGCCCCAGTTGCACCGCATATTATTGAAGAGGCCGCAGTTTATGCGCAGCCCGATCTGCTGCAGCGTGCTTTGGCAGCCTTGGAGCCGGAGCGTCCCGAGCAGGTGGACTGGTATTTTCTTGGGGTAGGGGGAGCCGCCTATCAGGGAGTATTCCGGACCGAGGCAGAGACGGCTAAAGCGCTTTTCGACACGCGTTTCGCTACAAGTGGCCGGTCTCTTATCCTGCTCAATAATGATGACACCGCATATAGCCAGCCAATTGCAACTCGAACCAGTATTGCTCGTGCATTGTCAGCTTTTTCGAGCCGCATGAATCGTGATCAGGATGTATTGTTCTTATTCCTCACTTCGCACGGAAGCGAAGCGCATGAAATCGAATTAAGTTACTGGCCATTGCAGCTTGCTCCTGTCACTCCCTCATGGTTGCGGCAGGTGCTTGATGATAGCGGAATAAAGCGTCGCGTTATTGTCCTTTCAGCCTGTTACTCTGGGGGTTTTATTAAGGATATACAAACGCCGGATACGTTGATTATTACCGCAGCCGCCGCCGACAAGCCCTCATTTGGGTGTACGGATGACGCCGATCTTACTTATTTTGGCCGCGCCTTTTTTGATGAGGCATTGCGCAGAGAATATAGTTTACGCGCCAGCTATGAGCAGTCGTTGAGTACGTTACAGGAGCGTGAAGAGGCGCTGGGTTACGGCCAATCCAACCCGCAATGGGTGATAGGTGAGCAGTTGGCTAAGGATTTGCCTTCGCTGGAGAAGTCGCTTTTTCCCCCATCCCGTTGACGCATAAAAAAACGCCCTTAAGGGCGTTTTTTTATGCGTCGCGCGGCTTACTGACAGAACGCTTTAATCTGGCGTCGTGTTTCATCCATACGCTTGTTCTTTTCTTCATCAGTAAGGAATCGTTTTTCTCCCTTGCTGCTCATTTCCGACACCCTGCCATGAGACTCCATTGCCTCCAAGTTAGATCGGTACTGCTTGCAGCGCTCGGCATACTCGGATTTATCGACCTTAGTAGCAGCCGCATCGGTTGCGCCGGCTTTAGTCTTTTCCGATAAGTTCTTGCGGGTCGTTTCCCGCTGTTTTTGCAGGCTTTCGACCGCCGAACCTGATCCCGAAGGTGTACGAGTCTGAACTTTTATTTCTGTAGCGCCCTTGGCGGTCGCAGGGGGTGGGCTTTCCGAGTAGTGGGTTGCTCCCTTCTCGTCCGTCCACTTGTAAAACTGGGCCGCCATCACAGGAGCGGCCAGCAGAGAGCCCAGTAGGGCAGCAACAATGAGCTTATTCATAGGGGTGACACCTAATCTGGCAAACAATACCGGCACTATAACCACATCAATGGCCTGCTGATAAGTATCTTTATGCAACGCCTTGAACCACTTGACAATTAGTCGAGCAATCTAAAAACTTACGGGTTCCCGATGGTGGGAGTCAGCCGAGCGGTCACCCTCCGATCTGCTGACGCCGGGGCGCATGCCCTGCCTGGTCCGGCCAAACGCCGCGACCGTCCCCGCTTGCAAGATCGCCACCCGTAGAAGGGCAGTGATCAGGAGCCCTGAACCCGGGGCATCCGACAAGCCAGGCAAGACCCTCCGTTGTTGGTCAAAACCTCGTGCTAGAATGCGCACCCCTGCAACTCATACGATAGTTGCGGTGCGCCTTACGCTTTATTCAAGGGTGATTCTGTGGAACTTCTTTCTGGCGGTGAAATGCTCATCCGCGCCCTCGCCGACGAAGGCGTGGAGTATATTTTTGGTTATCCCGGCGGTGCCGTGCTGCACATCTACGACGCCATTTTTCAGCAGGACAAGGTCCAGCACATCCTCGTTCGTCATGAGCAGGCAGCAGGCCATGCGGCTGATGGCTACGCTCGTGTCACAGGTAAGCCTGGCGTAGTGCTGGCGACTTCTGGCCCGGGTGCGACCAATACGGTGACGGCAATTGCCACCGCCTATATGGACTCGATCCCGATGGTGGTGATCTCCGGTCAGGTGCCTTCCCACTTAATTGGTGAGGATGCCTTCCAAGAAACCGACATGATTGGCGTGTCGCGGCCCATCGTGAAGCATAGCTTTCAGGTGCGTAAAGCCGAAGATATTCCGGGCATTGTCAAAAAGGCATTCTATATTGCTGCCAGTGGCCGTCCAGGCCCGGTGGTGATCGACATTCCAAAGGACTGTACCGCTCCGAACGAAAAGTTCCCCTACGAGTACCCGCAAAAGGTCAAGCTGCGCTCCTATAACCCGCCGGGTCGTGGGCATGCCGGTCAGATCAAAAAGGCAGTGGATGAGCTCGTCGCCGCCAAACGTCCCATTATTTATGCTGGTGGCGGAGTCGTGCAGGGCGAAGCATCTGGCCTGCTTACCGAGATGGCCCGTTATCTGAACTATCCAGTAACCAATACCCTGATGGGTCTTGGCGCCTATCCAGGCTCTGATCGCCAGTTCGTGGGTATGCTGGGTATGCATGGCACGTATGAAGCCAATATGGCCATGCACCATAGCGACCTGATCCTCGCGGTTGGCGCACGCTTTGATGATCGTATTACCAACAATACGCGTAAGTTTTGCCCAAATGCCAAGATCATTCACATCGACATTGATCCGGCATCTATCTCCAAGACTATTACGGCTGATATTCCTATCGTTGGGGCTGTAGAGCCAGTGCTGAGCGAGATGCTGGCGCTGGTTAAACAGGCCGACAAGCCTGATGCCAAAGCCATGGAAGCGTGGTGGCAGTTGATTGACGACTGGCGCAAGGTACATGGCTTGCGTTACGAGCCGGCCGCACCTGGAGAAATGAAGCCCCAGCAAGTGGTGGAGATGCTGTACAAGGTTACCGAAGGTAAGGCTATTGTTACCTCCGATGTAGGCCAGCATCAGATGTTTGCGGCGCTCTATTACAAATATGATCGCCCGCGTCAGTGGATTAACTCCGGTGGCCTCGGCACCATGGGCTTCGGCTTGCCCGCCGCCATGGGTGCGCTCTTCGCTTGCC
>ERZ724527.823-NODE-823-length-14798-cov-4.972326_pt1 | contig 14798 bp, 12 predicted proteins | sample MGYA00376060_ERZ724527 | MGnify/ENA primary metagenome ERZ724527 (study PRJEB28724, sample SAMN07190886) | activated sludge metagenome | isolation source: activated sludge of sewage treatment plant in Hong Hong | place: USA: Christiansburg, Virginia | collected...
TTGCCGGTCACGTCGTTCACGATGGCCACGTGGTTGTTCACATCGTCGGTGCTGCGGATGCGGAGCAGGTCCTCGGCTGGGTTCGGGAAAAGCACCAGGCCGCTGGTCGCCACTTCCTGGACAGCGGTGCTCACGTCCTCCACGATGGTGATGGTGCTGTTGATGGAGGGGTTCAGCACCGTGCTCACCAGACCCGAAGGCCAGTACACGTTCACCTGTGCGATCACTGTGTCCTCACCCAAGCCAAAGTGCGTATTGAGGCTGCTCATGTAGCGGAAGCCATCACCGCTGCGCACTTCGCGGATCTGGGTGCCCAGCGCGCTGGTGATCTCCACGCGTGCACCTATGGCGCTAACGTTACTTACCGTACCGATCGTTCGGATGGTGAGGTAGTTGTTGTCGTTGCCGTCGTTCATCCAGACCGTGCTGCCGTTCTGCACATCCAGGAAACCGTCGTTGTTCAGGTCGCCGATGGGTCCGTTGGAAGGGGACACGGTGGTCTGCGTATAGGTCATGTTGCCATTGTTCAACATCAGCGCTCCACCACCGAGCACGTCCAGATAGCCGTCGTTGTTGAAATCATGTGTGACGAACTCGATGCTGGTGCCTGTGAACAGGTCGAAGCCCGAGCCCACCGAGACGTTGGTGAAGGTGGCACCGTCGTTCCGAAGCAGCTTGTGCCCGCCACCGGTGAAGGAGCTGGCACCGATCAGCACGTCAAGATCGCCATCATTGTCATAGTCGCCCCAAGCGCTGGACCAGCTCTGATGGTAGGGGAATGCGCCAGGGGTTTCGGCCAGGTTCAGGCTGGCGGCCACTTCGGTGAAGGTGCCATCGCCGTTGTTGCGGTGCATCTGATCGACAGCTGCCAAGGAGTTCGCACCGCGGCACTTGGCGATGAACATGTCCATGTCGTGGTCGTTGTCGTAGTCCACCCAGATGGAACCGTAGTTGCCACCATCGGGCGTATCGCCCAGGCCACCTTGGTTGTAGGTGAAGTTGTTGGCGCCGTCGTTCATGAAGAACACGTTCGGCTCCACATCATGGCAGCTGAACACGTCGAGGTGTCCATCGTTGTTGATGTCCACGGTGTTCGAACGTTGGCAGAAAATGTACTGCGGGAAGGAGGTCTCGGTGTAGGCACTGCCATCGCTGTTGGCCAGCATGAGGGTGATGCCGCTGCCAGCATAGACCAGGTCGTTGTAGCCGTTGCCGTCAAGGTCGCCGGCGCACATGCTCCAAGAAGGTTCATAGTCCGCACCGCTCGTGGGCAGGTTCACCGCTTGGAAGCCACCGCCGGACAGTTGGTAGTTGATGTGGATGTTGGTGGCGGAAACATCCACGGCGTCATCCAGGCCATCGGCGTTCATGTCCACCACGCAGTTGGCATAGCCCGACACGCCGATAAGGCCTGTGGCGGTGAAGCCTGCCGGGGGCGGAGGCGGAGGAAGGGTCTCCAACAGCCGGAAGTCAAAGCCGTTCGCGCTCCACCGGTTGTCGAAGGCGATGGTGTAGGTGGTGTTCGCGGTCACGTTGAAGGTGCATACGGACAAGTAGCCCGTGCCGGAGTCATCATCACCGGCAAGGCATGTGAGGGCGCCGCAACTTCCCGTGTATACGTGAACGCGCGTGTCCTTTCCGGCGTTCACCGCCAGGTCGGTGGTCACCGTGATCGACGTGTCAACTGTGGCTGTGAAGGTGTACCACTCCGAGGCGGTGGTGTTGCCTAGGCCGTTCGGTGCGCAGATCGGTGAGGGGATCTCGGTACCGTTCACAGTGGTCACCGTGTAGGTGCCCAAGGTGATGGGCAGCGCCGTGGCGCATTGGTCCTGTGCCTGCACCTGCCAGGTGCAAAGGCCTAGTGCGGAAAGAAGTAGTGATCGTTTCATGGTCGGTGGTTCCGGAGGTTTAAGGACAGGGAGGGTTCAAGGAGTTGATCCAGTTGCTGATGAGGTCGACGGCTTCTTCGTGCACCACCGTGCGCCCCATCAGCGGCATGCGTACGGCTTCGTCGGTGGAGCTCATGCGGTAGACCATCATGGAGCGTCCGGCGTTGCCCGAAGCCACGATGTGCGTCTGCGAGGGATCGATCGGATCATCTGGCGCCACGCATCGGCCCAGGTTCACCGGGTCCGTGGTCTCGTTCCAAGCGAAGCGCATCGGTCGGTAGTCACAGTGGCGGCCGGTGGCGTGGCAATGCGCACAGTTCATATCGAGGTAGGCACGGACCCGTTGCTCCAAGTCCTGTGTGCCGTCCGTCCAATCCACCACTGTATTGATGTTGAGCGGATAGCCTGGCGCCAGGTAACCGACCGACTCCCATTTGGCCAGTTGGTTCATCGGCCCATCGGCATACTGGATCACAGAGTTCAGGTTCTGAGGCTTCGGCCCGATCGGAATGTCCACATCGTAGAGCTTGTGGCAGGTATGGCACTCGGACTGTGTGGGAATACGGTAGGTGACGCAACGGAACTCGTCCTGTTCGGTGGCATAGATCAGCGGCACTGTTGAGCCACTGAGGTCGTAGGTCGCTTCGGTCTGTTCCGCGTTCCAGACGTAGTCCGCGAAGATCCATGCTCCGTTCTTGCGGATGAGCATGCGTGTCTCGATGAGCTGCCGTGTGTTGAAGGGCTGCACGTGATCGTAATAGAAGTTCTTGATCAGCACCGCTCCTTCGGGGAACTCCAGCACCGTGCTGTCGCTGGCGTAGGTAGCATGGGTGCCGGGCGGCATCCATACGAAGCGCTTCTTGTGCGCATAGTCGCTGAAGAGCGGTGTGATGGGTTCGTAAGGAAGCACGCCCTGGGCTGGCACCAAGTTGGCCATGTTGCCTTGGAAGAACTGGTAGTGCGAGAGGGTGGCATAAGGCACACTGTCCAGATCGAAGACCACATCACGTGTTTCGCCACCGGCGGGTTCGAGCTCTTCCTGCGCATCCCTGCGACATCCGATCAGCGCGGCCAGGACCAGCAGCAATGCAACGACGACCTTCTTCATTTCGATGGACCGGGAGGTCACGAGGGGAAATTAGGCAACCTCGGCCACCCATGGTGCGCTGATGCCTGTCGGGTAACGGGTCATCCTTGGTCTCCAGACGAAGGATCAGGCTTCATCGGAACAGAGAATTGAATTGTCCCTGCCTCCTGGTTGTTCCGTTGGATCAGGTCCCAGAGGTTGCCATAGAGGTCCTTGAACACCGCGACCGTACCCCACGGCTGAACCTCCGGCTCGCGGGCGAACTCCACCCCGCGATCCTTCATCCGTGCAACGTCGCCCCGATGATCATCCATGTGGAGGAAGAGGAAGACACGACCGCCGCTCTGGTTGCCGATGGCCGCGCTCTGATCAGGTGATGCGGCTCGTGCCAGCAACAACTGACAACCGGACGAGCCCTTGGGGGCCATCAATACCCACCGCTTTTCGGGGCTCAGCGGTGTGTCCTCCACGAGGTCGAAGCCAAACTTCTGTGAATACCAAGCGATGGCACGGTCGTAGTCATCCACGACCAACGCGATGTGCGCAAGCTCCTGGCCCATACGTGCTATTCCACGAAGTGGACGTTCAGTTCGTTCCCGAAGTACTGCAACGCGTTCTTGACTCCGAGCGGCAGCCCACCGCCCAACGCGCAGAGCGAACCGACCTCCATGGTCTCAAGCAGGTCGTTGAACAAGGTCCTGTCGATCTTCCGGTCGTGCTTCAACGCACCCTCGATCAGCTCCTTGCCGCGCGTGGAACCGATGCGGCAGGGGAAGCACTTGCCACAGCTCTCCGCTGCGGTGAACTCGAAGAGGTGCTCGAGGTACTTTGCCATGGGGAAGTCGCTCGGGATGCTCAACACGCTCGCATGACCCAAGAGGAAACCGGCCTTCTGGAAACTCTCGAAGTCGATGTCCAGCTCGCCGATCTTCTGCAAGGGCACAATGCCGCCCAAAGGCCCGCCGATGTGCAACGCTTTGGTCGGTCGCGCGAAGCCCTGGCCCAGCTCATCGATCACGCGTGACAGCGGTGTGCCACATTCCACTTCATACAACCCCGGTCGCTTGAAACCACTGTCCAAGCACACGAGCTTGCTGCCGTTGCTCTTCTCCGTGCCCAGCTTCGCGAACGCCGCGCCGCCATGCTTCACCACCCAGGGCACGCAGGCCAGTGTCTCCACGTTGTTCACCACGGTGGGCCGGTTGAAAAGGCCTTGTTGTGTGGGGTAGGGCGGACGCGTACGCACCTCACCGCGTTTGCCTTCAATGCTGTTGAGCAACGCCGTTTCCTCACCGCACACGTAGGCACCAGCGGCCTTGATCACGCGGAATCGGAAACTGAAACCACTGCCTTTGATGTCGTGGCCAAGCCAGCCCTTCGCCTCCAGTTCCGCCACTGCCTGCTTCACCACGTCAACGGCTTCCGGATACTCGGCGCGGATGTAGAGCACACCGCTGTTGGCTCCGATCACGTAACCACCGATCATCATGCCGAGCAGCACCAGGTGCGGTCGCTGTTCCAGGAGGTAGCGATCGCTGTACGCTGCAGGGTCTCCTTCATCGGCGTTGCAAACGATGTATTTCTGGGCGCCCGGTGTGTTGCGCGCCGACTCCCACTTCAGACCCATGGGGAAACCCGCTCCACCGCGACCACGGATGGTGGCGATCTTCAACTCGTTCAACACGTCCGCCGGGTCGCTCTTCAGCACTTGTTCCCACAGACCATAGAACGCCTCCAGTGAAGGCATGGGGGCCGTCAGGATCGGCTCCGCCATGGTGGTGCCCACGTGGTGGTGGTCCATGCCGGGGTGCGCGAGCGGATCCTGCGAAGCGTCGCTCTTCGCTTCCTCCTTCACCAGTTCTCCGATGCGATCGATGCTCTTTCCGCTGTGGTTCAGACCTCCCACATTGAACGCACTGTTCTCATGGCAGCGGCCCAGGCAACACATGTGTCCGATCTCTTCGGCCTTGAAGTGCTTCGCCAATTCGTGGTGCACATGATCCTGCGTGCCGGCCACCAAACAGGCACTGCCGTTGCAGACGTAGGCCTTCTTCCCCGCGTTCTCTTTGCGCAGAAAGTCATAGAAGCTGCTGGTGCCGTAGGTGATGGCTTCGCCGATGAGGTAGTGGTCGGCGATCTCGGTGAGCTGCGCGTCCGAAGGCGTGCCCGTGCGTGCGGCGGCCTGCTGAAGGCGTTCCCAGAGCGGGTCGTCGAGCTCCTTGCCTTCGCGGCCGGAGAGGGTGGAGATGTTCTTGGACATGCAGGGGTCGCCTACGAATGATGCGCAGGCGAGGATCGCCAAGGTATGAAGGTGACCCGCTCGCGCGCGATCACACGTCCGCGTCCGGGTGCTTCGGCTTGCGCTTGTAGCTCTTTCCGCTCTTCACCACCTTCTCCCGGAAGCGCCCGTCCAACGCTCCGGCCGCTAGCTGCGCTGCACGCTTCGCCTCCCGCTCGATCTGGGCGGGCGTCACTTTCTTCTTCTTCCGCTTCGCGGCCATGAGGCGAAGATCGCAACTGTGCGGGATCGATCTTTCGCGTACGATGTGGGCCACCTATCTTTTCGCTCGAGTTCATGTCTCTCCCATGAAGAAGTTCTTCAAGATCATTGGCGTTCTCCTGCTGGTCCTCGTGGTGGTCGTTGTCGGTGCCATCACCTACGTGACCCAAGCTCTGCCCAACATCGATGCTCCGGCGGATCTGCACGTGGCATCAAGCCCCGAACGGGTGGCGCGTGGCGAGTACCTGGCGAACCATGTCTGCGTTTGCATGGACTGCCACAGCACGCGTGATTGGAACACCTTCTCCGGTCCGCCTGTTCCGGGTACGCTGGGTAAGGGTGGTGAGGTCTTCGACCGGACCATGCAGTTCCCCGGTCGCTTCGTGAGCCGCAACATCACCCCGTACGGCATCGGGAAGTGGAGCGATGGCGAGATCTACCGTGCGATCACCAGCGGTGTGAGCAGGGATGGACATCCCTTTTTCCCGGTGATGCCCTATCCTTATTACAATACGATGGACAACGAGGATGTGTACAGCATCATCGCCTACCTGCGATCACTGCCGGTCATCGAGAGCGAACCCGAACCTTCGAATGCGGACTTCCCGGTGAGCGTGATCCTGCACACCATCCCCAAGCCCGCTGCCCCCGTGCAACGGCCCGATCCCGGTGATAAGCTGGCGTATGGTGCCTATGTCACCAACGCCGCGGGTTGCTGCGAGTGCCATACCAAGATGGTGAATGGTGAACGCGTGGGTGAGTTCTTCGCCGGAGGCTTCGAGTTCAGTTTCCCGAACGGTGCCGTGCTCCGCTCACCGAACATCACGCCGAGCGTCAAGGGTGGGATCGGGACCTGGACGCGTGAGCAGTTCATCTCCCGGTTCAGGTCATACAGCGACAGCTCCTATGTCCCGAAGAAGATCGACCTGGCCAATGGCGACTTCCAGACCGTGATGCCGTGGAGCATGTACACCGGCATGACGGAACAGGACCTTGGTGCCATCTATGATCACTTGTTCAGCTTGGAACCGGTGGAGGGAAGCATCGAACGCTGGACGGAGCCTGTCGCCAAGGTGAACTAGCCCACTTGCTGTATGAGCCTGGATCCATCAGGCCTGAGCATCACCGCAACTTCCCGTAGTAGCAAACATCCAACAGGCGGCCATCGCCGGTGCGGAAATCGTGGCGCAAGAGACCTTCCTGTTGGAAGCCACAGCTCTCCAGCACGCTTATGCTGGCCTTGTTCTCCGGGTCCACCCGCGCTTACACCTTGTCGAGGCCAAGCACGCTGAAGGCATGGTCCACTGCCCAGATCACACCGTATGTGGCAAAGCCTTGGCGCCTGTAAGTGCTGCCAACAAAATAGGCGATCTCACACTTCGGAACGCTCCAATCGAGTTGCTTGAGGAACACCGCGCCTGCAGGTTCGCCACCCTCGTGATCACGTAGAATGAAGCAGAACATTTCCCGCGACCTGGCCTTGTCTATAAGGTCTCCGATGTACCGCTTGGCGGAGCGACGGTCGCTCATCCGCGCGGTGGTCACCGGGAAATAGGTGGCCAGGTCGATCCGTTCCGCGTTGATCAGCTCTAAAAGCCCATCCGCATCTTCGGTCACCAGGGGAGTGATGATGACGTAGTTGCTCATTGCTCGTCGCGCATCCGCAAGGCGGCCTCCCGCATCTGCAGTGCGCGTTCCCGACCAAGATAGCGTTCCACACCGGCATGCACGAGGTACACCAGGGGCGTACTGAGCAAGGCGACCACCAACTTGTAGGTGTAGGCGGTCATTACCAGTGCCGTGGCCATCGGGAAGCTCATGTCCTTGAAGACCCAGAAGGCCACATAGGTCACCACCACGCTGTCGATCAGCTGGCTCACCAGGGTGCTGCCAGTGGCCCGCAACCAGATCCGCTTGTCGCCGGTGATCCGTTTGATGCGACGGAACACGAACGCGTCCACGAGCTGCCCCACCACGAAGGCCGTGAGCGAACCGAGGATGATGTTCATGCCCTGCCCGAAGATGCTGGTGAACGCCGCCTGCATGTTCGGTACACCCTGTTGTGCGCTGCTGGTGAGCCACCACCCTTGCTCAGCGGGCATGTGGATCGCGAAGTACATCACCACGAATGCGAAGGTGATGAGGCCGGTGGTGAGCAGGGTAAGGAAACGCACACCGCGCACGCCGTAGTAGTCGTTGATCACATCGGTCATGATGAAGACGATGGGCCAGGGAAGCACGCCCACGCTCAGTACGAAGCTCAAGTGCGGCTGGCCGAGCAAGGTGAAGTCGGCCTTCGCGATGCCGAGCAGGTCCTCCAGCTGAAAGAGCTTCACGCCGATCATCTCGGCGATGAGCGCGTTGGCCACGAAGAAGCCGCCGAGGATGAGATACAGGCGCGTGGCCTTGTCGGCCAGGATGGAGTGGATCATCGGTGCTGAAGGTATCGGACAGCGGTCAGACACGCTTCATGCATTCCCTGTTCACCCCGCCACGTTCACGCCGATCAACTTGCCGATGCCGAAGGTGACCGCCGCCGCCGCCAGACCGAAGAGCACTTGGCGCATGCCGGAGAACCAGATGCCCCGACCGGTGAACAGGGTGATCGCGCTGCCGATCACGAACAGCCCGATCGCGCTCAAGCCAACGCTGAGGGCGATGGCCTGCATGCCGCCGAGCCAAAAGAAGGGAAGCACCGGCAGGATCGCGCCGATGGCAAAGAGGAAGAAGGAGGTGATCGCCGCTTCCCACGCCGAACCCTGCAGTTCCTCGGCGTTGATGCCGAGCTCCTCCTTCACCAGCATCGCATGGGCCTTGCCCGTGTCGCTCATTAGTTCGGTGGCCAACCGTTCCGCCTCCGACTCGCTGATGCCTTTGGCCATGTAGATCAGAGCCAGCTCCTTGCGCTCGCCTTCAGGATTCGTCTGCAGCTCTGTCATCTCCAAGGCCATCTGGCGCTCGTACAGTTCCTGTGAGCTCTTCACGCTGATCCACTCGCCGAGCGCCATGCTCAGTGCTCCGGCCAGCAAGCCCGCGAGCCCCGCCAACAGCACGCCTTGATCGCCCTGCGTTGCGCCCGCCACGCCCATCACCAGGCTCATGTTGCTCACCAGGCCGTCGTTCGCGCCCAGCACCGCCGCGCGCAAAGCGTTCCCGCCCACGCTCTTGTGCTTCCCTTCGATCCGGCCTAGCTGTTCGCCGCCCATGCCGCTCTTGTTCCCGGCCAACGACTGCAGGATGCGCACGTGGTTCAACTCCGATCCCGTGATCGGTTCACCGTTCCGTCGCTTCTGCACCACCGTGGCCTTAGCCAATCCTTTCTCCACGTCCATCAACTGTGCGATCACGTGGTCGTAGCCCATCATCCCACCGATGCGGTCCAATGTGCGAGCGCGCCACGAAGGATCGGGCATGGTGCTCAGGATACCGCTTTGCTTCAGGTCGTTGAACGCATGATCAGCATGTCCCCGTTCGATCTCCCCCATCTCACGGAACAGTTTCGCCACCTGAGCGTCCGTTTCGTGTTCCGCGATGCGGTCGTACAGGAACGCCGCGTCGATCTCGGTCTGAAGGCTCTCCTTGCGGAGCTTGGGGGAGGGGGTGGACATGCTCGAAGGTCCGGATAATCGAGCCATGCTCAACTGAGCACCGTCACCTCGTCACCCACCCGGACCACGCCTTGGGCATCACCCATCGCGTTCATGCCGAAGAGCACCTTCTCTCCGGCGCGACGGTAGGTGGCCAAGGTGCGGAGGGGTTCCTTGCCGCGTTCGCCCGTTCGTTGGTCGGTGGTGATGATCATGCAGCGCGCACAGGGTTTCACAACCTGGAACCTCACACCACCGATCGCGATCTCCTTCCAGGCATCCTCTTGGAACGCTGAACCACCGCTGATGACAAGGTTGGGTCGAAAGCGCTCCATCAGGACCGGTTCTTCCAGGCGTTCGTTCAGGTCATCGAGCGATGCCTGGGAGAGGATCAAGTAAGGGAAGCCGTCGCTGAGGGAAGTGATCCCTTCGGCATAGCGTGCGTCCGTCGAACGCCTCGTCGCATCAGGCATGAACACCAGCCGCACCGAGCGACCTACACGTTCACTGAGCCATTGGCTTCGGTCAGCATCACCGAACAGCGTATCGACCGGGTCGTTCCACACCTGGGCCGCGATGTTGCTGCCTTCGCGGATGCGCCATGGTAGATCAAGCGTGGCACCGTCGCGCACGTCCGTGATGCGGAAACCATCGGACAGTGCAGAAGTGTGCAGGCAGGCCAATGTGGACAGCTCGCGCTGCGTAAGGAAGGTGCCTGCTTCATCCACCAGCATCCAGCGCCGGTCATGCTCCAGGCCTCGGTCGGTCAACAGCGCTTCGTTCACGCTGAAACCACCGAGCGACTTGATCGGATAGCAATGGATGGAGGCCAGTGTGAGCTCCCTCATTCCCGCACAACACGTTGGATCCGCTCCGTTCCGTTGCGTCTCAATACGATCAGGTAGGTGCCTTTCGTGGCGGGTAGTCCGACGCGTGTCCCGCTGCTTGTGCGCTCGATGGCCACGCGTACTCGCTGTCCCGTTGGAGCGAATACTTCCACTACCGCATCAAGCGGATCGGTCACCGTGATGAAGCCATCGGCCGTTGGGTTCGGGAAGAGCGTGGGTGATGCGTTGAACACTTCGCTGATCCCAACGGGACCCATGGCTGCGCTATCCTGGGCCACCAACGTTGGTGTTCCGTCCACGCTGTCGTACATGGTGCGGAAGGTGTCGATGTGTGTTCCGTTGTTGCTGAACATCTCGGCGTTCCAACGTGGAGGCACGGGTTGATACCAGACATGTGCCTTCACCGTGATCGCACCTCCATATCCGTTCAGCGGTGCGTGGTAGTGCACCTTGTCGCCACCGTCGCCTTCCATGCCCAACGCATCGCGGTTGAAGTCCAGGTCGCTTGCTGGCACACCCGAGATCAGGGTGGTGTCGTAACTGAGGTGTGATGTGCTGAAGCCGGAGGGTACGAGGCGGTTGTCCTTCAGTGGGGTCTTCGCGCGCTCGAGCACGGTGGTCACGTTGTCGTTGACGTCGCCCATCACCATCTCGTAGATCTGTGCCTCGTCCTCATGGCGGATCACGTCATGGTGCGTTTCCATGTCCACGTCATGGCCTTCCACTTCGTAGTTGCTGTCGAAGCGGCCGCTGTGGAAGAGGGTGTCCCCATTGGCATCGAGGACATCCAGTTCCACGAAGGCACGTCGGCTCGGATAGCCGCTGGGGAACTTGTGGCCCGTGAGGTTCAATAGGCTCACATCGATCCAAGCCGTGTCGCTCGTGCGGTCAATGATGGTCACATCAAGTTCCAAGGTCCGTCGTTGGAGGTTGTCGAGCGTTCGTGCGATGGTGCTGTCGAACTGCGTATCGTTCGCAGGAATGCCAAGCTCCGTGCGGTACTGCTTCATCAGCTCCAGCATGTGGACGTTTCCACCTGCCAGGTGGTGGAGCCCGAACGGAGAGTGGCCCGGCAGGAAGGCATAATCCGAAGCGAGTACGATGCTGTCGTTGATTCGTGGAAGGTGGCAGCCGCGGCAGTTCAGGTTGGTGCCGTAGTAGTCGGAGTTCTTCCATTCGTGCCAGGTGGCCTGCTCCACGAACTCATCTCCTGTAGCGTTGCCCTGCAGGTCGAGCGTGCCGGTGATCAACGTATGGCACCCTGCGCACGTGCGACCGTCGAGGATGTGCTGCCCTTGCTGTGGCGTGAAGCCCACGAAGAACTGCATGATCGAAGGGTTGATCTCGTCGTCCGCGTAAGGTCCATAGACCTGTGCGCTATCGAAATGCAGATCGCCTCCGAAGAAGTTGCCCGCGCTGTCCGGGTTCTGCATGTGGCAGCTGGTGCAGCTCACACCATCGAGCCCCAATCGGCTGGTGTCGAGCATGGCCGCTGTGAAGGCCGGACCGCCGAGCATGCGCTGCTCATGGAAACCCAGTGGTGCATGGCAGCTGAGGCATTTCCCTTCGATCTCGCCTTGGTGGCCCGGGTTCACGAGCACTTCATGTTCCAGCTTGGCGCGGAAGAAGGGATCGCGGGCGCTGTTGGCCATCATGGTGCTGCGCCAGTCGTCCGCCACGTTCACGTCGCGCCCGCTGGCATCCACACTGGCGAGGCCCACAGTATCGTACCCGTGGCAACCGGCGCAGCGGCCCGCGGTGGCGAAATACGTGCTGTACATCACCACCAGATCAGCATCCGCGCTGCGGTACACCAGCAGGTCCAGGTCGCTGTGCGGACCATGGCCGGGGCGCGTGACATCGGTCCAAGCAGTGAACAGAAGCACCAGGCCTGTGAGGGCGAGGAGCACCAAGGTGGGTCTGTAACGGAAAGGTCCCATCGATCGAAGGCGCAAGGTATCGGGTCGCGGCCCAATGCGGGGACAACAACCGAAGCCATCCAAGGGATCGCCACTGACCGGTCCTGTACGCACAAGGGCCCCCTTTCGGGAGCCCCTGCACGCTCACAACATGCCTGCCTGCGCAGGCAGGCGCGATCAGTTCGTTCGAAGCTTGGTCACGTCCTTCTTCTCGTATACGTAGACGTAGGCCCCGTCGTAGCTCAAGGTGCTCACAGCCCCCTTGCGTGCGTTGAACTGCTTGTAGGCGCAGTTGGTCAGGTCGAACGCGGCAATGTCGCTTCCTTCCGTCTTCATCAGCAGCATGCGGTCGTGGCGGCTCTCGATGTCGGCCACCTTCCACTTGTTGCTCTTGCTGAGGCTGCCATCGGTGCGGCGGTGCATGGCCACGCCCTTCTCACCCACGATGCCCACCATGTCGGTGAAAGCGAAGATGGCGTTCGCGTTGCCCACACCGTCATCACCCAGTGGCACCTCATAGATGTCCGCGCCGGTCTTGTGGTCGATGCAGTACAGGGCCTTGCCACTGCAGATGTAGAAACGACCATCCTCGATGAAAGCGTTGGTGATGCCCTTCTTGAAACGCTCGCTGTCCCAGGCCAGGGCACCGTCGCTGGTGTTGAAGGCCTGCACGCCGCAAGGCTTGATGTTCTTGTACTGTACGCGCCACTCTTCATGGGTAACGACCGAACCATCGGATTGGGTCTCGCGCCAGTAGATGTAGGCTTGGGTTTCAACAAGGCCACCCACCTGCAGGATCACCTTGCCATCGGCCACCCACATCCCGGGTATCGCACGGGCCTCCTTGATCTCAGGGCTTGTCCAAAGCAGCTTGCCGGTCATGCGGTCGTACTTCTTCACATACTGGCTCTTGCGGTTGCCCATGTCCAGCACGTACAGGTCGTTGCCGTCCACCACGGGTTGGGCCAGTGCGCCGTAGACACCGAACTTCTTGGCGTGCGCAGGGGCTCCGGTAATGCCTTCAGGGGTGAAGTCGAACGCGGCGGACCATTGTTGCGCTCCCGTCACGTAGTCATACACTTGGATGCCATTGAGCATCAGGAACAACTTGTTGCCCTCCAGCTTCAGGTCGTAGACGAAGTCGCGGGTCACCACTTTCCGTTCCGCGCGTCCTACGTAGGTGGCCTCCCACTTCAGCTTGCCCGTTTTCAGGTCGATGCGCGCCAGCTGGTTCTTGAAGCCTTTGAAGAGCGCAGCGAGCCCGCCGGGAACGAAGTTCACACAGACCATGTCGTCCCCATCGATGATGTACTTGCCGACCGCGCCTGTGAAGGCCATCGTGCTCCACAGCTCTTCGCCTGTTCGTGCCTTGATCATGGTCAGCCCGTCGTTGGTGCTGATGGCGAACATGTCCTTTTCCTTCAGGTAGATCACGTTCTCGTCCGTGAGGTTGGAGTACTTCTCGGTGGTCCACAGCGCATTGCCCGTGGGCAGGTCGATGCAGGCCACGACGTCCTTGCCTCCTTTCTTCTCGAAAAGGAACACGGTGTTGCTTTCCCAGAAGGGGATCAGTTCGTCGATCTTCCGAAGTCGTGGTGCGATGTCCTTGAAGGCCTTCAGCCACACCGTTGATCCGTCCTTGTTTCGGAACACGGTCATTTCCTTGTCACTGGCCGCGTAGCTGATGTTGTCCTCGCCAGGGTTCGGGTCCGTGCCGGTGTATTCGATCTTGTGCTCCAGACGGGTGGTCCAGACCTGGGTCATGTCCTCCTGTGCGTTCAGCTGCAGGGCGGAGATGATCAGGGTAGCAGAGAGTAGGGATGCGCGCATGGTATGTGGTTGTTGTGATCGCAGTTCATGGGAAGTGCAGGGGAACGGTCACGGTCTCCTTGTGACCCTTGGGCAGCTTGAAGGCGAAGCGGTGGTCCATCCACTGGTCCTTCACCTTGTTCTTCCAGTTGATGGGCAGGGTGGAGCTCGGTACGAACACGGTCTCCACACGACCCTTGTCCTCGATCGTGAGCTCCAACAGGATCTCGCCGCTCAGCTCACCACTGGCGATGGCTTCGCTCCACAGGCCTTCGCGCAAGTCGAGGGCGATGGCTTTGCGCGCGCTGTCCTGCACCACGGCATTGTCGTAGAGCTCGGGCCGCTGGCCAAGTGCGGAAGAGGTGCACAGGATGGCCAGGGCCGCGGGGAGAAGGGTTCGGAGCAGGTTCATGGGGTGTGGATGCCGAGGTCTCCGCCAAGGGCGATCAGCAAGCGACCATCGGCCAGCCACCCGTAGGCCAGGCGGCCATCGTGCTGTTCGGTCTCGCCGGTATCGTAGCGGTGCTTCTGTTCCAGGTCGATCATCGTGCGCGTGTCGCCACTGTCGATGTCGTAGAGGGTGAGCTTGCGCTTGTTCCGGCCTTCGGTACTGCTCAACGCCAGCGTGGTGCCGCTGGGGTCCACTGCCAGAAAGGGTTCGTTCATCAGGCTCTGGAAACCGGTGCGCAACGGTTCGCCCGTGTTCGGGTCGATCTGCTGCACGTAGCCCGGAAGGTCCACCATGCTGAAGTTCCAAGCGTTGCCACCCGATACCGGCACCACGCCCGCGCGCGGGTCCTGCGTGCTGTAAACCAGCAAGCGCTTGCCTTCGGGATCGAAGCCCATGCCCCGGATGATGTCGTAGACCTCGGGTACGGTGCGTTGCAGCTCGCCGCTGGCCGTGCTGTAGAAGCTCACCATCTGGCGGAACTTGAGACCGGCCTTCTGCGCTTTCTTGTCGGCGCGCATGCTCGGCACGGCGGCCAGTTGTTCCGCCGTGGGTCGGTGGCTTACAGCTACCAACGCACCGTCCGGCGTCAGGGCGATCGCGTTGGTGGCTTGTGGAACGGTGAAAGTGCGTAGCTCTTTTCCATCGGGCAAGCCATGCAACGTCACCTTGTCCCCATCCAGTACGGCGAGCATCATCCCGTCGGCGCTC
>ERZ724527.824-NODE-824-length-14794-cov-7.452066_pt1 | contig 14794 bp, 8 predicted proteins | sample MGYA00376060_ERZ724527 | MGnify/ENA primary metagenome ERZ724527 (study PRJEB28724, sample SAMN07190886) | activated sludge metagenome | isolation source: activated sludge of sewage treatment plant in Hong Hong | place: USA: Christiansburg, Virginia | collected...
TAATCTAAAAACTGGCGTGCTAAAAAATGTAACTCTCGCCAATCTTGCCATAAGTTAAATACAAAAAAAGAAACTACCATAGCTCTCATTCTAAAATTAATATAGCCTGTAGCTACAACACATCGCATACATGCATCAACAATAGGCACTCCCGTTTTGCCTTCTTGCCAAGCTTTTATATATACTTCGTTTTTAGGTTTTGCTAATTGATTATATGCTTTATTGATATTTTCAAATTCATAACGACATTCATCTTCAAATTTTTGCATAAAATGGCAGTGCCAATGCAATCGAGACACAAAATTATTGAGTGCTTTTTTATTTTCAGCAGTAGTGTAATGTTGTTTGGTATATTGATACACCATGCGCATACTTATATTGCCGTAGGTTAAATAGGGTGATAGTCTGCTACAACCTTTGCGACTCAATAATGGTTTACTGATATGTTTGCTGTAATTTACATAGCGTTCTTTGATGAAGCTATTCATATAACGCCAAGCCCAATGCTCGCCGCCTTGCTGAAAGTTGTTATTTCTGCTCGTAATTTCTTTTTGTAATGGAGTTCCTTTGATAGCATTGAAAACGGATTCATTTAAGTGTAAGATATTCCAATTGTCTTCACTTACTAATTTTGGAAGCTCCGTCATTTTTTGCCGCCAAAGTTCTTCCCAGTTTGACCGTGATTTTAGTTTTCGAATAACACCATGCATTTGATATTCCTTCCAAGATATTTGATTCCTTTTACAAAATTTCTGCATTTCTATATCTCTATCGAAGGTGAGTTTATTCCCAATTTCTTGATGCGAGTAGATGGTGTTAATCTCATAATGCTTGGATATATTATCAAAAACGGCTAGTGCTTCGTTATGGCACATGTATAATTGGGCATTTAAGTTTTTTAATTTAGATTGCATTTCTTCGAGCGATTCGTAAATGAATCGCCAATGCCTCACATCACTATCATCATAAGCCATAACAGATGGCTCAAAGCAGTATAGTAATAAAATAGGTAATGCTTGTTGTTGTGCGAAAAATAGTGGTTCGTGATCGGTAAACCTTAAATCACGTTTAAACCAAACAATATTAATTGGTTCTTTATTCAATGTACCCTAATTTGGCTAAAGATGTTTCTTTATTTGCCTTTGCGTAACTTAACCGTGCTAGTCGCTCCGTTTTATGATAGCTATCTAAGCCACTACATGTAATGCTTTCTGCCTTTTCGATGTCTAAAAACCCATCTTCACATAAACAGTTGTTTGGGAAATACACTTGATTAATTTGACCAATAATTAAAACAGTATTGTTTGTTGTAATGTTGATGCGTTCTTTAAACTGCACTCCTAATTGGATATGACTTTCTTTAACAAAGGGTGCTTTAAATCCTAATTTGAAATCAGGCGTTAAATGAGTTGCGTCAAATTCAGATATTTCTCGTGAGTATCGTGCCGATGTTTGGTGGGCTTGATGATAGATGCTTTCATTAATATGATTAATGGTGTAATAACCAGTTTCCATAATATTTGAAAGGGTATGTCTGTCAACAGAATCAGGCCTTGAAATAAAACCAATATAAGGAGGATTTGCTCCGATATGAATTAGTGAATTAAAAATGGCCAAGTTGGTTTGCCTCTCTTTATTAATTGTACCAATTAATGCCACGCTTTTAAATCCAGTAAGTGAGTTTACAAATGCTGCACGGTAGCGTTGCTCTAATCCCATTAAATCAACAAATGATAAATAACGCTGTGATTGATGTTCCATTTTGTTAGGTTTTAATTGATGACATTCCACCATCTACATGAATCACTTGTCCTGTCATCCAAGATGAATTTTCTGATAATAAAAACTCAGCCGTGTTTGCAATATCTATTGGATCACCAATCCGTTTAAGTGGATGGCGATTGCTACTTGCTTCTAATTTTTCGGGAGTATTAATTAATTTTTCTGCCATAGCAGTTTGAGTTAATGATGGTGCAATACAATTCACTCTTATCTTTGGAGAAAATTCTGCTGCCAATGCTTTTGTTAATCCTTCAATAGCTCCTTTACTGAGAGCAACAGATGCATGAAATGGCATGCCTGTTTGCACTGCTACCGTACTAAATAATACAATAGAAGGTTTTTTTGACTGTTGTAAATTTGTGGTATAAGTTTGAATTGCTTTAATGGCACCCAATACATTTAATTCCAAATCATCTAAAAAATCTTGTTTTTTTAATGTGCGAAATGGTTTCAAATTTATAGAGCCAGGGCAATATACCAATCCATCAATTGTTCCATTTAATGCTGGCATTTCTTCATTCGATAAAATATCGTGCTGGTAAAAATGACTAAATGAAGCATCGGGTAAATTTCTAGAAATTGAAATTACAGTTTCTCTTTGTTTAATCAATTTGTTCGCGAGTGCTTTTCCAATACCAGAGGATGCACCAATAATTAAAGTTGTCTTCATCACTCATAAAACAACTTTGTAGCGTTATTGTTTAAATTAATTATTAGTCAATAATGATTTTTTGAGTGGAAGACACATTGTTCACGTTTACTTTAATAAAGTAAATTCCTTTACTAAGGTCGTTTACAGGCATTGAGATGGAATGATTTCCATTACCAAATGTTTGTTTAGAAATGCTCTTTACGGTTTTGCCTAAAACATCTATTAAATTTATTTCAACAGCCTTATCTTCTAATAGATCAAATGCAACTGATATTATATCGCTTGTAGGATTAGGGAAAATCGAAAGGTTTAAAGCATTATCGTATTGGTCTTTTATACTCGTGACAGTGCTTAAATTTATATCATCTACGTATAAATTATTAGATAATCCCATTTCTGATACGAATCTTATTTTAAATAAAATATTAGTTGCCGAGGAATATGACCCAATAGGGATAACTTCTTGTACAAATTGAGATGGAGTAGGATTAAAATTACCATTAACATCAATGCTTACACCTGCCGTAGTTGATCTGATATTTCTTGTCATACGTGGAATCCAGGTTGCACCGCAATTTGTGGAGAAAAGCACACTCAATATATCATATGAAGAATGTGTTGTTGTATCCCTTTCGGCACCAGCCCATTTAAACGTTAATGCTACGCTAGGCATTGCATTGAAATTATAAGTTGGAGAGTAAAGTTCGATTGTTGACACTGGAGCAACCGTTTGACTAACAAAGGCACTTTTACTCCCAGAAGCAAATGCGTTTGACGTTTGTTGCCAGTTTGTATTTGATGTCGAGTTGTTGCCTACCATCCAAATGTTATTTGGTAATGTACTCGTTTCAAAACTTTCATATAAACTTGTTGCAATCGGACTCGGTAAAACAGTCACATAATTTGTTTTAATCTCAGGTGCCGAATTTCCAGCACTATTGCTCGAAATTAATTGAACAGAATAGGTGCCAGGAGTATTATAAGTAACAGTTGGATTTTGAACACTTGATGTATTTGGAGTGCCGCCTTCAAAAACCCATGACCAATTAGTTGGCGTGGATATATTACTTAAGTCGGTATAGGATACCGATTGACCCAAGCAAACAATTTGTCGGTTAGCTTTAAATAAAGCAGCTGGCGCACAAACAGCGGAAGGTGTAATGCCCGTTGCTGCTAAATTAGCAGGTGTACTTAAATTATTTCTAGCTCCAGCAGATGAATTAAGCGCATTGGTCATTCTTACACATTGTTGGTTGGTAAACATCACGCAGCAATAAGAATAATCCATATAGTTTTGATAGTTTTCGGATATACTGGCATTGCAAATACGTGAACCTGTTAATGACGAACATGATGTAAAACCTTTTGTAATAGGCGTGTCGTTTACTTGGTCATTACCACATGCAACACCTGGATTATTAGTGTTTCCCCAAGTGTGTTGTAAATTTAACCAATGTCCTACTTCATGTGTTAATGCTCTCGATTGATTCACGTTTCCAGTTCCGATACTACCTACATAATTATGCAAAATCACAATGCCATCCATTGGCGAACCAGTTCCTAAACTACCAGGATAATAAGCATATCCAGCAGCGTTACTTGCAATACCTTTTACCACATAAAAATTCAAATACATCGTTGGATCCCAAGTATACAAATAATCTTGGTAATCACCCTCCCAGCTATTTGTTTTTGGATCATAAAAGCGGTCAATGCCACTTGTGCAGTTTCCATTTGGGTCACGTTTTGCCAATACAAAAGTAATTTTAGCGTCACCAATTGCATTTTTTAATGGAGCAATAACTACTGACGTATCTGCATTTTGCAAATTAAAATCTCTATTAAAAATGGCAACCTGATCTTGAATTTGTGCATCTGAAATATTTTCGTAACCATTTACATGTAAGACATGAAATACAACTGGAATGGTATAATTTGAAGCAGCGGTTTTACCTGCGTTATTATCTTGATTCATGCTATTCAAATTATTTTGAATGGCTTCAAATTGCTGTCTTAGCTCAGGATGTTTGTTAAAGTTGGCTTCCATAGCCTCGATGGAGCCACACCAGTTTTGATTAACTTGTGCTAATACGCTATAACTTAATATGCATATAGAAAAAAGACTGTATATAAATTGACGCATGATTTTGTGTTTATGAATATCTAAGATACTGATATAAAACAGTTTTACAAAGAGAATGTTTTGATAATTCGTACTCAAATTTCAGAATATTCTCTTATGTTTATGTTTTAAAATTTAGTTAAATGATAATTGATTTAAGAAGTGATACAGTAACAAAGCCAACTAAATCCATGATGGATGCCATGATGAGTGCGCCTGTGGGAGATGATGTGTTTAATGAAGATCCAACGATATTAGCGCTTGAACAAAAAGCGGCTAAATTATTTAATAAGGAAGCAGCTTTATTTTGCCCTAGTGGCACTATGACCAATCAAATTGCTATTAGATGTCACACGGTGCCTGGTGATGAATTGCTATGCGATGTTAATTCTCATATTTATAATTACGAAGGTGGCGGAATTTCTTCAAACTCTGGTGTACAAGCTAAATTGATACATGGTGATAGAGGTAGAATTACTGCCAAACAAATTGAAGATAATATTAATGCCGATTATGATTGGTTAACACGTACCTCATTAGTGTGTTTAGAAAACACCGTTAATAGAGCAGGAGGGAGCTTTTATGATTTACAAACGATCAAAGATATTAAACAACTTTGTGAGCAAAAACAATTGCCTTTGCATTTAGATGGTGCTCGTATTTTTAATGCTTTAGTAGAATGTGATTATACGGCAACAGATATTGGAAACGAATTTGATTCAATTTCTATTTGCTTAAGCAAAGGTTTAGGAGCACCTGTCGGTTCTTTATTAATTGGTACAACTTCGTTTATAAAAAAAGCGCGACGTGTGCGCAAAGTATTTGGTGGCGGCATGCGCCAAGCAGGTTTTTTAGCAGCTGCTGGTATTTATGCTTTAGATCATAACATCAATCGATTAAAAGAAGATCATGCTCGCGCTAAGCAATTAGGAATAGCGCTAAGCGCCTTGCCTTATGTAGAAAGTGTAATGCCTGTAGATACCAATATTGTTATTTTTAATTTAACGGATAAATATACCGCTGCTAGTTTTGAAGAAGTTTTAAAACCTTATGATATTAAATTAGCGGCTTTTGGAAAGCAAACCATTCGTTTTGTAACACATTTAGATTTTACAGATGATATGCTAACGAAAGCGATTGAGGTGTTGAAGAAGTTGTAAAAAATTAAAATTTCACCTGCAACTTTAAATTCAACGTTCTACGTGTTAAATAATTTGGCACTGCATATTGGCGGTTAGTAACATCCGTTACCCAGGTGTAGGATACTGTATTATCAATCTGTAATAAATTAAACACTTCCAAACTAATAAACATGCCTTTGATGTGATGAAATGCATTTGTTTTTGGTAAAGGCTTATCTTCTTTAATAATTTGATACGCTAATCCAATATCTACTCGTCGGTAAGGAGGCATCCTAAATACTTGTTTCCAGCGCTCATGATCTGGCGGACCAAAAGGTAAGCCCGTACCAAATTGCATATTTAAATACATTTTACACGATGGTACTTTGGGAATATAGTCTTGAAAAAACAAACCAAAAGTAATACGTTGGTCGGTAGGGCGAGGAATATACCCTGGTCTTTCAACGATACTATCTGTTGCTTTAGTATCAAAGGTATAACCTGGAATTATACTATCACCAGCGGCATTAAAGTATGTTACTTTTCTGTCATCGCTGATGTTTTCCATGGTTTTTAAATAACCAATGGTGGCCCATGATTCTATACCTTTTACAAATTCGCCATTAATACGTAAATCAACACCTTGTGTGTAACCTATGGAATTGTTTTTAGCGAAGTAGCGTATACGTGTATTATCAATTTCATAAGGAATTAAGTTTTTTAATTCTTTATAGTAACCTGCCAAAATAACTTTAAATGGTCGGCGCCATAATTTAAAATTATAATCAGCCGATAATAAATAATGTACGGATTGTTGTGCTTTAATGTTGGCGTTTAATTTTCCATCAAAGCCACGCATCTCTCTATAAAATGGTGGTTGGTAATAATAACCCCAAGAGGCTTTAAATAAAATATCTTGTTTCCAATAAGGTTTATATGAAACTGTTAATCTAGGCGATACAACTGTTTGTTTATTATAATCCCAAAAGTTAGCACGTACACCACCAGTTGCTGTTATGGTAGAAGAATCTTTTAATTGTTTGCTAAACACGTATTGCACATAGCCTTGTACACGGTTACTTTGTAAATTAATTTTGGTTTTTACGACGTCAATTAAATTAATTTCAGTAGCACTATAAGGCGCTACATATCCAGCAGAGTCAATGGTACGCCACTCACTTAATTTATCTTCAATAATTTCGTGTTGGTAACGTGCGCCCCATAAAAATTCGCTGTTACGACCAATAAGACGTGTGCCTTTGTGCTCTACATTTAATACCGTTGCATCAATGCGATTACGGCCGTTATTTAAAAAAGTACCAATCCCTCTGTTAAACGCTACTTGTCCAAAATTATCTTTACCAAAATCTGCTTCTAATTGGTCAATATAATATTGACCTTGTACCGTATAATTTTCTTCTTCTTTGGCATTGTAAGCGGATGCAATTAATTTTAATTTAGTTTTGGCATTAGGTTTAAAGGTGGTTGATAAACCTCCCATCATAGTAGTGTATTGAGTTAACTCACGTCCATCAAAATAGATAGTCAATTTTACAGCGTTGTTTACGGTACCAAACGTTGTTTCTCGGTTTGCAGGAATAACCAAGTATTGATTATTAGCTACATTTCCTAAAAACTCAATACTCCATTTTTCGTTTAAGGTAAAGGTGATAAAAGATTGCACATCATAAAAGCGCGGACGATATTCTCCTTTGGTATCCATGCTTTTTAGTAAATAAGTATTTGATTTGTAACGAGAACCTAAACTCCAAGCAATGACTCTGTTTTTTGAAACGCCTTGTAAATGTAAACTTCCTCCAAGTAAACTTCCGCTCACTGTACCTGCAAACTTCAACGGTTTTTTATAGGTGATATCTAATACCGAGGACATTTTATCACCGTATTTTGCTTCAAAGCCTCCTGCCGAAAAATTAATGTTGCTTACCATATCAGGGTTTGCAAAACTTAAACCTTCTTGTTGGCCACTTCGTGCTAAAAAAGGACGGTACACTTCAATATCATTTACATATACTAAATTCTCATCAAAATTACCGCCACGTACCGAGTAGCCGCTGCTTAATTCGTTATTGCTACTTACGCCAATTTGTGTTTTAATTAATTCTTCTATATTTTGACTAACTCCCGGTATATAAATAAAGTTTTTAGGATTAATAGTCTGCATTTCAACCGCTCTATTTTTTTCGTAAACTACATCAACAATTTCAAAATTATTTTTGGTAGCTAAACGCGGACTGTAGTTTTTTTGTTCTCCAGCTTTTAGTTTAAATTTTTGATTGACTTGTTTATAGCTAATACTATAAACAGATAGTGTAATGTCTTTATCAGCGGGAACAGTTAAGGTGTATTTTCCGTTAGCATCCGAATTTGTATTGATAGAGCCATCTTCTAAAATAGCAATTTGTACATCTGGGATACTCACACCATCATCATCTTTTATGGTACCAGAAATAGTAGCTGTTTGCCCGAAGCAAATAACTCCAATTAAAAAAAGGATAAAGGTATAAACGTGTTTTTGTAGCACAGGTTAAATAACGGTGTTATCCTACAAATATTGCAAAAAGAAATGGAATTATAATGCTAATAGCTATCTAAATAGGCTTATAAATCAATTGATTACCTTATTAAACTCACAAATCCGTTTATGCTTTTAGATACACCTTCAATTGTGGTGATTTCGGCAATGTAAAAATAAGTGCCTTCTTCACAATCTCGGTTGTTAAACATATTTGTACCATTCCAGCCATTTTCTGGACCATCAAATTCGCCCATTTTTTCTCCCCAACGGTTTCGTATTTCGCAATGAATTTGTGTAATGGCGGCAGATTTAAACATAAATACATCATTTGCTCCATCTCCGTTTGGAGTAAATACATTAATATCAAAATTAGAGCAAGGAATAAAACTCACATGAATGGAATCGGTTTTTGTACAGTTTCCGTTTTGTGATGTCACCCAATAGGTACCACTTTGTGTTACTGAAATAGAGGAGTTTGTTGAACCCGTATTCCAACTATAGTTTCCATAATTACTCATACAAGAAATTGTAATAGCGGCATTATCGCAACCAATAGTATCATTACTAACTTGCATAATAGGGAGAGGAACAACCGATATGGAATCGTAAGCGGTATTACTAGGACAAAATAAATTCGTAGCTATAACACCAAAGTAACCGCTAAATGATGTGTCGGTTGCTAAAAATGAAATGCTATTCCCAAAGCCTACAAAGCCATGTGTGCCATACCAATTATATGTTGTTATAGAATTTGTAGTAACACTTAAAAATATACTATCGCCAGCACATACGGTTGTGTTGCCTGTAATAGTTGGGGTAGGAGGTGTTTGTAATACAGTTAAAGTTATTGAACTTGAAGAACTCATGCAGCCAAACAAGTTGGATGTAATGGTATAAGTACCAGATTGACTCAGAGCAGCATTATTAATATTTAATGAATCGCTGGTGTTTGAGTAATTATTTGGTCCTTGCCATTCATAAACATAATTTTGATTTGAATTTACAACTACAGAATAATTTGAACTTTCACAAATTGAATCGTTTGCTGATATAATAGGCGCTTGTGAATTTAGTACATGAATGTTTACGGATGAACTTGGACTGCTACATCCAAAACCTGAAATTTGTAGAGTGTAAATACCTGCATTTGTGCTATCAGCATTGCCAATTAAAATGTGATTCGTATTATTAGTTCCAATACCTGGTCCCGACCAATTATAACTTGCACCATTTATATATGGAGCTGTAATCGTTAAGCTGTCATATTTACACACAGAAGTATCACTTAACAAAATTGGAGTAACAGAAGTTTGGTGCATAAATACAGTTGCAGGAACTCCGAAACTATGACAACCTGTTGCATTGACAGAAGCCACATAATAAGTTGTTTGTGATGTTAATGTTGGAGTAGTGTATGTATTTCCTGTGTTTATAATTGAGCCGCTGTTTGCGTTTGGAAACCAATGTATTTGATTGCCAGAATTGGAAGCAGACAGGGTTGCTGTTTGGCCCGCGCAAATAGTATCATTCACAATAGATGTTGGAGGTGAAACAGTAGAAGAGAAAGCAACGCTAACTGGACTAGATAAAGCTGTGCAGCCATAAATATCGGTTACTTCTAATGTGTAGCTTCCTGCACTATGGACCGTGTAATTTTGTCCTAAATGATTACCAGGTTGCCAAACATAATTTGTCATGCCAGAATTACCCGTTAATAAAACAGAATCAAAAGGACAAGCTGTTGTTGATCCAAACGTTGTAATGTTAGCTGTTGGATTAGAACCTAAAATAGTAATGGATAAAGAAGTTGTGATGCCGCACATGGTTACTTGGCAAGAGTAAACGCCTGGGCTGGTAATTACTTTAGTAGCTCCGCTGCCTGATAAAGGAGCGTTCCATACAATTTGAGTCGCATCTAATGTAACAACATTTAGGGTGATTGGCTGGTTGTTGCAAATAATATTTGTTGGCGTGCTTATTAAATAAGGCGTAGCATATTGTTTTAATTCAACTGTATTAGTTGTAAATACACAACCCGTATTATCGGTTACAATGCAATGATAAAATCCTGCTTGTTGACTGTAAAAACTTTGAGTATTAATTGGTAACAAGCCAGATGGGCCATGCCATTCATAATTAGTAGCATTTGGTAAATTCAATGTTAGTTTTATTGAATCGTTTGGACAAATAATGGAGTTGTATGGGTTTAATATAATAAAAGGGTTTGGTTTTACGGATACATACACATTATCATATATTGAATTTGTACAGCCAGATACCGTATCTAATAAACTTGCACTTATATAATAATTTCCTTGATTAAATGCCATGATAGAATCATTTGGGGATATTGTATAAGTTACATTTGGAGAACTAAAACTTCCAATAGTAGCAACTAATAATGTGGAGTCTCCAGGACATAAGGGAGCACCGCCTGTAACATTAATAACGGCATTTGGTTTTGGATTTACCAATATATAAATGTGCCCTGTAAAATATATAGTATCATGAATGCATAGATTATTGATAATATACCCTACTGTATAAGTATAGTTTCCTGTAGCATTAGCACTTAAATTAAAGCTTAAATCACAGTTGATGTTTACTGGGTTCATTAATAATCCAGGGCTTTGAGAAAGAATATATGATCCTTGATAATTAAGGCAGCCATAAGGATAATTCAAGGCAGGGTTTGAAATCGAGTCACAGATAAAATGTGTTTTATATTGTCCTTGACATATTTTTATAGTATCATTTTTTTGTTTTGGACCAAATGGAGGTATAGGAGCATCAATAATAATTTTTATTCTATTTTTATTGATACATCCATTTGCATCTGTTACCACAAATGTATAAGTGCCTGTTGAGTTAATTAAAGCTACTGAATCGTGAGTTGAAACATACGGGCCGTACCATGCGTAGCTTGTGTTTTGAATGTTTCCGCCAGTTAGTGTCATAGTAGAAGGACCACAAATATGTATGGATTGAGTTAAAGGAGGCTGAAGTGTATTTGCTCCATAGCTATCTGTAATAACCGGCGGTGGGGGTAATGGATTGATTTTAACGAAAACAGTATCTTCGCTCGAATAACATCCATCAAGTGTAGTTACTTTCACATTATTGTATCCGCTTGTATTTACGAATAAACTACTTAATGTATCACTAATACTATTGTTCCATATATATCGTTGAATTGGACCAATACCGTAATAATTAAAATTTAATTGAGTTGTACCCGCATGATTATTTGTATTAATAGTTCCTTCTAAACAAAAATTAATAGTGTCTTGGCAAGTTTGTGGGGTTTTTTCTATGCAAGTTCCAACAAAATTTAAATTACATAAAGAGCCGCTTCTGTCATAGTAATCATAAGGATTTCGTGTTAAATCAATTCCTTTAAAAATGAAAGCATCCGAGTAGCCTTTACAAGATAGAGGCATATAGTGAGTATAGTTATTATTGGCAGAACAATAATTTGCTGGCTGATTTGAGTTATTCCATATACTAGCAATATTATTATTAATTCGTGTCAAATTCCCACTTGTACTCGGAATATTCATATGATGCTCATAGCTACCTGCCATGATAGGTTCGTTAATACCTGCCACTAATAAACCGTGAGCTTTGTCGTTTCTTGGCCCGCCATAATGTTTAAACCATTGGCGAGTTCCTGCATTGTTATATTTTGTAATAAACAAATCTCCAAAACCAATGCTATTAAAAACTCCTGGTCCATAGGCGTCGCTATATTCATTCATCGTACAACCAAATTCGCCAAAGATGTATGGATCTTGTTGTGCATCTAATGCTACTTTTTTTCCAGAAACATAATTGCTACTGGATTCTGATTTGCCCCAAATGAAATTTCCATTGTTGTCGATTTTCATTAAGAACGCTTTATTAGTATAAGTTCCGTTTATAAAGCTATTACTGGCTGAACCAAAAAAGGTATAGGTTCCCTGAAAATCACCAGTGATATAAATTTTATTGGCATTATCCATTACCATACTGTATGGTATTGAAAATACACCGGTCGCTTTTCTAAACCATTGTTCTTGCCCTGTCGCATTATATTTGATAATAAATGAGGCATTCATAATCATATTATTGTGCGTGTTTTGAAATTGAATGGTGTCTGAAAACTGACCGCATACATAAACATTATTTAAGTTATCTGTAATAATATCTAATCCTCTGTCGTCATATTTTGCCTTGCCTTGGTTTACCCAAATTAAATTACCTGTGGCTGAATATTTAGCTGTAAAAACATCAAAGGAAGAAAATAATGTATTTGGATTGATCATACTGGTTAATGAGGTGCCACTAAAATTTGAAGTACCTTGAAATTGTCCAGTAATGATAGGATTCCCTAATTCGTCAATAGCAATGGCGTTTCCCCATTCAGCTAAATTTCCACCAAATGATTGAGCCCAAATAAAATTTCCAGTCGCATCTAATTTTGCAATAAAGCCGTCTTGAGAACCACTTACAGATGTTAAGGTTATTGAACCAAAAGTGGCAGTGCCATAATAAAACCCCGTAATAAAAATATTGCCGTTAGCATCTGCTTTTACTGAAGTTGCCCTGTCGCTTCCATTACCACCAGCTTTTTTTGCCCAAATAATTTGCCCCGCGGCTGTTGATTTTGAAACATAAATGTCAGGGTTGCCGTTGCTAGAGGGATTTAAAGTAATGCCAGTTGCAAAAGTTGTGGTGCCAGCAAAATATCCAGCTGAAATTATGTTACCAGAATTATCGTAACAGATGTCCATCGCTTCATCTTCTTTAATACTACCTGCAGTATATGCCCAAAAGTTTTGGGAGATGATATATTGATGAGTCATCAATAAGAGGAAAATAAATAGCGATATTTTTTTCATGACGCTTAATTTTCATCTAAGATAAAATAATAAACGGCTTATCAAAAAAATATCTTCTTTAATTCTTACTTATTCAAATGTAAGTTTAGTGACTTATTATAAGTAATAAAGGATAAAACAGATAAAGTTTAATACGTGTTGAGCGTTATTTATTTAATCTTCAATTTCCCACTGCGCCAAGCATCAATAAACTTAGCCCAAGCCACAGGATTTAATAAACTCACACTTGGGTATTGCCCAACTTGATACAAACGAGTGTATTGTTGCTGCATTCTAACTCGGTAATTAGCAGCTGCATCCATCGAACCTCCTTTGATAGATTCACGAACATCTTCATTGTCCATATTTTTATAAGCACGCTCAATATCTGTATCACTTAAATCAAGATTTAAAATTGCACGTTTAAATTGCTCTTTACTTGGCCATGGAAATACGTTTACTTGTGCCAGTTGAATCGTATCTTTTGTTAAAATCTGAATAATAGAATAGTGCTTTCCAGTTAATGTATCCGCTAAATTATAAGCCTTGCTTTTGTGGTTAATTGAAAAGAATTGTAATTCATCACCAGGACGAGCTACAATGGTAAAGAAACCATAGAAATCACTTACAGTACCAGAACGAGTTCCTTTTAACATAATTGATACAAATGGTAGAGGTTGTAAACTATCATCTAATACAACACCCGAAATTTGCAAGTATTTTTCGTTAGCAGTTTTGTTTTGCGAAAATAAGGTAGCTGAAAAAAATATAAGAGTAATAATAAATAAATGCTTCATGGTAATGTGTTGTAATAATTAGTACTATTTGTAAAAATACAATTTAAATAAAGGAAAGGAACGCAAATAAACATAAATTAACAAACAAAATAGGCTGATTTATCGCATAATTTGTCCAGCAGATTTCACAAATATTCGTCGATCTTTTTTTAGCGTTAATTCGGGTTCTTTATTGGAAATATTTTGGTTAATGAAATTCTTGGGATACGTTTTTCTATCTGCGCTAATCTGCGGGACATATCCTTAATTCTTTTGAATCCACTTATCAATTTGAAAAACTAATAATGAACTTCCAATGCCAATTACCATACCTCCTAATACGTCACTAGGAAAATGAACGCCTAATCGCATTCGCGAATATCCAACGGCACAAGCATAGGCATATGAAGGTAAAGCTACATACCATTTTTTTGTTGAAAGCGTTAAGGCAGTTGCTGTTGCAAAAGCGGTTGATGTATGCCCTGATGGAAAAGAATATTTGCCTGCATGGGTGCGTTTTACAATATCATTAGGATATTGTTCAAACGGTCGCGGACGATTAATAGCATATTTCAAACCTGATGTTAAAAGCACGTTTAAGCCAATGGCGACACCCGTTTTAACGCCATTGCGCATCATAATTTTGTCATTATTCACATAACCACTTAAAATTAAAGAGCCTGGAGCAATAACCATAACGGGATAGATAGATTCAGAAGTAATCTTCATGGTTTTATCCCAATTTGGATGCTCATTTTTGTTAATAGCTCTCAGCATCGAAAAATCTAAATTTTGCGAATAAACAAGGTATTGTTGTACTATTAAAAATATAAGGATTAATTTTTTCAATTTTTTTACTTGATTAAATAATAAATTGTAAGAGGAATAATAATTAAAAATAGAATATAAGTAAACATGATACATATTTTCTCAAATATATTTACAT
>ERZ724527.829-NODE-829-length-14761-cov-4.731878_pt1 | contig 14761 bp, 14 predicted proteins | sample MGYA00376060_ERZ724527 | MGnify/ENA primary metagenome ERZ724527 (study PRJEB28724, sample SAMN07190886) | activated sludge metagenome | isolation source: activated sludge of sewage treatment plant in Hong Hong | place: USA: Christiansburg, Virginia | collected...
GCCCACGGTGTTCTCGCCGTTCAAGCGCGACAGCGACTACTTCGACGCCAAGCAACAATTCATGCTCAACTTGCGCGTACAGGACATCGATGGGTTGTTGAAGAAGCTCGAGGCCTCCGGGGTGCGCATCGACCCCAAGCGCCAGGACGAGGACTATGGCCGCTTCGCGTGGGTGTATGATCCGGAAGGGAACAAGATCGAATTGTGGGAGCCGAAGTAGTGATCAGTAGTGTTTCGATCACATGGACTTTTACCCCACCATCTGGGACGTCTTACACGACGGTAGCATAGTCGGCACGTCCGGCACAGTTCCCGGTACCGTGCGGCTCGATGTCTCCATTGAGTACTTGCGCGAACGTATTGTTGAGCCCGGCGAGACCATTCAGGTCACTCTCATCAGCTGCACCCGATTCGCCTATCGGGAGTATGGTGCGCAGGATTTCACCACCGATCTTTCCACTATTGCGGATCTGGAGCCCGAATTTCTGAGCGCAGAACTTGTCGACGGTCTTTGCACAGTCCACTGTGCCGACGGAATACTGGAAGTTGCCGCTGCGGACGGTGCGTTGAAACTCGATACTGGCCGAGGCGTTGCTCTCAGCGAGCTGATCGAGGTCGCCAACGCTTACTGGAACGAGCGGTCATGAGAAAGATCCGAATGATGGAACACATCTCGCTGGATAGCACGATCGTCGCTTGCGTTTAGAGGAACATCATGACCGTCGAAGCACAGATCACCATCAACGCCAACAAGGCCGCGGTTTGGGCCGTGATCGCCAACATCGAAGGCGCTGCGGACATCATCAGCGGCATCGATAAGATCGAGGTTGTTGAAAGGCCCACAACGGGCATTCTCGGCTGGAAGTGGCGCGAGACAAGGATTCTATTCGGCAAGCCTGCGACCGTGGAGAAGGTCATCATCGCCGGTCAGGAGAATGATTTCTTTACCACCGAGTCGAAGGAAGGTGGCTTCCTGTTTTCGACCTACAATCGGATCTGGGAGAAGGAAGGTGCGATAGTGCTACGCAGCATCCACGAGACCAAGCCTCAAGGTTTCGTCGCAAGTCTGAAGGCGCTGCCCATGGTCTTCTTCAAGGGCATGATCAAGAAGGCGATCCTGCAGGATTTGACCGATATCAAGTTCTCGGTCGAAGGGACTAGACCTCTCAACCGCTCAATGCCAGACGCCCGCTTCACCGCATATCTATTCGAGCACCACTCGAGTGAGATAGTTCGTGGCTGGGCGCGAGCACTTCGCCATATCCGGTTTTGTCGAGCTTTTGGTGGACACAACAATGACGGTGACAGCTTTCGCTGTTCACTTCCATTTCATGATGAGAACGGATTACTCAGCATAGCCGAACGCATGTCTCTCGCCTTCGCTCCTTTGCTGCTCGACACGCCGCGTCCTGTTCCGGGTAAGTCGTATTCCTGGGGTGAGTACCAGCAGTTCCGCCATCCAATCGATGCATTTCCTCATTACGAGCAGCCCGGACTCACGAAGATCTTCGGTATTCCAGCTTTCGTTTGGGTCGGCCGCGATTCAATGGACATTCAACTGAGCGGTGCAGATGGTGACAGTTACACTGTGACGGACTCCGATTTTCAGAACGCGAAATGTCTTGAGGTGGAGCTTGCACGCCTAGGATTGGAATTCCGTGATCCGCCATTGAACAGTCAACATTGTATTTGCCCCGCTTATTGGCCAGAGTTCTTCAAGTATGACGCTGCCTAACCAAACCAAACCCCGGAGCACCATGCGCCCCCTCCGCTTCTCCATCAACGTCACTTTGGACGGCTGCTACGACCACACCGTCGGGATCGCGGACGAGGATCTGCACCGCAACGCGATGGAGTATATCGCCGGGTGCGATGAACTCCTGTTCGGCCGGGTGACCTATGAGATGATGCTGGCCGCGTGGCGCTTGCCGGTGTCGTGGCCGATGCCGGATTGGATGCTGCCTTTCGCGCAGACGATCGATGCGGCGAAGAAGTATGTGGTATCGAGTAAGCTGAAGGATGTGGATTGGAACGCGGAGCTCGTGCGTGAGGATCTGGGTGCATTCGTGCAACAGCTCAAGCAGCAGCCGGGCAAGGGCATCGGCGTGGGCGGCGTACAACTCGCCATGGCCTTGACGGAACTGGGCCTCATCGATGAGTACCAGATCGTTGTACATCCGCGGATCATCGGTCGCGGGCCCACCTTGTTCGCGGGACTATCCAAGATGGTGGACCTGAAGCTCGTGGGCCGAGAGGAGTTCGGCTCGGGGGCGGTGGCGATGCGGTATGAGGTGAAGCGGTAAGCTCACGGCGCCGGCTTCAGCTCCACGTAGCGCGTGATGCGCGTGACAAGCCCATCGCGGCCCCACATACCCACGGCGGATGTATCGGTACGCACCAGATTGTCCGTGTCCCATACCAACTGCACGGTACGTGTCGGCGTCGCATTGTCCAAGCTATCGGCGAGCACTTCGGTGTAGAGGAAGCCATCGCTGGTTTCTTCCAGTGTGGCGTGCAACCGACCAAGCCCGCGTTGCATGAATCCGTACTCGCCCGCCACTTCCACCCGATCGAAGACCTCCTTGCGGCCCCAGCATTGGCGCACATGCCGGAAGTCGAGGTCGTAATAGAAGTCGTACTCGTCCTTCCAGGCACAGACGCATTGCCACACAAGCCACGGCGCCGGAAAGAGCAGGGTGGTATCCGTCACACTGGGTTGGTAGACCTCCACCACCTCCTCGGGCCATCCCTCGGCCGGGCGCTTGTGCTTATCCAGGTAATGGCCCTGGGCCAACACACTGTTGCAGGGTGCAACAAGCAAGGCGAAGATTCCGAGCTTGATGAGCGATAGAGCGTTCCGCATCGGTTACTTCCTCAAGATCTTCTCCATCGCCCTGCCCTTCGCTAGCTCATCCACCAGCTTGTCCATGTAGCGCACCTGCCGCATGATGGGATCCTCGATCTCTTCGATCCGGTAGCCGCAGATCATGCCCTTGATCAGGTGTGCGTTCGGATGCATGCGTGGCGCCTTGGCAAAGAAGGTCTCAAAGTCGGTCTTGTCGGCGATCACCTTGGCGAGGCCTTTCTCCGTGTAACCCGTGAGCCAATGGATGATGGTGTGCAGTTCCTCCTTGGTGCGGCCCTTCCGCTCCACCTTGTTCACATAGTGCGGGTACACGTTGACGAAGGCCATGCGGTGGACGCGTTCGTTGTTCGCTGGGGATGACATGCTCTTTCAAATCTAATCCGACCATTGGTCGACCGAGCAATGCGCGCCTTGATGGAGCGAGAAGGCTCGCACTGCAGGTGCCCGCTTCCTGCCGAAGGGGTATGCCGCATTCCCCGTCCGGCGACATGCAACACCGTATCGTTGGTTCGAAGCAACAGTCCTAACAGGTAAGATCGGTAACGAGTTGTACTTTGGATAGATGGAGCAACCGGAGCCAAGGTCGGGCGTCATTCCCAAGCAAAGGCCATCTGCCGCATAACCATGGAACATCCCCTGCTTCGGTCGATCGGGCTCCTTGTTCTGCTCAGCATTGGTATTCACACCAACGGGCAGTCGTCCATCCTGTGGCACCATGATCACGGCGGAAGCCAGAGCGAGTATTTCCGGGATATGCTCCGCACCGATGATGGTGGCTACCTCGTGGTGGGTGAAGCCTCTTCAGCCGACAGTGGTCTTACGGCCAACCTCGGTGGAAGCGATGCGTGGGTGGTGAAGCTGGATACGGTCGGCGCCATTCAATGGCAGAGCGTGCTCGGCGGATCAGCGGATGACCGGGCACTTGCTGTGGCCCCTACGAGCGATGGTGGCTTCGTGATCGCCGGCCAGACCGCATCGAACGATGGAGATGTGACCGGTAACCACGGCGACCGGGACGCTTGGTTGGTGAAACTTGATGGCACCGGTGCCCTGCAATGGCAGCGCTGCTATGGTGGTTCGGCCCTCGACGGGTTCCAAGGTGTGCTGCAGACGGATGATGGGGGCTTTGCGCTCGGTGGGTCCTCCTACTCGAACGATGGCGACGTCATCGGCCACCAGGGCGGTGGTGATGGCTGGCTGGTGAGGACCGATGCTTCCGGAAATATCCTTTGGCAGCACTGCCTGGGCGGCACCTCGCCCGACAATGTTCAGACCCTGATCGCAGCGCCCGGAGGCTTCTATGCCAGCGGGTGGACCTTCAGCAACGATGGTAACATTGCCGGCCACCATGGGAACTCCGATGCCTTCGTGGCGCATGTGGATGGTTCAGGCACATTGCTCTGGGCCACCTGTTACGGCGGCTCCGGCGCGGAGCTGAGCTACCACCTGGCCCCACTCCCCGGCGGCGACCTGGTCATGGCAGGTTCCACCAACTCCAGCGACAATGGCATCACCGGGGTACAAGGGCTGCAAGATGTATGGATCGTGCGCATCGATACGCTCGGGGCCATCGCTTGGCAGCACTGCCTGGGCGGCAACTACCAGGATGAAGCCCAATGCATCCACCCCACGCAGGACGGCGGATTCATCCTGCTGGGCTCCACCAACTCCAACACGGGTGATGTGGTCGGGTCCCATGGGAACGTGGATGCCTGGTTGGTGAAGACCAACTCCACGGGCGATCTCGAATGGCAGCGGTGCATCGGCGGGATGAGCATGGACATCGGCGCCACTGTGCTAGAGATCGGTCCGGGTGATTACATCGCATCCGGTTGGACCATGTCCGGTGATGGCGACCTCACCGGTCTCAACGGCGGCATGGATGGTTGGATCATGCGCTTGAGCGATCTGGCACTGGCCATGGAGGACGCTCCCGCAGGGAACGAGACGCAGACCGTGATGGTGGTGCAAACCGAATTGCGCGTGGACCTTTCACCCGAGGTCACCCAAGCATGGCTGATCGACGTGACCGGTCGAGTTGTGAATGCTTGGGCACCGACACCCGGCTTGAACGTGGTGCCGATCGGTCACCTGCCCAGCGGTGCTTACCTGCTGCGTACGACCGAAGGGCGCTCGGAGCGCTTCATCAAGGAGTGACCCGATCAGTAGCCACCCCTCATGCGAGATAACGACAGTGGACGATGATGCGAGGCATGGTGAACTTGTTGTGGATCAAAGTCAGGCGCTTTGCAGGAACGCTCCACCGTAGTGCATTGCCTTGAGCTAGTATTGAGAACACCAGCACACCTACGCACCGACACGCAACACCATGGATGCCGGAGAGAAGAAAGCCCTCGATGACATCGAGAAATACGGCTGTCACGTGATCCACGTGCTCGAGGACGAAGAAGGCCCGGCATTCACCTATTCCGTTGGCATTCAGAAGACCTCAGGCGCACCTGAGGTGATCGTGATCGGGTTGAAGCAGCCCATCGCACACTTCCTGATCAACGAATACAACGCGCGGGTCCAAGCCGGAGAGCGATTCGCGCCGGGGAACCGCTACGATGGTTTCCTCGAAGGGTTCCAAGTGCAGTTCGGGGTGGTGACCACCGACCACTTCGACAACTACTTCGGCTGGGACATCTGGTTGTACGGTGGCAAGCAGTTCGAGGTATTACAGCTCATCTACCCGAACACAAGCGGTGTCTGGCCTTGGGAGGCAGAGGCTACAAGCTGGTTCCGCACGAATCAGCCGATCTTGAGTGAACCCGTCGTGTGAGCGCTAGCAGCGGAAAGCCCTTAGCCGTCGAGCGAGATCACGACCGTGAACGATGAGGCGGGTCAGAGAGGGGTGTTATGCCATTAGGTTAGAAGCGGTGCGGAAGACACGTTCGTTGCCACTGATGTAATTATTCTCCGGAGACGACCAACCGCGCCGACCATCGCGAATCACCATCGAGAACAGAAACAACATACACGCCACTGGCCAAGTCCGATGGAAGCGTGAATCGTGTGTTCAACCTGCCGTCTTGCACTGGAAGCGCCCATGCCCGTACCTGCCTTCCCGACATGTCGGTCATTTCGGTCTCAACGGTCGAACTCGTTGTTGTCAACCCACCAAGACTGATCCAAACATCCCCGCCGATACAAGGGTTCGGACCCACCGCCAGAAAATCACCAGCGGTTGGGGAGCCTAGACTTCCGAGGGTGAATGCCTTCGCATACATACCCCCATTTGTAAAGGCAACTATCGCCCTCCCTCCGCTATCCACTTGGAGCCACCCTGGTCCCGTGAGATCCGAAAAGGAGGTCGTGAATCGTTCAGCACCGAGCGCCTGCCAGGCCTGGCCATTCCAATGAAAGACAGTCGCTTGGCTGTTGGCATAACTGCTCTCCTGAAGACCGAGTAAAGGGGCTCCGCTCGAATCAATAGCCACACACATATCCTCTAAATACGCTAAAGGCAACCCGTCTGAGCCATAAGACTCCCAGTAATAGCCATTCCACCTTTCAACCACGAAGCCATCCTCACTATCGCGATAGGCCATGACCACTTCATCATCTGGGCCCACCACCAAGCTTTGAAGGTCACCTGCAGCAGGGAAGATGCTCCCGGACCACATGGTCTCCCAATCATTCCCGCTCCAGCGCTTTACTATGTTGGCACCATTCGGACCTTCTTGATAGGCCACCACCGGATCACCATTCCCGAACAGGTCCAGGCTCACACGCTCTGCAGCGATAGGGGCTACCACACCCAGGTCGACCCATGCATTACCATCCCAACGATGCGCCTGCAAGACATTGACATCATAGTTGCTTGTTGCCAATAGAGAGGCGACAACCGGTCGATCATTGGTGTCAATGGCCAAGCCAAGACCCCTGACCCCTTGAGTGGAGAATCCTGGAATGCCGACCAACTCCCATGCCGCCCCATTCCAGCGCTGGACGGTGGTACGTCCTCCTTGCTCTGAATCCCGATAAGCAATGACCGGATAGCCATCTCTTTCCAAAGCGACACGCACGCACCCGGCATTCGGCGGGGAAAAGCCGGCAGGCCCGATCAACTCCCATGATGCGCCATTCCATCGCTGAACCGTTGCCGCATTGGTAACCCCCAGGTCACTGTAGGCGACCACGACCTCACCGGAAGGCCCTGTGGCCAAGCTGGTGTAATAAGCGCCGTTGTGCGAAAAACCACGTTCCCCATACACCTGCCAAACGGCACCATTCCATTGCTGAACACATGTGCGCCATCCCAAGCCCCATGCTTGAAAAGCGAGAACGGGGTACCCATTCGGATCGATCCGCATCCTTGGATGCTGAGGGGATAGATACGGATCCACTTCGCACATCACCTCCCATTCCGAACCATCCCAACGTCGCAGGTATGTCCCAGCCTCGTCATAGTCGGTGTAGAGTAACACTGGCCGACCTTGCGGGTCCAATGCAAGATCTGGATCGGAGATATTCCCGACAGAGAAACCTGGCGGCCCGAGGGTCACCCACTGTGATCCGTTCCAGTTCAGGACAGTGGCTCGATTTCCGAACACGCTGGAGGCAATGAGCACGATAGGCTCTCCGGCGGCATCGATCATGAGCGCCTTGTAAGTCACTGTTCCAATACCGAGGTCTATGAGCGGCAGAAGCTCCCAAGATGACCCTGTCCATCGATGAACTCTGGTCAAATGAATACCGGGATAGGCTTGATACGTGACCACCGGATTGTCCGCATTGTCGAACGCCAGCTCAAGTCCATATGCACTCTGATCCGAGAATCCTTCAACGCCGATCGTCGCCCAAGCATTGCCATTCCAGCGCTTCACACAGACCCGATCGATCGAATCATCGATGTAAGCGACAACGAACCTTCCCATGCCATCCTTCGCAAGCTTGACAGCGGTTATCTCCCCGGAAGAAAACCCATCATTGCCTATGGGAACCCATGTTGCACCATTCCAACGCCTGACACTAATGTGATCATTGTTGCTTGGGTCACTACCCGCTATTACAGGGTTCCCGAGACCATCCAGCACCATCTCCGACAATAGCGTTCCGGTGAGCGAAAACCCATTTGCGCCAAGCGCAATCCAACCCGTACCATTCCAACGTCTGACCCTGAAGTCACCGCCATAACCAAAGTCTCTAGAACCTACTAATGGCAAACCACTAGCATCCAATGTGAGAGTGGGGTTATATGCTTTTCCCACCGATGGCCAATTCCAATCATTTGGCCCCAACGGCACCCATTGCTGTGCATGCAACCGGACCTCGGAACATAGGGCGACAGCCAGAGCAACGGTCAGGAAGGTCCTTGATAACATGGCCAACACTGCTCCAGCAAAATGACCAATCGCTTAGGTCGCTAGAACGACGTTCAAGTTAACGCTTCCCGCTCAAGTTATCGTCTCAAAGGGATTTCGCGTGAGGGATAGAAGCGGAAAGCCCGGAGGACTGTCTTCAGGCCGAGGACTTGTAGCGGATAGCCCGACGGCGCGCATTTGGCGCCGGCACGCCCTCCCCTTCGACAAGCTCAGAGTGACAGGCTTGCCTCAATTCAAATTCAAGTACGCGCTCAACCCGTGCAAGCCGCCTTCGCGGCCGTAGCCGCTTTCCTTATACCCGCCGAAGGGTGAGGTGGGATCGAACTTGTTGTAGGTGTTGGCCCAGATGACGCCCGCGCGCAACTTGCTGGTGAGGTTGAAGATCTTGCTGCCTTTGTCCGTCCACACGCCGGCGCTGAGGCCGTAGGGCGTGTTGTTGGCTTTCTGGATCACCTCGTCCACGGTGCGGAAGGTCTGCACGGCGAGCACGGGACCGAAGATCTCCTCCTGCGCGATGCGCGCGCTCTGCGCCACGTTGAGGAAGAGCGTGGGGCGGCACCAGAAGCCCTTCGACGGGAGGTCGCACGTTGGCTGATACATCTCCGCTCCGTCGCTAACGCCTGCCTTCAGGTAGCGGTTGATCGTTGTGAGTTGTTCGCGCGAGTTGATGGCGCCGATGTCGGTGTTCTTGTCGAGCGGATCGCCCACCACGAGCGAACGCATGCGGTGCTTGAGCTTGCGGATCACTTCGTCGTGCACGCCTTCCTCCACGAAGAGGCGGCTGCCGGCGCAGCACACGTGGCCCTGGTTGAAGTAGATGCCGTTGATGATGCCTTCGACGGCCTGGTCGATGGTGGCGTCGGCGAAGATGATGTTGGCCGCTTTGCCGCCGAGCTCGAGCGTGGCCTTCTTGCCGGTGCCGGCGATGCTCTTCTGGATGAGCTTGCCCACGCCGGTGCTGCCGGTGAAGGCGATCTTGTCGATGCCCGGATGGTTGACGAGCGCCGCGCCCGTGGCACCCGCACCGGTGATGATGTTGACGACGCCATCGGGCAGTTCGGCTTCCTGGATGAGCTCGGCGAGCAACAACGAAGTGAGCGGTGTGGTCTCGGCGGGCTTCAGCACCACGGTGTTGCCGCAGGCCAGTGCCGGCGCGATCTTCCACGCGGCCATGAGCAGCGGGAAGTTCCACGGGATGATCTGCCCGGCGACGCCAAGCGCGCTCGGCGTCTTGCCTGGAAAAGCGTAGCCGAGCTTGTCGGCCCAACCGGCGTAGTAGAAGAAGTGCGCGGCGGCGAGCGGCACGTCCACGTCGCGACTTTCACGGATGGCCTTGCCGCCGTCCATGCTCTCGATGACGGCGAACTGGCGGGCTTTCTCCTGCAACAGGCGCGCGATGCGGTAGATGTACTTGGCGCGTTCGGCGGCGGGCATCTTGCTCCACACGTTGTCGTAGGCCTTGCGTGCGGCTTTCACGGCGGCGTCCACATCGGCAGCGTTGGCCTCGGCGATGCGCGCGATCTTCTGCTCGTTAGCGGGGTTGATGGTGTCGAAGTAGTTGCCGCTCTTGGGCTTCACCCATTTTCCTCCAATGAAGAGGTCGTACTCGGACTTGAGGGTGAAGTGGTCCTTGGATTCGGGGGCGGGCGAGAGCGCCCACTCAACGGTCTTCTTCTTGGTTGCCATTGGGAGCGAAGTTAGAAGGGCGCGGTCAAGAAATTCGCGGTCGTTGAGGGTGAGTTAGCTTCGTTGCAACACACCGACTGATGCTCTCGTCCTATCTCAATGTCTACAACACTTGTCTGGTGCTGCTAGAACGGCAAGGCTATGCGCTGCGCTGTGAAATGCCCCAAGAGAACTGGTTCGCCGAGAAGGATGGGTTCACCTTTCGCGCTGACAACCCCATAGAACTATTGGGACTGGTCGCGATCCGGCAAGAACTGAAACCGGTCGCCGACACTGAGTACTGGTGGAAAATTGACAAGCCTGATCTGCTTTCCGAGTTGAGCCCAGGCTAGTCGTTCAGACAGACTTGGTTCTCGCTTCCGTTACTGCTTTATGATGCGGACCGGCGGAACCCTTCCATCATTCCACCGGAGCAAATAAGCACCTGGCGCAAGGGCAGAGACATCGCAGACCGCTGTGGCACTTGTCATCGACCCGTTCAGCACAGCAACCCCAGCAATGTCGACCAGTGTGTACTTCATTGGACCTTGATGCACCGATGTCTGGATCGTCAACAGGTCATGCGCCGGGTTCGGATAGACAGCGGGTGCCTGTTCCGCTGCGGGGATGAGGTCGTCGATGCCCGTTGCGATACTGCGCCGATAGATGCCTTGTCCGGGGGACATCATGTTGTACCCGAGAAAGACATAGCCGTTCAACGCGACCAATCCGGAACCATTGAGGTCCGCCGCGTTCAGGTTCCCCGTGATGTTGGTCCAGCCCAGTCCTTCATCCGACGAGGTGTAAACGCTATCGCGATAGACACCGGTGAAGTGGCGCGTTTCGATATAGAGGTTGCCACCGAAGCGTTGTACTTCGAGCAGACCGACGCCGAACAACGAAGGCCATGCCCAAACCGACCAGTTGGCGCCGAGATCCGTGCTCCGGTACTTACCACCACCCTGCGCCGTGTAGTACAGCTCATTCCCCATTCTCCACACATGCTCTCCGTTCAGGTCGCCGCCAGCGATCCCAACGTTGGAGGGCGACCAGCTAGCACCGGCATCGGCACTTACGAAGACGCCACCACCGATGGTGCAAGCGAACAGGTGCGTACCGATGGAGCCCATCGAGAAGACGTTCAGGTTGGAGAGGCCCACATTCACGGCCTGCCATGAATCGCCGTTGTTGGTGGATCGGTAGATGCCCAAGTTGGAGGTGTATGCATACAGCGCAGTGCCCAACTCGTGGAATCCCCTGACGACCGTGGCCGTGGGTGCCCCGGTCACCGAGTTCCATGTGTCGCCATTGTCGTTCGTGAAGTAGATGCAATCACCGGACGCGCTCATTCCGGCGAAATAGCGACCCGCTCGGAAATAGCCGCACTCGGTGCTATTGAAGGCGACGGGAGGTTGGATCACCGACCACGAATCGCCATCATTTGAACTGCGGTACATGTTCCATCCGGCCCTGGCGATCAAATGGTCGCTCGTGGCTCCCAGCACGGTGGCACCTTGTGCCAGGTCGGTGATGCCCGAATTGACCTGTGACCATTGGGCCTGCGCGGAGAGCGCGCAAACGGCTGGAACGACGATCAGCGAACGACGCAGCATGGACATGCGGATCAGAATTTCAGCGAGGATACGCATTGCGGAGAGATCGTTCGCCCGGACCGCAGGCGGGAGAACGTGATCGCGCACACCTTCACCCTGTCATTGGCCAGGTCGATCGTGTCGACGTACTTCCCGCCTGCCTACCGGCCAGGCAGGCTCTTCAGCTTCTGCCATTGCCGCTGATAGCGCTCGTATTGGGGGTTGATCTTGACGTGGTCGGTGGACCCGGGGGCGGGGGCGAGGGACCAGGAGAGGATCTTCCTTGCCATGGGTCTTCATCCCGACTTGGTGGGGTGAGCGAAGATGGACCGATGGCCCGGTGGCCCTGTCAGAGCGTGCTTCCGAAGCGATAGCTGCAGCCCACCAGCAGGCTCACCGCGTTGGTGCGGATGCTGCCATCATCCACCACCGGCAACGCGCTGATGTTGGTGAGGCCTTTGTCGTACCGCATCTCCGCCTGAAGGCGAAGCTTGTCGCTCAATGGCAATTCACCACCGAGGCTCCCGCTGATACCCATGTCCCATTGCTTCAGGTCGTCCGCATTATCCACCGTGGGGAATTCGCGCTCATCGCCGAAGGACTGTCGCGATCGGAGCAGCATACCCGCGTATGGTCCAGCACCGACCACGAGACGTGCCCTATTCCCGAAGGAGGCTCGCAGCATTAGCGGGATCATCAGATAGTCCAGTGCATAGCGACTGTTGACCTGGCGGAGGAGGTTGCCGTTGATATCCGTGAGCGTGATCTCCTCGACCATGCCCTTGCCCTGATAACCAAGGCCTGCACTAACGCCAAGATGCTTCGAAAGGGCGTAGCGTAAGGTGGTCATGGCCGATGGACCCAGGAGCGGGTCGGTCCCATCGATGGCTTTGTTCCCACGAAGCCAGCCAAGACTTGGACCAAGCTGAATGCCAACTTCGAAGCGGCCCGTCTGTGCGATCAAGGCTGAACAGGCTATAAGGCTCGTTGCGGCTAAGGTGATGGCCCTCGTGAACATGGTGTGCATTCGTTTGACACAACCAACGATGCCCTGCTCACGTTATTGCCGCCCTACCAAAGCGACGCGCGCTATCTCCTACTCGTTGGCGGGGTTGATTGTCTCGAAGTGGTTGCAGCTTCTCAGTGCCGTCCACTTGCCGTTGATAGAGCTCGTATTGGGCCTACAGGGTGAAGTGGTCCTTGCTATCTGGCCTTGGGCGAGGGGCCAGGAGATGGTGTTCCATGACATGGGGTCGAAGATGGACAGCCCGACCGCGAGCTCCCGTCTACTCCACCACCAAGCGCTGCTGTTGCGTTCCGCCGTTCGCCAACATCACTCGCACGATGTACAGGCCTGATGGAAGTCCACCCACACCGAAGCGCGGCCCCGGTGCCCACTCGTTCACTACACGCCCGGTCGCATCCAGCAGCAGCACGTTGCGCCATGCATCCCGGTCCCCCTGGATGAAGAACGCCTCACTGGCCGGGTTCGGGAAGATCGACCAAGCTTGTGTGCCTTCGGCATCCACCGCCACACCCGCATTGAGATCCGGCGAGATCTTGCTCACGTACGTGTCCTGCGTAAGACAGGTGATCGTGTCGTTTGTGAAGACCACTTGACCGCCAACATCGCCACAAACGAAGATGTTGTTGAAGATGTCCGTTTGAACGTCCGCGATGAAGCTGTATCCGGTGATCACCTGCGGCTGGACCACTTCAAGTGCATTGCCAGCGCCGTCCAAGCGGATCACCGCGCTGTTGTTCCCGGGGCTCGTTGCCAATGGATCGCCAGCGAAGTTGGCCTGGTAGAAGTAGTAGCATCCGATGGCCAGGCCCTCATTCGGCGAGTTCGAGATACCGGATATGAACTCGTTCTGCGGACCCTGTAGCAGCTTGGTCCAGAGGATGGACCCGCTGGGCGAAGTGCGCACGACGTACCCATCGATCCCTTGCGCAAGCGTGCCCCCATTGAAGGAACCGTCATAGGATCCGCCCAGGAGAAGGTCGCCGTCGGGGGCAACGGCCATGTCCTCCACGGAACTGGTGATGGTCGCAGGAAGCACGAAGGCGCTGAGCGGATCCCCTTGGGGTGAGAGCTCATAGATCAGGGCTTGAAAGGGCGCGGTCGCCAAGTTCACTGGGCCGCTGTTGAAGTAATTGTTCGCGCCGCAATCACCTCCAAGCCAGACATTGTTCTGCGCATCCACGTCCACGGCCACGAGCGTGCCGAAGCCCTCGCTCGAGTCGTTCGGTGAGTACGTGATGTCACCCACGGAATGCAACCAGAGCGTATTGCCCAGGGTGTCCAGCTTCTGAGCGAAGACGTGCGCCTGCCCGGCGAAGAGGGTGGTGCGGAACGGGATGCCGCCATAGCTCATGGTGCTCAGCGCCGGATCCCCCAAGGAGGGCACCGCGCAACTGTACCCACCCGCCATGACCAGATCGCCGAGCCTGTCCAGTTTCAGTGCGTACGATACGCATGAGGTGGTGCTGTTCGCCGGTCCGTCCGATGTGGCGTTCCTCACCCAGCGCAGGTCGCCGTCCGGGGAATAGCGCGCTACGAAAGAGAAGATGATGAAGGCGCCGTTCTGACCGGGCACGGACAGGGCCGTGTCGCCGAACACGGCGAAACTGGTGCAGCCTCCGGTGATGTACACGTTGCCATCCTTGTCGCTCTCCGCACCGAAAGCGACATCGTCATACGGGCCTCCGGCCGATCGGGCCCAGAGCAATTGTCCGTTCGGGTCATACTTCAGGAGCAGGATGTCGGCCGCCCCGGCGCTCGTTACACTGATGCCCTGTTCGCTGAAGGTGCCGCTGAAGTTGCCGGCCGCGTACACGTTCCCGTTCTCATCCACGGCGAGCCGCCAGAGCTTTTCGCCGTTATCGGGCGTGGAGAACCGCTTGGTCCAGGCATGCTCAAGGGGCTGTGCCTGTGCTTCCGCGAAAGAAGCCAGAAGTGCGATGGTCAGGACCTTGTTCATGTGGTTGGAGCGTTGAGCAGTTCGGAACATGGACGCTCAGCGTGCGTTCGTTGTTCACCGCAGGGGTGTTGAAGCATTGCGTGCCGGCGACACGTCCACTTCAGTGACGCGCGAGAGAACCCTCTCGTTGGCCGGGTCGATGGGGTCGAAGTAGCTGCCCGACTAGAGCTTCAACCATTCCCTCCGCTGAACAAGTCATGCGCGGTCCTGAGTGTGAAGTGGTCCTTACTTTCGAGGTCGTGGGCGAGGAGCCTGGAGATGGACCTCATTGCCGTGATCTGCGCGCCGAAGGCCGGAGGGTGAAGGGGAGTGTCGAAGACAGAAGGA
>ERZ724527.837-NODE-837-length-14685-cov-4.120574_pt1 | contig 14685 bp, 12 predicted proteins | sample MGYA00376060_ERZ724527 | MGnify/ENA primary metagenome ERZ724527 (study PRJEB28724, sample SAMN07190886) | activated sludge metagenome | isolation source: activated sludge of sewage treatment plant in Hong Hong | place: USA: Christiansburg, Virginia | collected...
CGGGGTTTTTTTTCGCCCCGAATCGAACCACGAGGACCGACCCATGAACCTTCTGCTCGCACTGATCGACCGCGTGTTCGCGACCTTCCTGGCGCCCCGTGCGCGCCTGCGACCCATTCCGGTGCGGAGTCGACGTCAATGAGCGAGCGCCTGCGGATTTTCGACACGACCCTGCGCGATGGCGAGCAGAGTCCCGGCTGCACCTTGAACCGGACGCAGAAGCTGCGCATCGCTGAAGCGCTGCAATCGCTCGGCGTCGACGTGATCGAAGCCGGTTACCCGAATGCATCCGAGGACGACTTCGACGCCGTGCAGGCGATCGCACGCAGTGTCCGCGATGCGCAGATTTGCGGGTTGGCGCGCTGCAACGAGGCCGATATCCGCGCCACGGCCGCAGCACTGAAGGACGCCGCGCAGCCGCGCATCCACGTCTTCATTGCGTCGAGCCCGATCCATCGCGAAATGAAGCTGCGCATGAGCAAGGCCGAGGTCATCGAGCGTGCGATCGCCGGCGTGCGCCAAGCGCGTGCCCTGTGCGAGGACATCGAGTTCTCGGCCGAAGACGCGACGCGCTCCGAACCCGACTTCCTCGTCCAGTTGTTCGGCGCCGTCATCGAGGCCGGTGCCCGCACGATCAACGTGCCGGATACGGTCGGCTTCACCACGCCCGGTGAATACTTCGAACTGATCCGGCGGTTGAAGTGCGAGGTGCGCGGCATCGACGGCGTCACCCTCAGCACGCATTGCCATGATGATCTCGGTCTGGCGGTCGCAAACTCGCTGGCGGCGGTCGAAGCGGGTGCGCGCCAGGTCGAATGCACGCTGACCGGCATCGGCGAGCGGGCCGGCAATGCGGCGCTCGAAGAGATCGTCATGGCGGTCCGCACGCGCCCGGATCGCTACCCGGTGTTCACGAATATCCGCACGCCGCGCCTGTATGGCAGCGCGCGGCTGCTGGCGTCGTTCATCGGGCACGCCATTCCTCGCAACAAGGCGATCGTCGGCGAGAACGCATTCGCGCACGAATCCGGCATCCACCAGCACGGAATGATCGCGGACCGCAGCACCTACGAGATCATGAAGCCCGAGGATGTCGGTGTGCCGGGCTCCTCCCTGGTGCTCGGCAAGCACAGCGGTCGCGCCGCCGTGCGCGATCGATTGGCCACGCTGGGTTACGCCATCGATGACGGCCATCTCGATGCGCTGATGGTCGCGTACAAGCGTCTGGCCGATCGCAAGAAGGAGGTGTTCGACGCCGACCTTGAAGCCTTGTGGCTGGGCGTCGAAGACAGTGCCGAACAGCCATGGACGATGGATGCATTGCATGTTGCGACCGCGATCGGCACACGCAACGAGCCGACCGCGAGCATCGCCCTGTGCGACAGCGCCGGGCGCACGGTGCGCGAGGCGGCGGTCGGCGACGGTCCGGTCGATGCCATCGCGAATGCGCTGACGCGCGCCACCGGCGTGCGCATCAGTGTGCAGGACTTCGCGCTGCAGAGCGTGACCAGCGGCGGCGACGCCCAGGGTCGCGCCAGCGTGCGGGTGTTGCACGAGGGCCGCGAGTATCGCGGCCAGGCGGTCAGCACCGATGTCATCGAAGCCTCGGCGCGGGCCTTGCTCGAAGCCATCAATCGCATCAGTAGCGTCAACGCCGCGCGTGAGCGTCAGGCACAACTTGCAGCCACGGGAAGCTGAGCCATGACGGCCACCACCTTGTTCGAAAAACTCTGGCAGACGCATCTGGTCGAAGCCGATGCGGTTGGTCTGCCGGCGGTGATCTACATCGATCTGCACCTGGTCCATGAAGTCACCTCACCGCAGGCGTTTTCGCAATTGCGCGAACGCGGTTTGCGCGTGCACCAGCCGAAGCGAACGCTGGCCACGCTGGACCACTCGACGCCGACGACGCCAGCGCGGGCCGATGGCTCGCGCGACTACCTCGACGCGGCCACCGAGGCGCAGGTCGATGCGCTGATCCGCAATTGCGCCGACTTCGGCGTGACTCTGCATGGCTACGATTCGCCGGACCGCGGCATCGTCCACGTGATGGCACCGGAACTCGGCGCGACCCAACCCGGCATGACCATCGTCTGCGGTGACAGCCATACCAGCACGCACGGCGCGTTCGGTGCGCTGGCGTTCGGCATCGGCAGTACCGAAGTCGGGCATGTGCTGGCGACGCAATGTCTGCTGCAACACAAGCCGAAGACCATGGCGGTGAACGTGCATGGCCGCTTGCCCGCCGGGGTAAGTGCGAAGGACCTTACGCTGCACATCGCCGGACAGGTAGGCGTTTCGGGCGGCACCGGCCATGTCATCGAATTCCGCGGCGATGCGATCCGCGCCATGACGATGGAAGAGCGCATGACCCTGTGCAACATGTCGATCGAGATGGGTGCGCGTGCCGGATTGATCGGCGCCGACAGCACGACGATCGAATGGTTGCGCGGCCGTCGCCAGGTCCCGCAGGGTGATGCCTTCGACGCGGCTGCCAAGCGTTGGCGCGCATTCCGTACGGATGAGGACGCGACCTTCGACCGGAGCATCGATATCGACGCGACCGCGGTGAGCCCGACGGTGACCTGGGGCACCGACCCCGGCAAGGTGGTCGCGATCGATGCTGCGCTTCCGGCTCACGCCGCTGCGAATGCGCGTGCGTTCGACTACATGCGCGTGACGCCGGGCGCACCGATGGCGGGTACGCATGTCGATGTCGTCTTCATCGGCAGTTGCACGAATTCCCGCATCAACGACTTGCGTGATGCCGCAGACATCCTGCGTGGCCGCCGCATTGCCGCGCATGTGCGCATGCTGGTCGTGCCCGGCTCCGAGCGCATCAAGCGCGAGGCCGAGGCGGAAGGCCTGGATCGCATCTTCCGCGCGGCCGGTGCCGAATGGCGTGAGCCCGGCTGTTCGATGTGCCTCGGCATGAATGGCGACATCGCCAAGCCGGGTGAACTGGTAATCAGCACCAGCAATCGCAATTTCGAAGGACGACAAGGCAAGGGCGTGCGCACGGTGCTGGCGAGTCCGGCGACGGCGGCGGCGTCGGCGGTCGCGGGGGTCGTAGCGGATCCTCGGGCCTATCAGCAGGAGATCGCGGCATGAGCGGCATCGACTTCATCACGTCGCGCAGCGTCGCCTTGCCGATCGCGAACATCGATACCGACCAGATCATTCCGGCGCGCTTCCTCACCACCACGTCGCGGGCCGGCCTCGGTCGGCATGCCTTCCAGGATTGGCGCTGGCGCGAGGACGGCAGCGCGAACCCGGAATTTGCGCTGAACCGCCCGGAGAACGCAGGCGCAGGCATCCTGATCGCCGGTGACAACTTCGGTTGCGGCTCCTCGCGCGAGCACGCGCCCTGGGCCCTGCTCGATGCCGGCATCCGCGCCGTGATCAGCACCGCGATCGCCGACATCTTCCGCAGCAACGCGTTGAAGAACGGGCTGCTCGCGATCGTCGTCTCGCCCGCCGAGCACGCGAGCCTGCTCGCCGCCGCGGGCGAGACATTGACGATCGATCTGCGCGCGCAACGGATCGGACGGATCGGCCAAGCGCCGATCGACTTCACGATCAACGCCTTTGCGCGGCAATGCCTGCTCGATGGCGTCGATGAACTCGGTTATCTGCTGGCACGGACCGATGCGATCGCGCGGTTCGAAGGAATGCGGGCATGAGCCGCCACATCGTGGTGCTGGGTGGCGATGGCATCGGGCCTGAAGTCACGGCTTCCGCGGTCGAGGTGTTGCGCGCACTCGATGCGCAGCGGCAGCTCGGCCTGAGCTTCGAAGCGCATGCGTTCGGCGGTGCCGCCATCGATGCCCATGGCGATCCGTTTCCGGTGCAGGTGCTGGCCGCGTGTCGGGCCGCCGACGCCATCCTGCTGGGTGCCGTGGGTGGTCCGAAGTGGGCGAATGTGCCGACGGCGATTCGTCCCGAAGCCGGATTGCTGCGGCTGCGCAGCGAGCTCGGCCTGTACGCGAACATCCGGCCGCTGCAAGTGCATCCGGCCCTGGTCGATGCCTCGCCGCTCAAGCGCGAGCGCATCGACGGTGTCGACCTGGTCGTCGTGCGCGAACTCACCGGCGGCATCTATTTCGGCGAACGCACGCGCAGCGATACGCGTGCGACCGACGAATGCGCCTACACCGTGGCCGAAGTCGAACGCGTGGTGCGCACCGCCGCGCGGCTTGCGCGCAGTCGTTGCGGCAAGCTCACCTCGGTCGACAAAGCCAATGTGCTGGAGACATCAAGACTGTGGCGCGACGTGGTCACGCGTGTCGTTCGCGACGAATTCCCGGACGTGCAGCTCGAACACCTGCTGGTCGATGCGATGGCGATGTACCTGGTCAGTCGCCCGCGCGACTTCGATGTCATCGTCACCGAGAACCTGTTCGGTGACGTGTTGACCGACGAATGCGCGGCGGTGTCGGGTTCGCTCGGGCTGATGCCGAGCGCGTCGCTGGGCGATTCGGGTCCGGGCGTCTATGAACCGATCCACGGTTCCGCCCCCGATATCGCCGGCCAGGGCCTCGCGAATCCCTACGGCACGATCCAGAGTGCGGCGATGATGTTGCGGCAATCGTTGGGTGCGCCGGAAGCCGCAGTGGCGCTGGAAGCCGCCGTGCACGCAGCGATCCGCGATGGCATTCGCACCCGCGATCTCGGGGGCAGCGCCACCACCGCCGATGCGACCGCGGCGGTGATCGCGCGACTCATGGCCGCTCAGGCGGCGTATGCGGCATAGGCTTGCCACAGGCACAGTCCACCGCAGACGAGCAGCAGCAGGAAGGTGAGTGCCGTGCCCCAGAAGCGGCCGAACTTGAAGCCGGCGGTGAAGGACAGCGCGTATCCATGCAGCAGGCGCGCGATGACGAGGGTCGCGCCGAGGCCGTGCAGCAGCCAGGCTGGTTGATGGCCGAGTTCGAGCAGGGCGATCATCATCAGCAAGAACGGCACGTACTCGGCGAAGTTGCCATGGGCGCGGATGCGCCGCAGCAGCACCGGATCGCCGCCGTCGCCGAAGCTCGGTCCGCCGGGACCGCGCATCGAAATGATGCGCCAGCTCAGCAGAAAGTAGACGATGGCCAGCAGGCCGGCGTAGATCGGGGTGATGGTCATGGCGCGCTCCTGAGGTTGGGGCGAGCATATCGAGGCGGCGAGACTTCCGGCGGATGAAGGCGGGCATGGAAGCCGGCTAAGGTGGCGGTTTGCGGGAGATCGGGATGCAGGTCATCGTGGAGCGGTCGCGTGGGCAGCGTGTGCGCGCGTGGTTGTGGCGACGTCTCAAACGGGTTCTGGTCCTGGCCTTGGTCGTGGCTATTGCGGGGGTCATTTACGCGCATTCGTTCTCGCCGGAACGTGAAAACTGGCCGGGTCAGCGGGCGATGCTGGCGGAGCGGACCGTGCATCCGTCCGGGAATGTGCTGGATCGCGAGACCCTGCTCGGCGATGTCCGTGAACTGGCGTCGCCGAAGTATGCCGGACGGCGAGTGGATACCGCGGGCGGACGCCTGGCGCAGGAACATCTGGTCGCACGATTGCGTCAGATCGGCATCGCGCCGATGGTGCCGGACTATCGCCAGCCGTTCACGTTCACGCGCCGGCGTATCCGCCAGTTCTGGACTGGCGGCATCGAGACGCACGGCGTCAATCTGCTCGGCGTGATTCGCGGCCGCGAGCGGCCCGATGACTACCTCGTGCTCAGCGCGCATTACGACCATCTCGGCGAGCGCGGCGGCCAGATGTATCCGGGTGCGGACGACAATGCCTCGGGCGTCGCGACCGTGTTGGCGGCCGCCGCCCGTCTGCGCGCGCATCCGCCCCGCCACAGCGTCGTATTTGCGTTGTTCGATGGCGAGGAAACCGGCCTCGCCGGCGCCCGGCACTTCGTTGCCAGCGGTCTGGTCCCGATCGGGCAGATCCGGCTCGTCCTCAACCTCGACATGCTCTCGCGCAGTGTCGACCACGAACTGTTCGTCACCGGCACCTGGCAACATCCGGAGCTGAAGGCGTTGACCGATCCGCTGCGTGCCCATGCGCCCATCGTCGTGCTCTATGGCCACGACCAGCCACGCCCGTTCTGGGATCCGGATGATTGGGTGTCGGCATCGGACCACGGTCCATTCCACGATGCGGGCGTGCCCTTCCTCTACCTCGGGGTTCCCGATCACGCCGATTACCATCGACCGACGGATACCTACGCGGCGATCGATCCCGACTTCTTCGTGAACGTCGCCGGCTTCAGCCTGAATCTGCTGGCCGCCGCGGATGCGGCCGATTGAGTGATCGCGGCGCTATGCTCGCCTGATCGCCAACCTGATCACGAGGACTCGCCATGGCCGCCCGCTGGGTCAAATTGCCGAACGGCAACATCATCGACGCCAACCGCATCGCCTATGTCAGCAAGCCGGATTCGTATCCGAGCATGGATGAGGACGGCAACGATCGCGTCGAATACGCGGTCACCTTCGGCACGGCATTCACCCGCGACACGTTCATGACCGTGACCGGCGGCAAGGACGAGATCGCGGCGTTGATCCGGCAACTGATCGGCGCCGCACCCGCCGCCTGATCGGCCCGCCCCGATGCAGCACAAAGATTGACCGCCGTGGGATCGCCCATGTGATTGGCCCTGACCGGCGCTGATGGCACCATCGGACAGGTTGGCAGGAGGCAGCCGATGGCACATGCGACGCAGCAGGACGCAGACCGGAGCACGAATCGGAGCGAGCCCGTCGGGCTGTTGCGCGGTTATCGCGCGAGCGTGTTCGCGTGCCTGGTGGCGATCCTGTGGCTAGCCTTCGTATTGCTGCCGGCCTTGGCCGGTACGCCGCGTCCGGAAGTGGTCTATGCCCTGATGCGTGCGGTCTTGCTGCTGGTCGCCGCCACCCTGGTCTTGCATCACGCCCTGGCGCACCTGCACCCCGGACGGGTCCGCCGCTCCTGGCTGTGCATCGGGGCAGCGATTGCCGCGATCTTCCTCGGTGAAGCGAATCGCGCGCTGACCAGCCTGCACGGCGACCCCAATCCCGTGCTCGGCCTCTCCGATGCCTTCTATCTGAGCTATTTCCCGCTCATGCTGGCCGGTCTGCTGCAATTGCCGCGGGTCTTCAGCGGCCGCAGCGACCTCGCCAAATTCCTGCTCGATTGCGCCACCGTGGCGGTCGGCGGCGGCATGTTCGTCTGGCATCTCGGCATTCGTCCCGCATTGATTGCGAACAGCCATGCCGATCCGCTCGTCGCCTGGGTCGCCATTGCCTATCCGGTTGGCGACCTGTTGACCCTGGTGGGCATCGCCACCGTGTGGTTGCGCCTGCCCACCGGGCCGACGCGCAGCGTCTATCTGCTGCTCGGCCTCGCCCTCGCGGCCAGTCTCGCGGGCGACCTGGTCTGGATCCTGCTGCAGTTGCTCGCGGGTGCGTCCGGCGTGTTCGCCGAACTGCTCTGGTTCGCGCAGGCGCTGTGCTTCGTGCTGATGGCCGACACCGCGCGGCGGCGCGCGCATGCCTTCAACGAGCGCCGCGGCGAACGGATCGGTCGCTTTGCGGCGTTGCCCTACCTGGCGTTGGCGGCCGGCTATGCGCTGATCGCGGCCGTCGCCATCGATGCTGGTCCGATGCGAAGCGATGCGCTGCCCAGCCTGCTGGCCTGGGGGGCGGTGCTGATCGCCTGCGTCGTCGCACGCCAGACCCTGGCCAGCCGCGAGAACGCCAGCTTGCTCAGCGAGCGCACGCGACTGTCCAGTGAAAGCCGGCTCGCCAAGCTGATCGAAAATGCCGCCGACGGCATCTTCGTGCTCGACCAGGATTTCCGTATCGTCTATGCCAGTCCGTCCGCGCTGCGCCTGCTGGCGACCCGGCCGGTCCGGCTGATCGGTCTGCCGATCACCGATTTCCTGCCGCCCGACGATGCCGAGTCCTTGCGAACCCTGCTCGCCGGGCTCGACCGCGATACCGGTCGTCGCGGCGGCAAGTTGATGCTGCGTTTTGCCGCCGACAACGGCAGCCATGCCCAGACCGAAACGACGGTGACCGACGAACGCCATGATCCCAACCTTGCGGGCGTCGTGCTGAACGTGCGCGATGTGACCGAACACCACCGGCTCGAGGAGCAGATGCAGCACGAGGCGCTGCACGATGCGCTGACACAGTTGCCGAACCGAGAGTTGTTCCTCGACCGGGTCGGGCGCGCGGACAGCCATGCGCGGCGCGACGGGCATCGGGTTGCCGTCGCCGTGCTCGATCTCGATCAGTTCCGCTTGATCAACGACAGTCTCGGCCATGCCACCGGCGATCAGGTCATCGTGCTGGTCGCCGAGCGCTTGAAGAGCAGCCTGCGCAGCGGCGATTCGCTGGCCCGCCTCGGTGCCGACGAATTCGCCATGATGCTGGACGATGTCGGCGATCCGGGCCTGTTGAACACACGTCTGGAGCGCGTGCTCGCGAGTTTCCAGGGGCCGTTCCGGATCGGGCGCCACAGCCTGCGCCTGAGCGCCGGCATCGGCGTCGCGGTGGGACGCGACGGCGCCAGTCCCGACGACTTGCTGCGCGACGCCGACACGGCCGTGAGCACGGCCAAGCAGGCCGGTCCGAATCGATATCACATCTTCGAGCCGGCCCTGCATGCACGCGTGGTCGAACGCCTGGCGCTGCAGGCGGCGGTGCCGGACGCGCTCGACAACGATCGCTTCACCGTGCAGTTGCAGCCGATCGTCGGTCTGGTCGACGGTTATCCGATCGCGCTGCGGCCGCGTCTGCGCTGGCGTGATCCGGCGACGGCGCCGTTTCCGATCGAACGCTTGCGCGAAGTGGTGCACGACGCCGATGTCGCATTCCGGTTGGGCGAATGGGTATTGGCCACGGCGCAACGCGAGTACACGAACCTGATGCGCTATCAGCCGGCCGCCGGGGCGCTATCGCTGCTGATTCCGCTCGACGCCCGGCATCTGCAGCAAGCCGGGTTGGTCGCGCGTGTATCCGCCCTGCTCGACCAGCTCGGGATGCCGGCCGTGAACCTGATGGTCGCGGTCAGAAGCGCTTGGCGGAGACAGCGAACTGGCCTTGCGGCCGCTCAGGCAGTTGCGCGGCATCGGCGTGCGCCTGGCACTGGCGCGTTTCGGCAGCCGCGCTTCATCGCTCGCGGCGCTGCACGAACCGCTGTTCGATGCGCTGATTCTGTCCCGTGGCTTGAGTCAGGGGCTGCAGGTGGGGGGGCGCGGCCACACGCTCGTGCGCGGCGTCGTGGCGCTGGCTGAAGCACTCGGTGCACGCGCTATCGCGATCGGCGTAGACACCACGGAGATTCGTGACGCACTCAGCGAGCTCGGTTGCCTCTACGGCATCGGCACCGCCCTGGCGCAGCCGATGGCGCTCGAACACTTGTTGCCGTGGCTGGGCGGACGCCTCTCGGAAAGCGGTCGCTGATCAGTCGATCCACCAGGCCAGCGCGAACACGCCAAGCATCGTGAACACGACGGCGATCTTCACGGCGACACCGATCAGCAGTCCGATCGCGGCGCCACCGCCGGCTTTGGCCGCGCGCCCGAGATTGCGGAACACCAGCCATTCCGCGAGCAATGCACCGAGAAACGGCCCCAGCAGCACGCCGGGGATGCCGAAGAACAAGCCGATGACGGCGCCGACGCCGGCACCGGCGAACGCCCAGGCACTGGCGCCTGCCAAGCGCGTGCCAAATGCGCTCGCGACCAGGTCCGCTGCCACCGCGAACAGGGTCAAGGCCGCGAGCAGCAGTACGGTGAAGCCGCCGACATGCTGGAAACCGTCACTCCAGGCCGCGAGCAGCAGGCCGGCGAATACCAGCGGCACGCCCGGGAGGGCGGGCAGCACCATGCCGGCCAGTCCGACCAGGATGAAGACCAGCGCGAATGCATATCCAATGGCCGGATCCATGAGCGACAATCCCGATGCTGCGGGGTGCAGCCTGTCCGATGTATGCACGCATGAGCGCAAATCCAGACGTCGTGACGCATCGTGGGGCTTGCCACTGCGGGCGCGTGCGCTTTGAAGTCGAGGCGCCGGCCGAGATCGAGGCGCTCGATTGCAACTGCTCGATGTGCCGGCTCAGCGGTTTTCTGCATCTGATCGTGCCGCGCTCGGCATTCCGGCTGATGGCCGGCGAGTCCGAGCTGACCGAATACCGCTTCGGCACCGGGGTCGCGCGCCACTTGTTCTGCCGCGTCTGCGGCGTCAAGGGTTTTTATGTGCCGCGCTCGAATCCCGATGGCATCGACGTGAACGTGCGCGCGCTCGATCGCGGCAGCGTGCGCAAGCTGACGGTCACGCCCTTCGACGGCGAACATTGGGAGCAGCATGCCGATGCCCTGCGTGCGCTCAGCGACGATGGCGTCCGCGATGGCTGAAGCGTTCGCCCTGAAGCGTGTTGCGGCTACGCGGCCGGGACCGGTGGCCACGGCGATGTTCGCGCTGCCGCTGCTGTGGCTGCTGTTGATGTTCGGCATCGCGCTTCCGCCGGCGTTGCGACTGGCCATCGGCAATTGGGCCACGGTGCCGCCGGTGCTGCTTGCAGCGGTCTACGCCGCCCGGCTGGCGCGCCTAGCCCATCTTGATTCGCGCCAGCGTCGCGGCTGGGCTTTGGTCGCACTGGCGCTGCTGTGCGACGGATTCGGTTTCGCCGCTTTCGGCTGGTACGAGGCGGTGCTCGGCATCGACCCGACCTACAACTGGGTCAACCTGCCGTTCTACGCCTATTTCATCGCGATGTTCGCCGGGCTGTTGCTGTTGACGCCGCCCTCTCAGACCCGTGCCGAACGCCCCTTGTTCGCGCTCGATGTCGCTGCAGTCGGTCTGGCCGGCGCGATGCTGCTGGCCGAATTCGTGGTGCATCCGATTCTCGATGACCACAGCGGGCCGCATGGCCTGCTGCAGGTGCTGACCTTGACCCTCTACCCGTTCCTCGGCGCGATCACCCTGTTCGGCGTGGCCAGCCTGATGATGCGCCTGCCCGAAGGCGTCGAGCGTCGGCCCTACCAATTGCTGTGTGCGGCAATCGCGCTTTATCTCTGTGCCGACTCGGCCTGGTCGATCCTGGCCCTGCTCGAAAACTACGACACCGGTGACCTCGGCGATCTGGGCTGGTTGATCGGCGCCTGCCTGTTCCTGGCCGCCACCGAAATGGCCTGGCGAGGCAAGCGTCACGCGGATTTCGTGCGTGGTACGTATCTGTCGCGTGAATTCACGCGCCTGATGCCGTATCTCGCGATCGCCACCGGCATGGGCGTCCTGGTGGTCGGGATCCTGTCGGAAGCGCGCGACCTGGTGCCGTTGGCACTGATCGGCGCGGCGCTCGCCGGCACCGTGTTCCTGCGTCAGTGGCTGGCGGCGCGCAGCCATCAGGACCAGGCCCTTGCCGACACGCGCCAGCTCGCCGAGCGCCGGCTGGCGGCCCTGGTATCGCGATCGGCAGAAGCCATTTTCCTGCTCGGCCCGGACTTGCGCGTGCGCTACGCCAGTCCCGGCACGGCGCGCCTGTTCAATGCGACCACGCCGGCGGTCGGGGCGGCCTTGCTGGACCTGATTCATCCCGCCGACCAGATGCGGGCACGCACGGCGCTCGACGAGATCCGCCGCGGCGGTGGTGATACCACGGTCGAATGGCGCATCGCCCGCGCCGACGATCAGTGGCTGACCTGCGAGAACGCGCTCTCGAACCAGCTCGACGACGCCGCCGTGCAGGGCTTGGTCGTGAACGTGCGCGACATCAGCGAGCGGGTGGCGCTGGAAGAGCGCTTGCGCCACCAGTCGCTGCACGATCCGCTCACCGGCGTGGCCAATCGTGCCTTGTTCATCGATCGCCTGATGCAGTCCCTGGTGCGACGACGGCGCCTGGGTGGCAGTGTCGCCGTGCTCTTTCTCGACCTCGATCATTTCAAGCTGATCAATGAGTCGCTGGGCCATCTCGCCGGCGATCATCTGCTGCGGCTGATCGGCCAACGCCTGGTCGATACCGTGCGCGCGGTCGATACCGTCGCGCGCTTCGGTGGCGACGAATTCGCGGTGTTGCTGGAGGATGCCGGTTCGCAGAACGAAGTCATCGGCGTGGCCGGGCGCGTGTTGCACGTGATGTCGATGCCACTGGTGGTCGATGCGCGACCGACCGTGATCGGCGCCAGTGTCGGCGTCGCGTTCGCGCAGGATGGCGACAGCGCCGACGCGCTGATGCGCAATGCCGACCTCGCCGTGTACAAGGCCAAGAGCGGTGGAAGGGCGCGCGTTGCGGTGTACGAGCCGGCCATGCAGCAGGCTGTCGGCACTCGGCTGGAACTGCATCAGGCGCTGCGGCGGGCATTGGCACGCGACGAATTCGCGTTGCACTACCAGCCGATCGTCGCGCTCGACGATGGCGCGCTGATCGGGGTCGAGGCGTTGCTGCGCTGGTCGCAGGGCGACGAGCCGCTGGCGCCGGGTGACATCATCGCTGCGGCTGAAGAGGCCGGCCTGATCGACGCACTCGGCCGCCATGTCCTGGTGCATGCGCTGCGCGATGCCGGCCGTCTCGCCGCAGAACTCGATGCGCCGGCGCTGTTGCTGACCGTCAACATTTCGGTACTGCAACTCGAAGACGTCGATTTCGTGCGCGATCTCGCCGCGATGCTGGCCGCGAACGGTTGGCCGGCCGAACGCCTGGTGCTGGAGTTCGACGAACGCATCGGCGAGCGTCGTGGCGAGCAGTTGCGACCGGCCTTGATGCAACTCAAGGACCTCGGGGTGCGCCTGTCGATCGACAATCTCGGCATCGGCGAAGCGGCGCTGACCACGATCGAGCGCCTGCCCTTCGACACGATGAAGATCTCGCGCCATTTCGTCGCGCGCCTTGGTGCGCCGAACGAGCGGGCGGCGCGCGCGCTGGTCGAAGCCCTGCTCGGGCTCGGTCGGGCGATGGCGTTGACCACGATCGGCCATGGCGTCGAGAACGCGCGTCAGTCGGAAACCCTGGGTGCCATCGGTTGCCGCTACGCGCAGGGCTTCCATCTGGCCCGGCCGATGCCGGTCGCGGAGATGCTGGCATGGCGGCGCGCGGGGTCGGCGCGCGGCTGATTCAGGCGATCAGGGCGAAGGCTTCGCGCGCGGCCGCCAGCGTCTCCTCGATCACGTCGTCGCTGTGCGCGATCGACATGAAGCCCGCTTCGAATGCCGACGGCGCGAAGTAGACGCCGCGTTCCAGCATGGCGTGGAAGAACCGGTTGAAGCGTGCACTGTCGCTGGCGATCGCTTGGGCATAGGTTTCGACGTGTTCATGCGTGAAGTACAGGCCGAACATGCCGCAGACGCGATTGGTGCTGAACGCGACGCCGGCTTCCGCTGCGGCCGCTTCGAGTCCGTCGCACAGCGCGTTCGTCTGCGCTTCCAGTCGTGCGTAGAAACCGGGCTCGGCCAGCAGGTCGAGGGTGGCGAGGCCCGCGGCCATCGCCACCGGATTGCCGGACAGGGTGCCGGCCTGATAGACCGGGCCACTCGGCGCGATCATCTGCATGATCTCGCGACGACCGCCGTAGGCGCCCACCGGCATGCCGCCGCCGATGATCTTGCCGAAGGTCGACAGATCGGGACGAATGCCATAGAGGTCTTGCGCACCGCCGGGCGCGACGCGGAAGCCGGTCATCACTTCGTCGAAGATCAGCAAGGCACCATGGCGAGTGCACAGTTCACGGAGATGCTCGAGATAGCCCGGTCGCGGCAGGATCAGATTGGCATTGCCGACGATCGGCTCGACGATCAGGCAGGCGATGTCGGTGCCGTGTTGCGCAAACAATTGCTCGGCGGCATCGAAATCGTTGTAGGGCAGGGTCAGGGTCAGGTCGGCGAGTGCGGCCGGCACTCCCGGCGAATTCGGCAGGCCCAGTGTCAACGCGCCCGAACCGGCCTTGACCAGGAAGGCGTCGCCATGGCCGTGATAGCAGCCTTCGAACTTCACGATGCGCGTGCGCTTCGTGTAGCCACGTGCCAGACGGATGGCGGACATCGTCGCCTCGGTGCCGGAATTGACCATGCGCACCATCTCCAGACCGGGCACGCGCTCGACCAGGCGTTCCGCCATGGTCACTTCGAGCGGATTCGGCACGCCGAACGAAAGTCCGTGCGCGGCGGTACGCACGACTGCATCCAGCACATCCGGATGGGCGTGACCGAGGATCATCGGGCCCCAGGAGCCGATGTAGTCGATGTAGCGCTCGCCGTCGGCATCCCACAGATACGGGCCTTCGGCACGCACCGCAAAGAACGGTTCGCCACCGACCGACTTGAACGCGCGCACCGGGGAATTGACGCCGCCGGGCAGCAACTGCTGGGCGCGGGCAAACAGGTCGGCATTGCGGTTCATGGGGACTCCGGAAATGGGAACAGGTCGGTGAGGACGCGGGCGGCGGCTTCGATGTCCGGCGCATCCAGCCGAGCACGGCGATGGCATCGGCGCCGGCGACGATCAACGGGCCGGCATTGTGCGCATCCACGCCGCCGATCGCCACCCGGTTCAATCCGAAGCGTTCAGACTGGTGCAGCAAGGTCACGTCGGCGCGGCGTGCCGCCGGCTTGGTGGAGGAATCGAAGAACGCACCGAAGGCGAGGTAGTCGGCACCCGCGCGCGCAGCGGCTTCGGCCCGGACGAGATCGCACCGGTCGTCGAGGCAGCGAAACCGGGCAG
>ERZ724527.840-NODE-840-length-14660-cov-10.694694_pt1 | contig 14660 bp, 14 predicted proteins | sample MGYA00376060_ERZ724527 | MGnify/ENA primary metagenome ERZ724527 (study PRJEB28724, sample SAMN07190886) | activated sludge metagenome | isolation source: activated sludge of sewage treatment plant in Hong Hong | place: USA: Christiansburg, Virginia | collected...
TGAAGATTTACGTGCCGATCGTCAACCAGAATTTACACAAATAGATTGTGAAATGTGTTTTGTAGAACAAGAAGACATTTTGAACATGTTTGAAGGTTTGGTAAAACGCATTTTTAAAGATGTAAAAGGAATCGATTATTCTGAAATTGTTGAACGCATGACTTGGGAAGAAGCCATGTGGCAATATGGAAATGACAAACCAGACATTCGTTTTGGCATGAAGTTGTGTAACCTAAAATTCCCTTCTCACACTTTCACTACAAAAGAAAGTATGAGCAATTTAATTGGTGCCGATTTTGCAGTTTTTAATGAGGCCGAAACTGTTATTGCCATTGCTGTTCCTGGTTGCTGTGAATATACACGTAAGCAAACCGATGAATTAACCGAGTGGGTTAAACGACCTCAAATTGGCATGAAAGGGTTGGTATTTATTAAGTGTAATGCAGATGGTACTTATAAAAGCAGTGTAGATAAATTTTACTCAGAAGATAAATTGAAAGCCATTGCAAATGCAGCTGGTGCAAAAGCAGGGGATTTGGTTTTAATACTTGCAGGAGCTGAAGAAAAAACTAGAAAAGCTACCAGTGATTTACGCATGGAAATGGGTAAACGTTTAGGCTTACGTAAAGACAATGATTTTAAATTGTTGTGGGTTTTAGATTTTCCGTTGTTTGAATATTCCGAGGAAGACAATCGTTGGGTTGCACGTCATCATCCATTTACTTCGCCTAAGCCAAGTGACATTGATACAATGATTAACAACAACCCAAAAATTGAAAATGCTGCAGAATATTTAAAACATCCTTATGCCAATATTAAAGCCAATGCTTACGATATGGTGTTAAATGGCAACGAAATTGGTGGTGGTTCAATTCGTATTTTTCAAAAAGAATTGCAACAAAAAATGTTTGAAGCTTTGGGGATGGATGCTGAAGAGCAACAACACAAATTTGGTTTCTTATTGGGTGCTTTTGAATATGGTGCACCACCACATGGTGGTTTAGCCTTTGGTTTTGATAGATTGTGTTCTATACTTGGTGGTAGCGAAAGTATTAGAGATTTTATTGCTTTCCCTAAAAACAATAGTGGTAGAGATGTAATGATTGATGCCCCAAGCACTATTGATGCAAAACAATTTGATGAACTACAAATAAAGTTGGATTTGAAATAGAGCTTTAAGCCTATAAGGTTTCTGAAAACCTTATAGGCTTATTAAAAAAAAGAGACTGAAATATTCAGCCTCTTTTTTTTAATATCTAATCATTTATTAATGACTGTGATTGTGCAATTTGCTTGCAAAATCTTCAGCCGAAATACTTTCTTCTTTTGCTGTAACTGTACCTTCTAATAAGCTAAACATTTTTTCTGTGCTTATTCTGTGGTAGCTATCTTCTACAAATTTTCTATCTTTCATCATTCTATCAGCATAATCTTCAACCCATTGTTGGTTATCACCCATCATGCCTAATTGACCACCCATGTATTGAAACAATTGCTGTTTTGCAAAGTTTCTAATATCGTCTGGCAATACTTCAATTTTATTATCTTCTACCAACTTAGTGGTAATTAAAGTCCATTTTAAACTATTGCTAAAAGCTGGAAATTCAGTTTCAGCTTCTTCAGCAGTTTTAGGTTTTTCGGCACTTGTTTGAATCCAACGCTTTAAAAAGCTTTCTGGAAATTCCATAGAAGTATGGTCTAACAAATGATGATAAATTTGATCGTGAACTTGATTTTTGCTTTGTGCATCGTAATACACTTCAATATCTTCTTTAACTGTATTTCTTAATTCTTCCTCAGTTTTAATGTCTTTGTTTGGATAAGCAGCCAAGAAAAATTCTTCATTCATATCTGCTTGTTCTACAAATCCAACTTTAGTAATGGTTAACTTAAAGTTTTTATCGGCAGATCCAGCAACGTTTGCATCTAATCCTAAATCGGCAACAATTGCTTCTAATTCTTTATCCTCAAAAGCCGATGCTAAATGCAAATCAATAATATCGTCTTTTTTCTTGCCCAATAAATTATTTCTATAGGCAGGTGCAAAATATTTTACCAATAAGCTATTGCCTTTATTAATTCCACCTTCAACAACATTTCCTTCGCCATCAACTTCTGTAAAAGTTACGTTTAACACATGGTCTTCGCTGCTTACAACTTCTGGTTCCGTCATTTTACCAAAACGAGTTTGTAAACGAGCTATTTCTTCATTAATCATTTCATTGGTTACCGCAACTTTATAACGTGTAACATGAATGTTGGTATTAATTTCAAAAGCTGGCTTCAACCCAATTTCAAATGCAAATGCATAATCAGCAGGATTGTTCATGTCCAATTGTCTTGCATCAATATCTAATGGCAATGGTTGAGCAAAAATATCTAACTGTTCTTTAGTTAAATACTCATTTAGTTGAGCTTCCGCAGTACGTAAAACTTCATCAGTAAATAAACTTTGACCATACATTTTCTTCACCAACCCTGCAGGCACCATTCCTTTTCTAAAACCAGGAATGTTGGCAGATTTGGCTTGCTTTTTTAAGTTTTGTTCAAAGGTTTGAAAGTAGTCTTCTTTAGAAAGATTTACTGTTAGCTTATCGGTAAGATTACCGATGTTTTCTCTTGTAACTGTTGCCATTGTAAGAGCTTTGTATATTGTTTAAAATTAAAAAGTTGATAAGCAGAAGTTGAAGAGTACATCTATCAACCTCTCCACTTATCAACTTTACTTTGGTGCGGGTGGAGGGACTCGAACCCCCATGCCTCACGGCACTAGATCCTAAGTCTAGCGTGTCTACCAATTTCACCACACCCGCAGATTGCTTTTTAGACTTAGGGTTGCAAAAGTAGGGGATTTGTTGTAAAAATGAAATATCTACAATCGAAAGAATTTTTTTGGAGAAAAAATGGGTAAATTTTGATGTAAAAATGTAATTGCAAATAGCGAAACAAAGTTGGAAGTTGTTCAAAAAAAGATACATGAATTATTTGAAACCCAATTACCTTCTATTGTAAAAGAAGATGCTTAAATAGTACAAAATCTGTCACAATGAAGTTTGAAGCCATTGTAAAATGGTTGAAAGAAAATACAAAAGTGTTATAACGCTTTATCAAACTTGTATTTTCATGGTTGTATTCTGTTGTTTGTAGCAACAGTACGTTTTTACAAAACCCTCAACCCTGTATTTTCAACTTCGGTAAAATATTTATTTAACCCTTTAAATGAATCATAAAAACTGTTTGGAATACAAAATTTTCTTCCATTCAAATTGTTCAAAATATCTAACAATACCCAATTGTTTTTCAATAAAAAAGGAACATTGAACTGTACTTCTAACCCATGCTCTTTATACTTTATTTTAAAATAGTTGGCTGGTATTTTCAGGGGTTCTGCACCATTATTTTTAGTGTTTTTTATTAACTGAATTACTTTTGAAAAAGGAATCGTACTATCGTTTAATTCCATACTCAAGTAATCGTTTTTATTGCCTTTGTAAAAATTGGTGTCTACAGAAATTTGTATGCCTTTGCTATTAAATTGTGGTTGTGTTGCAGCAAAAATATATCTATCTAAACCCAATAAACTCTCATTTATTAGATGTACATCTTTTCGAAAACCCAATTTGTGTTGAACGTATAGAACTGGATAAAAATCATTGTCACCAAAAGAAAATAAAATTGCATTTGTAGGGCAAGCAGCCAATATTTTTTTTGTTTCTTGAATCACACTATCGCTATACAAATTATTCGGCAATTCAAAACTTACTGCAGCTTTATTGGCATAAGTTAATAATGCATGAAATTGAACAATTGTTTCGTTAGCATATTTTACTGCAATGGGTCCAACTGTTGTAACAAATTGTTCATTTTGATTTTTTAATTGTTTAAATGTTTGAATACTTTTTTGTTCAATAGAATTGTATAAACTCAATTGCTCATTAATTAAGCAATTGTTATTTAATGGCAGATTAAATATTTCTTCTTCAATTGCATCGCCAGATTGATTGCCTAACAATGAACTTGCATAAGTACTATAAGCTCTTGCTAAACTATACAATGCCGAATCCGACAAATTACTTTTGCTAGATAACTCATTAATTACATCTTTATACCAACCCGTATACCCATAAAATAAATGTAGTTGGTAGCCATTAATTTTATAATCATCTATATACAATTTATAATCAACTACATTGTCATCTTCTTTAGCAGCAAGTGGTAATTGAAAATATACAGCATCTTTTACATTATAAAATGAATAGCTTTTATCGTTCACCAAATTATTGTTTACTATTTTTTTTGTAGTAACCGTCCACCCCAACTTTCTTTTTTCAAAGTCAACAGCAGGATAAGATAATTCCTGAACCGAATAGGTATTGTAAAACTTTTGTGCAACTTCGTGAATAGAAGGTATTTTGTTTTGGGCAAACAACTGAGTGCAACCTAAAAAACAAATTAAAACAAGTACTTTTTTTGAGAACATATTATCTTACTTTACAATAAAGTTAATTGCACAATGGCAGAAGTAAAAGAAAAATTACGAATAGACAAATATTTATGGGCCATCCGTTTATTTAAAACACGTAGCCAGGCTGCCGATGCTTGCGATAAAGGCAAAATAAAATGGTTGGGCAACAATGTGAAAGCTGCTAAAGCTGTAAATATTGGCGAAGAATATGAAGTAAAAACCGAAGCTAAAAGATTGGTTGTAAAGGTTACCGGTTTATTAGAAAAAAGAGTTGCATATCCCGAAGCGATAAAGCATTATGAAGATATTACACCACCTGAAGAATTGGATGTAATAAAGTTTCAACCATCGGCATTTAATACTGGTAAACGTTTAAGTAAAGTTGGTAGACCAACAAAAAGAGATAGAAGAGATATTGAGGGTTTTATGGGTGACGATGAGTAATATGTTTATCATATATTTATGATAAATTTTATGTTATGAAATTTATTGTTGCAGCTCTATTTCTATTCTCCTTTATTAACTTATCAGCCCAAACCGAATCTACAAATCTTAAAAATGATTCAGCTAAAATAATTCCTGCAAAAATTTCCTAGTGGTGAAAAAGGATGGAAAAATTTTGTAGAAAAAAACATTAACTCAGGACTTATTGTAAGTTGTGGTTGTGTTAAAATCCCTTTTGGAAAAACTTCTACAAGGGTAATAGCAAAAGTTAAATTTCTGGTAGATACTAGTGGCAATATTCTGAATGCATATGTTGAAAATGGCAAAGAAATTGACAATGTCTTTGTAGAAGAGGCATTGAGAATAATTAATAAAAGCCCCAAGTGGATTCCTGCTGAAAAGGAGAATAAAAAAGTAACTTTTGAGAATAATATAAATATTAGTTGGTTTATGAAAGAATAGATGCAAGTAATGTGTTTTTTAGTACCTGCAGAATTTATTGGTGGGGTTACTGCATGGCATTAAGTTCTTCAAAAAAGATAAGACTTTGGATGAAGCCTTGGATTCTGTTGCTAAACAAAAACAAAACTATCTTGGAGGAAGAAGTTTAACAATTTCACTAGTCGTAAAAAATGATGGAACAATTTCAAATATTGTAATTGTTAAACCAAAAGAAGGATAAAAATTTTGGAAGAAGCATATGTTAGATTATTTCAATCTGTCTCAAAGTAGAATCCTGCAATAAAAACGGTAAAGCCGTCACTTCAAAAATTACTTGGCGTACTTTTCTTTATACAAGAGAAGAATAGCAACTTACATTTGCACCATGCACATTCACATTATTTCAGTTGCTCCAGAATTGTTAGACAGTCCTTTTGCCCATAGCATTATGAAACGTGCTAAAGAACGTGGCTTGTTACATATACATACTTATAACTTACGCAAATGGGCAATTAACAAACATGGGCAAATAGATGACTACCAATATGGTGGTGGTGCAGGTATGGTTATTATGTGTGAACCTTTAATAAATGCTATTGAAGAATTAAAACAAACCAACCAGTTTGATGAAATTATTTATATGACACCCGATGGCCCAATTTTTAACCAACAAACTGCCAATAGATTGTCTTTAAAAGAAAATATTTTAATTATTTGTGGGCATTACAAGGGAATTGATCAACGCATTAGAGACCATTACATTACCATGGAAATTTCTATTGGCGATTATGTGTTAAGTGGTGGAGAATTGGCTGCAGCTGTTGTTGTTGATGCAATTGGCAGATTAATTCCTGGTGTGTTGAATGATGAAACATCGGCATTAACCGATTCTTTTCAAGATAATTTATTAGCACCTCCAGTTTATACACGACCAGCAGATTTTAGAGGCTGGAAAGTTCCCGATATTTTACTTACTGGCGACCCTAAAAAAGTAGATGATTGGCGTATGGAGCAATCTTTACAAAGAACAAAAGATAAACGCCCCGACTTGTTGGATGAGTCAAACTAACTTCAAATATTTACGCTTTTAAATATGCCGTCTGATTGGGGTAATGGAAAAACCTTATTCAGCAGTAAAACTATTTGTATATGCTAATTTCACTCATAGAAATTCAGTATCCAAAATAGAAGAAAAACCAAATCCAAGAAATCCTGTTTTTAACATCCAATTGTTCTGAAAAACCAATCCTATTTGAAGAGCCAAAGCAACAGGTAAAATTTAAATGGCTTCAATAAAAAAATCTCACTTTAAGTGAGATTTTTTTATTGAAGGAAAGTTGTATTTCACATCAACTTAATTTATTTAGAAGTTGGTTTTGCTTTATTTACCAATGTTTCTAGCTGCTTTTTGATGCCCAACATTTCTGGATCTTCAGGATAAATTTCTAAAAACTTATTACAATATTCTAATGCTGTTGAATAATCTTTCATTTTATCGGCATAGTGAATCATAATTGTATAATAGTTAGATGCAATAGATTTATTGTTCTTAGCTGTATCTTTTGCCAAATAAGTATTGTTGTACAACAATGCTTCTACAAGTATTCCAGGGTTTGTAGTAGTATCTAATGCTCTTGCTGCTCTAATATTAAAAGAATAGCCTTGTGGTTTATCGTAAAAGTCAGCAATATATTTTTGAGCATATTGCATCGTATTTACATAGTCCATACCACTGTAAGCAGCATTGGTAATTACATAATAATCGTATTCGCCCATTGTACCTTTTAATGTATTGTATTGGTTTAACCACTTTACTTGCTCATTGTACATTTGAGCTTTGCCAAACATGTCAGCAGCTTCTTTCATATACATCATTTTATTAACTTTTGATGTATCGTTATCTATTGCTTTTTGCAAAAAACTAGCTGCCACCATTTCACTTCCAGGAAATTTGCTGTACACTTTTACAGCCAACTCATAATGACTTGGTTCAATTTTATCAATAGGTGCAGTTGCAAAGAATTTTTCTAGATAAGATTTTGCTTGTACACTATCGCCCAATCTATCATAATTGTATGCATACAAGATTGGCAACATTACAAAACTTTTGCAATCGCCTGCATCCATTGCTTTTGTTTTATCTAAAGATTCTTGGTATTTACCAGCTCTAAACAAATAATCTGTATAGAAGTAATCTGTTTTACAGTCTTTATCGGCAATGGTTACATATTTTTCAATATAATCTTTGGCAATATTTACATCTCTATTTTGATAATAACGAAACCAATCTAGATAAACTGGAGGATAATCTATATCGGCAACAATGGCTTTGCCAAAAAATTCATTCATTAATTCAACATTGTTTTGACTCGAATAAATTTGACCAATTTGATGGAATCCAACAGGATTTTTTGGATCACGAATACCAGCTTCATTAAAAGCTTTTACTGCTTCTCCACCCATTTCTCCACCTAATTTTCTATAACAAATACCCATATAAATATAAATATTTGAGGAGGTTTTATCTAATTCTCCAGCAAGTCTCAACTTTTCAATTCCATAGTTTGGATCTCCAAATTTTGAACCTCCGTCAGCATTGGCTCTACCAATAGCTGTAAGTATTGCAGGATCGGCCTTGCCTTTATTTTTTCCTTTTGTACCAGTTGTGGCAGTAATGGCTTGCTCAAACTTTTGTTTGGCTGAGTTAAGATCGCCACCTTGTAACATTTCTACATGCCCTGCACCAATCCAAATCCAAGGATCATTTACTCCATCTTGTAACGCTTTTTGGTAAACTGCTTTTGCAGCCACATAATCATCATTTGCAATCAATGCTTGTCCATACCAATAAATGGCTTCTGGATCTTTTGAATTGCTGTTGTAATTTTTTGAAAATACATCTACTGCACTTTTTGTTTTTTGATAGTTAATAAATTTAATACCATCATTTACGCTTTGTGCATTGGACACAATAACAAGCACAATTGCTGCCATAACTAGTGAAACTGTTTTCTTCATTTAGTTGTGTTTTTGTAAGATTACCGAATAAATTAATCGTTGTTTTCTTTAATTAAACTGTTTCTTTTTTTAAAATCCATTTTAGCAGGTGCTAAAAAAGCTCTTCTAAAAATTAACTGTCCTCGTTCAAGCATCATAAAGTTTTTAAACCCTGTACCTAAACCTAAGTAATTTTCTTTCATTATAAAGTACAAGGGTCGTGCCAAAGGATATTGAGAAAATGTAATTGTACTTTGACTAGGCTTTGCAAATAGCTCTTTTTCAGTACACTTAACACACTCTACCAACGCCAATTTTATTTTTTTTAGTTGCTCTTGTTGCTTGGGTTCATTGTTATTTCCTACCCAACTTAGCCCTACAAAACCAATTGCTTTGGCATTTTTAGAAACTGCTTCTACCACAGCCTCACTTCCATTTGCAGCTACAACATTTTTGCCAAAAGGTTCGCCATGCAATACAGAATCTTGTAAAAATCTTACAGTACTTGTAGCATTATTGCCATCCATTACTACAGGAATATTGCTTGTTCCATTCAACAAATTTTTAATTTTAGCAATGGTAAACAAACTGTCGGTTGCATTAATGTTTACAATAATTGCAACTGCATCGTATGCTAAAACATCGTCCTCTGGCTTATACTCTATCTTGGCAATATAATAATCTTCTTCAGATTTTCTTAGCCCTCTTGCTACAAAAATCATTCTGGTACTATCGTTTTGTAAATCTTTAAAACAATCTACTTCAGATTTGTAAGATGCAATAATTTTTGCTTTAGGGTTAGATGATTGATACACCAAAATTTGCTGCTCCATTACAGGTTTAAAACTTTCATCCACACTTATATAAATGGTTCCATCATTTGGTGTATCGGTAGGTGTTTGCTTATTGGATGTATTGTTACAAGCAACCATTACAGTAGCTAAAAATATGTAAATAAATAAAAATTTATATCGCATTAATATTCTTTTTTTATTGCTCTATACAATCTAAAACCTCCATACAGTAAGCATATTGCACCAAATAAATATCTAAAGCTTGAATCAATTTCTATAAATTTATTAATCTTCAGCTTTTCTGCAAATAACATAACCACAGCCATACCCAATAAAAGTATAGCCATGGTTAGGTCGTATATTACTCTCATGATGATGTAACTTTTTCTTTGCCTATCTCTATACTCGTTTTCCATTCAATTTAATTGTATTGGAGAATGGGCAATTTAGGAAATAATTTTATTCCGCTGCTACAAATGTTACAGGAATGCGATAATAAACAGCCACAGAACGTCCATTTTGAGATCCTGGTTTCCAACGTGGCATTTTATTAATTACTCTTGTTACCTCTCCATCTAAATCGCTTCTACCCTTTTGAGTAATTTTTACACCTGCAATTTCGCCTTCTTTATTTACTACAAAAGATGCAATTACAGTTACTTTTTCTCCATCTTCAAAGTCGGTTGGTTGGCGTAAATTATTTTGTAAAAACTTAACCAATGCAGCTTTTCCACCTGGAAATTCAGGCATAAATTCTGCAATAACCAATGGGGTATTGCTTTCTGCTACAACCACTGGTTCTATGGTTTCGTTGCTATTGCCATTGGTTGGCACTTCTCTTGTTATGGCTACTTCTGTTGTTACAGCTTCACCTTTTATTTCCTTTGTACCAATCAACATACTATCTAGTTTAGCAACTTCCGTCATTCTATTGTTGGCTAAATTGTCTTTTACAATTTCAGGTTTTGTATATGCAGCTTCGGCAGCATGTTGTTTTTGAATTTTTTTGATTTCAGTTTTAGGTGTTGGCTTCACTTCTTCTTTAAGAATTGATACTTCCGTAAACTTTAGAGCAGGTAAATTTTCAACAACTACTTTTCCATGCTTTACAGGCACTTTAAAGCTTTGCGATACTGCAAAAAGCAATACAATTAAGCTAGTAATAACAATAGATTTGGTCATACGATTGTTGTACATATTGCGTAATTCATATGCTCCGTATGCTTTGTTTCTGTTTTCAAAAACAATATCTAAGATATTGCTTTGAAGAATTTTTTCTGGTTTCATGATTCAAGTTTTTGGTGGTGATTGAAATGTAGAAACTGGCCAGTTTTGTAATAAGATGCTATAACTAAAAAATTTCCATAATTTATTTACACTTCATTTGAAAGCATGCATGTTGGCCAACTAAACACCAACAAAAACTATATTTGCCACAATGAAAATTTTAATGGTTTGTTTAGGTAATATTTGTAGAAGTCCGTTGGCAGAAGGTATTTTACAACACAAAGCCAATGCTGCAGCATTGAATTGGCAAGTTGATAGTGCAGGAACAGCTGGTTACCATGTAGGCAATCCTCCACACCATTTATCTCAAAAAGTAGCCAAGCATAATGGTATTGATATTAGTCATCAACAATGCAAACAATTTGTACAAGAAGATATGCTGAATTATGATAGAATTTATGTAATGGACAGCAGCAATTACAACGATGTAAAAAAGATTAGTGGCCATTTATGGAATGAACAAAAAGTAGGTTTATTGTTGAACGAATTATTTAAAGGTGAAAACAGAAATGTTCCAGATCCTTGGTATGGAGAAGAAGATGGATACCATAAAGTATTTGATATGATTGATAGGGCTTGTGAAAAAATTGTGAATCGTGAGTGGTGATAATCGTGAGTGGTGAGTGGTGAATAATTGTATTTTCATGAACAAAAAATTGCAATATGTTTCTTCAACTTGCACATACAAAACTTGGTATTTTTAGCACAAGCAAATCGCTGGTTTTATCATGCTACAAATTATCAAAATTATTACCACAAGAAGAACGATTTAATATGATGCAACAATTAAGACGAGCTGCATTGTCAGTTCATTTAAATTTTGCAGAAGGCTATTCAAGAAAATCGTTACAAGAAAGAAAAAGATTTTTTGAAATATCCAGAGGTTCTTTAATTGAAGTAGATACCATATTGGATATGGCTTGCGAATTAGAGTATTTTCGCAAAGAAGAAATAACAGAAACAGGAAATTTAATAATAAAAACATTTCAAATGCTGAGTAAGATGATTGTGAATTAACTCACATTTCACCACTCACATTAACCACTCACATTGATTATGGCAAAACCAAGTTTACCACAAGGAACAAGAGATTTTAGTGCAGCAGTTGTACGTAAACGAAATTATATTTTTAATACCATTAGAACTGTTTTTGAGTTGTATGGATTTCAACCATTAGAAACGCCAGCAATGGAAAATATAGAAACTTTAATGGGAAAGTATGGTGAAGAAGGTGATAAGTTGATTTTTAAAATTTTGAATAATGGTTTTGATAGACCAGAAAAGCATGAAAAAGCTAGAACAGAATTTGAAAAAGTATTAGAAGGAAAAAACAATGCAGCAATTACAGAACGTGCTCTTCGATACGATTTAACCATTCCTTTTGCACGTTATGTAGCCATGAATTATGGACAATTAACTATGCCATTTAAACGCTACCAAATACAACCAGTTTGGAGAGCTGATAGACCACAACGTGGCCGTTACAGAGAATTTTATCAATGCGATGCAGATGTTGTTGGCAGCAAAAGTTTATTGAACGAAGTTGAATTGGTTAATATTTATGCTACTGTTTTTGAGAAGTTGGGAATTGATGTTGAAATAAGATTAAATAGTAGAAAAATATTAGCTGCATTAGCAGAATTGTGTGGTGGTGCAGAGAAAATGGTTGACATCACCATTGCAATTGATAAGCTAGATAAAATTGGATTGGAAAGAGTGAAAGACGAGTTGCGTCAGCGTGATTTAAACGAAACCCAGATTGCCACCATTGAACAATATTTATTAATAGATGGAACCAATGAAGAAAAAATTATCCAATTAAAAAATTTATTGGGCAATAATGAAACTGGTTTAAATGGAATAGCAGAAATTGAACACATCTTAAACTATCAAATCAGCACTACCAACTCAACACTTATAACAGATTTCACCCTTGCTCGTGGCTTGAATTATTACACAGGCGTCATCTTTGAAATTAAAGCCAAAAATGTACAAATGGGTAGCATTGGTGGTGGTGGAAGATATGATGATTTAACAGGCACTTTTGGTTTGCCCAATGTACCTGGCGTTGGTATTAGTTTTGGTGTAGATAGAATTTATGATGTGTTAGAAGAGCTAAGCCTTTTTCCAGAAAATGTTGAAATAGCCACTCAAATTTTATTTTTTAATTTAGGTATTGCAGAAAGTAAAAATGCTTTTACAATTATGCAACAACTTAGAGCAGGTGGCATTCGTTGCGAAATGTATCACGAACTTTCTAAGTTTGATAAGCAATTTAAATATGCCGAGAAAAAAAACATTCCATACATTGTAATTATTGGCACCAAAGAAATGGAAGATGGAAATTGTACTCTAAAAGATTTAAGAACAGGCAATCAAAAAACTATTCCACAACAACAATTGGTAGAAGAAATTTTTAGCTAAACATATTCATATTTAATAAAAAAATTGCTAGCATTATATTTGCCCACAATTAAATTTTAATGGAACATTTATTTACATCGGAAAGTATTGTTAGTTTTTTTGTTTTGGTTGTTTTAGAAATTGTGTTAGGCATTGATAATGTAATTTTTGTAAGCATTATTATGAACAGATTGCCTAAAGAAAAACAACCCAAAGCCCGTTTAATTTGGATGTTTACTGGCATTTTTGTTCGTTGTATCTTATTAATGGGTTTAAGCTGGTTATTGGCTCAAAAAGGCAAAGAAGTGTTGGGCTTTTGGGGCAAATCGTTCGATTTATCTAGTTTAGTAATGTTAGCAGGTGGTTTATTTCTTATTTACAAAACTGTAAAAGAAATACATCATAAGTTAGAAGGTGAAGAAGAGGCTGCACTAAACAAAAAAACAAAGCCTTTAAGTTTAGGCAATGCTATTGTACAAATTATGCTTATTGATATGGTTTTTAGTTTCGATAGCATTATTACAGCAGGCGGTACAGCCAAGCATATTGAAATTATGGTTGCAGCTGTTGTAATTGCAATGATTGTAATGTTTTTATTCAGTAGCAATATTGCCAATTTCATACACAATCATCCAACTATTAAAATGTTGGCTTTATCGTTTTTAGTAATGATTGGAATTACTTTATTGGTAGAAGGTTGGAACCATCATGCTGCCGAAGAATTGCACTTAAAGAACTACGTATATTTTGCCATGGCTTTCTCTTTTATTGTTGAATTATTGAATTTACAAATGCGTAAAAAAGCTGTGAAACCAGTGGAATTGAGAAACTCACAATTGCCCGATTCTACCCATAAAGAAGGTTATAAAGACATGGCAGAATAAAATGTAATTGAACTTGCGATTTGATGCGAAAAAATTAAAAACAATACCAATTGGTACTAAATTTTGTTAATTCTTTTATCTGCAAAAAAATGTGCTATATTAGGCTTTGTTAATCCGTTTATTTCTACCACCTTTGCTCACTATTTATAAAAATTAATTTATTCATCATAATGGGACTTTTTAGCTTTTTTACGCAAGAAATTGCAATGGATTTGGGTACAGCCAATACCCTCATTATTCACAACGATGATATTGTAGTGAATGAACCTAGTATTGTTGCCTTAAATAGAAACAATCCAAAAGAAGTATTGGCAGTTGGCAAGAAAGCATTGTTAATGCACGAAAAAACGCATGAAAGTATAAGAACTGTTCGTCCTTTAAAAGATGGTGTAATTGCCGATTTTAATGCTGCCGAATTAATGATACGTGAATTAATTAAATTGGTTTATCCTAAAAAACCATTGTTTCCACCAAGTTGGAGAATGGTTATTTGCATACCATCATCAATTACCGAGGTAGAGAAACGTGCAGTTAGAGATAGTGCTGAACAAGCTGGTGCAAAAGAAGTATACATGATTCACGAACCTATGGCAGCTGCTTTAGGTATTGGAATTGATGTGGAAGAACCTGTAGGGAACATGATTATTGATATTGGAGGCGGAACAACAGGTATCACAGTTATTGCATTGGCTGGTATTGTTTGCGATCAAAGTATACGTATTGCAGGTGATGAATTTACTGCAGATATTATGGAGGCTTTACGTAGATACCACAGTTTATTAATTGGTGAACGTACTGCCGAACAAATTAAAATACATGTTGGTGCAGCCATGAAAGATTTAGAAACTCCGCCAGATGATATGCCAGTAAATGGTAGAGATTTGGTTACGGGTATTCCTAAACAAATTATGGTAAGCTATCAAGAAATTGCTGAAGCTTTAGATA
>ERZ724527.842-NODE-842-length-14649-cov-3.761066_pt1 | contig 14649 bp, 13 predicted proteins | sample MGYA00376060_ERZ724527 | MGnify/ENA primary metagenome ERZ724527 (study PRJEB28724, sample SAMN07190886) | activated sludge metagenome | isolation source: activated sludge of sewage treatment plant in Hong Hong | place: USA: Christiansburg, Virginia | collected...
CCTTCTTGTCGGCAACCGCTTCGCTCACACCCATGTTCAGGGTGATTTTGGTCAGGCGGGGCACCTCCATCGGCGACTTGTAGCCGAACTTGGCGATCAGGTCGGGAGCGACCTTGGTCTTGTAAAAATCTTGAAGTCGAGCCATGGTCATGCCACCTTGATTTCTTCGCCACTGGACTTGTAGACACGCACGCGCTTGCCATCAGCCTGAAGCTTGATACCCACACGGTCAGCCTTGCCGGTTGCCGCATTGAAGATCGCCACGTTGGACTGGTGAATAGGCATGGCCTTTTCAACGATGCCACCGGTGGTGCCTTTGAGGGGGTTGGGTTTGGTGTGCTTCTTGACCAGGTTGATGCCTTCGATCAACAGGTAAGAATCATCCTTGCGCAGCGAAATTTTGCCACGCTTGCCCTTGTCACGGCCCGCGAGCACGATGACTTCGTCGCCTTTGCGAATCTTGTTCATGACGCGTTCCTTAGAGAACTTCAGGAGCCAGAGACACGATCTTCATGAACTTCTCGGTGCGCAGTTCGCGCGTGACCGGTCCAAAGATACGGGTGCCAATAGGCTCCAACTTGTTGTTAAGCAGCACGGCGGCATTGCCGTCGAACTTGACCAGCGAGCCGTCGCTGCGGCGAATGCCTTTAGCGGTGCGAACCACCACAGCGCTGTAGATCTCGCCTTTTTTGACGCGACCGCGCGGAGCAGCTTCTTTGATGCTCACCTTGATGATGTCACCCACGCTGGCATAACGACGCTTTGAGCCACCGAGCACCTTAATGCACAGGACGGACTTCGCGCCAGTATTGTCGGCAACTTCGAGCCGGGATTCTGTCTGGATCATTTCAAATTATTCCCAACTTGCACCCAATGTTTTTGATAAACAAAAACCTCGGATCAGTCTTGGGCCCGTTGTCCGCAATGCATCAAAAGCCTGAAAGCCGCCGACTCATCACATCCGTTGGGCAGAATGGCAGGTTTTTTCAAACCTACACTGCACTTGGCTGCACCTTTAATTAAGCGCAGCCCTCGATTATGGCAAACCCTGATGAGCGTGTCAACACCCTTTATGCAGGAATGTGCAAATAGCGTTGCGCAAGCGCTTGCAACGCGGCCACCTGCGGGTCCAGGCCCGTTTCCTCACGTAAGATATCGCCCACAGCCGGGGCCAGATCGTGCGCCATTTTGGCATCCAGGAACAAGATGCGTGAACGACGCGCCAAAACGTCCTCCGCGGTGCGGGCATATTCGTGGCGCGCTGCAAAACGCACCATGGCCTCGGTCAGGCCCCAGCCCAACGTTTGCCCGGCCCCTTCCAACTGCCCCACCCGCTGCGCCTCGGTGCCATAGCTGTGCAGCCCGGGCATGTCGCTGATCCCCGGTGCACCCGCCAGACGTGGCGTTGCCCCCACCAGCAGCAAATTGGCGGTCACCCCCGCGTCGACCCTCTGAAGTAGCGCATTGTCAAAACAATGTTCGAGCACGTCCTCGGCCATGGCGCGGTAGGTGGTCCACTTACCGCCTGTGACCGTGACCAGGCCGCTGCGGCTGACCAACACGGTGTGCTCGCGACTCAAGCCTTTGGTGCTGTCGCCTTCGTCGCCTTGCGGCTTGACCAAAGGGCGCAAGCCCACCCATATGCTGCGGATATCGGCACGCGTGGGCGGGCGTTCCAGGTAACGGGCGGCCTCTTGCAGGATGAAGCCAACGTCGGCCGCGAAGGGGTCGGGCTCGACGGCAAGGTCGGTTCGAGGGGTATCTGTCGTGCCCAGAATGGTTTTGCCCAACCACGGGACCACAAACAAAACACGTCCATCTGCAGTTTTAGGCACCAGGATGGCGTGGTCGGAGTCCAGAAAAGTCCGGTCCACCACCATGTGGGTGCCCTGACTGGGTGCCACCATGGGGTGCATGGGGCGCCCCATCGCCTCACCGTCTTTTTGGCGAAACGCATCGACCCACACGCCCGCCGCGTTGATGACGCAGCGCGCCCTCACGGTATAAGTCTGCCCGGTTTCGCGGTCTGCGCAGGTGAGTCCGGCCACTTTGCCGTCTTCGTGGATCAGTTCGGTCGCCGCACAATAGTTGACGAGCAGCGCGCCTTTTTGGGCGGCGGTACGCGCCAGAGCCAAGGCCAGACGGGCATCGTCAAACTGGCCATCCCAGTATTTGACGCCCCCTTTGAGCCCCTGGGTTCGCGCATTGGGCAGCAGTCGCTGCGCAGAACGCGCACTCAAGAATTCGGTGCGCCCCAAGCCTGCGCGCCCCGCCAGCGCGTCATACAGTGCCAGGCCTGCGCCATAAAACGGCGTCTCCCACAGCTTGTAGGAGGGCATGACAAAGGGCAGCGGTTGCGCCAGATGCGGGGCGTTGTGCAACAGGTTGGACCGCTCGGCCAGTGCTTCGCGCACCAACGACACATTGCCCTGCGCGAGGTAGCGCACGCCACCATGGACCAGTTTGGTGGCCCGTGACGAGGTACCCTTGGCGAAATCGTGCGACTCCAGCAACACCACACTGAAACCCCGAGCAGCAGCATCCAGCGCAACCCCCAGGCCTGTGGCGCCACCCCCAATGACCGCAAGATCCCAGGTACGTGGCTCAGCAAGACGCGCCAACAGTTCTGGGCGCTGTGTAGGCAAGGGCGCCGGGGAGGATTCAATCGTCATAAGTCAATCTTCAGGGCGCAAAAGCGTCTTGGTGCCACGCAAAACCCAAGCCGGACACATGAGGGCAGTAGGATAGAGCAGCGGACGCAATTTGCCTAAAAACACAAATACGAACCAAAACATCCTTCGAAATGGATCGATTTTGTTTCGTTTGGGCGCATATTTTATCAGTGCTAACCCTAGGGGTGTTCTTTTTGGCTCGAATTAAAGTCGCTGTGGGCCATGAAAGGTACCTCTTAACGTGAACTCGAACCCCCGACAACTCGCCCTGCTCGACATGGTGCGGGCCCAAAGCCCGGTTTCTGTAGAGAAACTGGCAGAAGAACTTGGCGTGACACTGCAAACCGTGCGCCGCGACGTACAGCGTCTGGCCGATGCAGGCCTGCTCACCCGCTTCCATGGCGGCGTGCGCGTGCCCAGCTCAACCATTGAGAACATTGCCTACCAGCAACGCGAAGCACTGAACCACGACGGCAAGCGACGCATTGCGCTCGAAGTGGCCAAACGCATCCCTAACGACTGCTCATTGATCCTCAACATTGGCACCACGATGGAGGCGGTGGCACGCGAACTGATGCAGCACAAGGGCCTGCATGTCATCACCAACAATCTGAATGTGGCCGCCATCCTGAGCGGCAATACAGCCTGCGAGGTGATTGTGGTGGGGGGCGTGGTGCGCCCACGGGACCGCGGGATCACTGGCGAGGCCGCGGTGGACTTTATTCGCCAGTTCAAGGTGGATATCGGGCTGATTGGTATTTCCGGCATTGAGGCCGACGGCAGTTTGCGCGACTTCGACTACCGCGAGGTCAAGGTGGCCGAAGCCATCATTGCGCACTCGCGCGAGGTGTGGCTTGCGGCGGACAAAACCAAGTTCAACCGCCCGGCCATGGTGGAGTTGGCCAACATCACACAGATTGACCGCCTTTTTACCGACGCACCGCCCCCCGAACCGTTTGCTACCCTGCTGACCGACGCCCAAGTCGAGTTCATTGTGGCCTGAGCATGTCGCGGCCACGCTTCCTCCTTTTGTTTTTGAACTGCCATGACCTACATCCTCGCGCTTGACCAGGGCACCTCCAGCTCACGCAGCATCGTGTTTGACGCTGAGGGTCATGTGGTGGCCGTGGCCCAGCAAGAGCTGCCCCAAATCTACCCTCGGCCCGGCTGGGTGGAACACGACCCCATGGTCATCTGGCAGACCCAGTTGGCCACAGCGCGCGAAGCCATCGCCAAGGCCAAACTCAAGGCCAGCGACATCCGGGCGGTAGGCATCACGAACCAGCGGGAAACCACCGTGGTCTGGAACCGCAAAACCGGCCAGCCCGTGCACCATGCCATCGTGTGGCAAGACCGGCGCGCTGAAGCTGTGTGCGCGGCCCTGCGTGAGCGGGGGCTGGCCGAGACCATTCAGGCCAAAACTGGCCTCCTGATCGACGCCTACTTTTCGGGCACCAAACTCAAATGGCTGCTGGACAACGTGGCGGGCGTGCGCCAGATGGCCGAAGCCGGTGAGTTGGCCTTTGGCACGGTAGACACTTGGCTTATCTGGCAACTGACCGAAGGCGCAGTCCACGCCACGGATGTCAGCAATGCATCGCGCACCATGCTCTTCAACGTGCACCGCAATGAATGGGACGCCGACCTGCTGCAAGCGCTGGACATCCCACCTGCACTGCTGCCCCAGGTTCATGCCTCCAGCGCGCACTTTGGCGAGGTCAAGGCCAGCCTGCTAGGGCACGCCATTCCCATTGGGGGCGTGGCGGGTGACCAGCAAAGCGCGTTGTTTGGCCAGGCCTGCTTTGATGCGGGCATGGCCAAGAACACCTATGGCACGGGCTGCTTCATGCTGATGCACACCGGCAGCACTTTCCAGGCCTCGCGCAATGGCCTGCTCACCACCAGCGCCGCACAGCCCACGGCGCAAACCGAGTTTGCGCTGGAGGGCAGCGTTTTTGTGGGTGGCGCCGTGGTGCAGTGGCTGCGTGACGGCCTGCAGGCCATCGATAGCAGCAGCGAAGTGCAGGCATTGGCCGAGAGCGTGCCCGATTCCGGCGGCGTGATGATGGTGCCCGCCTTCACGGGGCTGGGCGCCCCCTACTGGAAGCCCGACGCACGCGGCACCATCACCGGTCTGACCCGGGGCAGCACGGTGGCCCACATCGCCCGCGCTGCGCTGGAGAGCATTGCCTACCAAAGCGCGGCCTTGCTGCTGGCCATGAGCCGCGACGCCGTAGACGCCGGGGCCGCGCCCGTGAGCGAGTTGCGGGTGGATGGTGGCGCCTGCGTCAACGACTTGCTGATGCAGTTCCAGGCCGACTTGTTGGGCATACCGGTGGTCCGACCTGCGGTGATCGAGACCACGGCCCTGGGCGCCGCCTACCTGGCGGGGCTCTCTAGCGGGGTCTACAGCGGTACGGCAGAACTCTCCGCCCTGTGGCGTGCCGAGCGACGCTTCACTCCCCACCTTGACCCCGCCCGCGCGGCGGAGCTGATGGCCCACTGGGAACAGGCCGTGCGCCAAACCTCGGCCACTTGAGAATGACACAATCGAAGACCCGTCATTTCACCGGCCCCACACCATGACTCCCAACGACTTCCGTATCGCCTTCATCGGCGGTGGCAACATGGCCAGCGCCATCATTGGCGGCTTGATCAAGCAAGGAGTGCCCGCCGCGCACATTGAGGTGGTCGAACCCTTTGAAGCCGCCCGCATGCGCCTGCAGCAGCAGTTCGGCATTACCGCCCAGGCTGCGGCCGGGCCCGCGCTGGCAGCCAGCCAACTGGTGGTCTGGGCTGTCAAGCCACAAACCTTCAAAGACGCAGCAGCGGCCGTGAAGCCCCATGCACCGAATGCCTTGCACCTCAGCGTGGCGGCCGGCATCCGCAGCAACAGCATTGCGCAATGGCTGGGCACCGAGCGCATCGTGCGCAGCATGCCCAACACGCCTGCCCTGGTGGGCAAGGGCATGACGGCCCTGTTTGCGCGCAGCGGCGTGTTGGCGGGCGACGTGTCCACGGTAGAACGCGTGATCGCCACGACGGGTGAATTTTTGTGGGTAGGCAGCGAGGCCCTGCTGGACGGCGTGACGGCCTTGTCTGGTTCTGGCCCTGCTTACGTGTTCTTCTTTCTTGAGGCCATGATTGCCGCTGGCCAGCAAATGGGCTTGAGCGCCGCGCAGGCGCACAAGCTGGCGGTCGGCACCTTTGTGGGCGCGTCTGAGCTGGCCCGCGCATCGGATGACCCCCCTGAGGTATTGCGCGAACGCGTCACCTCCAAAGGCGGCACCACCTATGCCGCCATCACGTCGATGCAAGAAGCGGGTTTGCAAGAGGCCTTCATCAAGGCCCTGCACGCGGCACAGCAACGGGCTGTGGCGCTGGGGGATGAGTTTGGGAGTTGAGTGCAGATGAACAAACTGTTGACCTCATTGATCAGCGCGGCCGTCTTGGCCATGCCGCTGGCGCTCGTGTCCGCACCGGCCACTGCCGCCGATCAAGCCGACCCTGTCGGGCGGCTTTTTTTTTTTTTTTCTTAGTGCAGCACCACCCCCGCAAACACACTAAAACCCACCCAGTGATTGAGGCGAAAGGCTTTGAAACAGCCTTCACGCGTGCGCCCGCGAATCAGCGTCCAGTGCCACCCCACCTGACAGGCCGCCACAGCAATGGCCACGTAAAAAATAGCGCTCTGCACTACATCTGCAAGAGCCAGAACCCATAGACACAGGTACGTCGCGTAAAAAACCATGATGGCCGCCACATCCCAGCGCCCCAGGGTGATGGCCGAGGTTTTCATGCCCAACCGGAGATCGTCATCGCGGTCGACCATGGCGTATTCGGTGTCGTAGGCCAGCACCCAGAACAGATTGCCCAGCAACAGCACCCAAGCCAGCAGCGGCACGCGCGACTGTACTGCTGCAAACGCCATCGGGATGCCAAAACTGAAGGCCACGCCCAGCACCGCCTGCGGCATGGACACAAAGCGTTTGGCATAGGGGTAGGCCAGGGTGATGACCAGCGCCGCAAACGACCACGCGATGGTGACCGCGTTGGTGGTCAGCACCAGGCCAAAAGCCAGCAGGGCCAGCACGGCGCCCAGCAGCAAGGCCTCGCGCGGCGACACCTTGCCAGAAGTCACCGGGCGCTGTGCGGTGCGCTTGACGTGTTTGTCGAAATCGCGGTCAGCCACATCGTTGATGCAGCATCCTGCACTGCGCATCAGGATGGTGCCCAACGTGAACACCGCCACCAAATGCCAGCCCGGCCAACCGTGCGAGGCCACCCACAGCGCACTGAGTGTGGGCCACAGCAGCAGCAACCAACCCGCGGGGCGGTTCCAGCGGATCAGATCGAGGTAGAGCGCGAACTTCACAGTCCGAGGTGGCGCAAGTCGAGCGTGCCACGGCGCACGGGCGGACACCAAAGGAAGCAACCGCTGACCGGCGTAGAGAACTGGTAGAGCGCATCCACCACGCCATCGTCCAACCCTGCCATGCGCCGCAAAAGCGCCTCGTAGGCGTCGAACGACCGGCCAAAGGCTACAAATATCAACCCGGCCGTGCTGTGCGCAGCCCAGGGCATGGAGCGGCGCAGCACAAAGGCCTCGGGGTCAAAGTCTTCTTGCGCCGTGCGCTTGACGTGGGCTGATGCCGGCGCGTCGTCCATTTCCTCGCTGTCCGAGCGGCGCCGACCAAACGTATGGTCCTGCGCGGGCTGGCCGAGTGCCTCAAAGGTATCGAAGTCATGCACCCACTGCTGCACCGCCACAAAGCTGCTGCCGTCCAACCCGTCGCCAGCCCCTTGCAGCACGGCCGCAGCCAGCGCCGCATCGTCGGTGGGGTTCTCGATGCCGTCCTCGTAACCTGTGAGGTCACGGCCATGGCCGTTAGGGCCCCGGCCATAGCGGAAGGCCTCGATCGTTTTATCCAGCCGCAAACCAGGCGTGACTGCCTTCTCGATTTGGCGACTGAGAAACACCAGGTCGCCATGGTCCTCGCTGCGCAGCCAACACCACAGCGCCACTGGCGTGACGGGCGAAGGCGCCTGCGCCACGCCCAAATCGGACAGCTCATGCAAGCCAGGCACGGTGGCGCCCAGCGCCGCGACCGTGGCCGGGCCCAGCCCTACCACCACCGACTCGCCATCGGCCAGCGTGCTCAGGCGCTGGAGCGCCGCAGGCAACTGGCTGGCATCGGCAATAGAAAAGTGCAGGTAACGGCTGGCAAGGGGAACTGGCTGAAGAATGCCGGTTTGTACGGGTTGGGGCATGGAGTTGTCTTCCAACTATCAAAAAGTAGCAGGTCAGGATAGCCGCTTCACGCCCGGCAATTCACATGCGTAAATGGCGTTGCGCAGGGCAGCGATGGCTTCGTAACGGGTGAAGCTGCGACGCCAGGCCAGCACCACGCGGCGGGTGGGGGGCTCGGCGCCGCGGGCGTCGACGATGGGCAAGTATTTGACGTAGGCGTCTTCGTTCTTTTTGCGCTTGCGCGGCTCCAGCGCTTCTTTGGGCACCGACAGGCGAGGCACCAGGGTCACCCCCATGCCTGCGGCCACCATGTGCTTGATCGTTTCGAGCGACGAGCCTTCAAAGCTGCGGCGAATACCCTCCGCGTTGCTCGAGAACCGCGCGAACTCCGGGCAGACCTCCAACACGTGATCGCGGAAGCAGTGGCCGTTGCCCAGCAGCAGCATGGTCTCTTGCTTGAGAGCCTCTGAAGTGACGCTTTCATTGGCGGCCAGCGGATGGGTGGTAGGCACCGCCGCCATAAAGGGTTCGTCGTACAGAGGCGCAGTGGCCAGCCCGCCATCGGGGAAGGGCTCAGCCAGGATGGCACAGTCCAGCTCGCCGGTACGCAACATCTCGATCAGCTTGACCGTGAAGTTCTCCTGCAGCATCAGCGGCATTTGCGGCGTGTGGGCGATGGTCTGGCGCACCAGGTCGGGCAGCAAATAGGGCCCGATGGTGTAGATGATGCCCAACTTGAGCGGCCCGGCCAGCGGGTCTTTGCCGCGCTTGGCAATCTCTTTGATGTTGGCCGCTTGCTCCAGCACGCTTTGCGCCTGGCGCACGATTTCTTCGCCCAGCGGGGTCACCGTCACTTCGCTGGCGCTGCGCTCAAACAGCTTGAGGTCCAGTTCTTCCTCCAGCTTTTTGATGGCGACCGACAGCGTGGGCTGCGACACAAAGCAGGCATCCGCAGCTTTGCCGAAATGCCGCTCACGGGAAAGCGCCACGATGTATTTGAGTTCGGTCAGTGTCATTTCAGGCCTTCAGGAACTCTGATTTTCCACCCAACCAGCGGTCTACCTGTTGGCGGGCTTTATCGGGGTGGCGATCCAGCAGCACAGGAGCAAGCTGGCGGGCCCATTCGAGTAACTCCACATCGGTGGCCAAGTCTGCAAAACGCAGCAGTGGCGCGCCCGATTGGCGAGCCCCCAAAAACTCGCCAGGGCCGCGGATATCGAGGTCGCGCCGGGCAATTTCGAAGCCGTCATTGGTCTCGGCCATGGCTTTCAGTCGGGCGCGCGCGGTTTCACCCAGGCGCGGCGCGTCACCAGTGGAGTAAAGCAGCACGCAGGCCGATGCGGCCGCCCCGCGCCCTACCCGGCCACGCAACTGGTGCAGTTGGCTCAGGCCAAAGCGCTCGGCATGCTCAATGACCATGAGCGAGGCATTGGGCACATCTACCCCCACCTCGATCACCGTGGTGCTGACCAGCAAGCCCATTTGCCCACCAGTGAAGAGCGACATGACGGCCTTCTTTTCTGCCACCGGCATTCGCGAATGCAATAGGCCCACCATGACAGGCGGCTCACCATGGGCTGCCCCGGCCTGCAGCGCCTCGGTAAGCTGGGCGTGGGTTTCGGTGGCGTTGGTCAGGTCCAGCGCCTCGCTTTCTTCGATCAGTGGGCAGACCCAGTACACCTGCCGCCCGGCCGCCAGTTGGGCGCGTATGCGGTCAATCACCTCGTCGCGCCGATGATCCGACACCACCTTGGTGACAATGGGCGTGCGACCCGGGGGCAACTCGTCGAGCGTGGACACGTCCAGGTCGGCGTAGTAGCTCATGGCCAGGGTGCGCGGGATGGGTGTGGCACTCATCATCAGCAAGTGCGGCTCTTGCCCTTCGGCCACCATCTTGCTGCGCAAGGCCAGGCGCTGCGCCACGCCAAAGCGGTGCTGTTCGTCGATGATGGCCAGTGCCAGGTTTTTGAACTGCACTTGTTCCTGGATGACGGCGTGCGTGCCCACGACCAGTGCGGCCTCGCCGCTGGCAATGAGGGCCAGCATGGCGGTGCGCTCTTTCTTCTTCTGGCTCCCGGTCAGCCAGGCCACGCACTGGCCGCGCGGCGCCAGCACCGGCTCCAGCCAGCCAATGAGCTTGCGGAAATGCTGCTCGGCCAGGATCTCGGTGGGGGCCATCAATGCGCACTGCCAGCCCGCGTCCATGGCAATGGCCGCCGCCAGCGCGGCCACCACCGTCTTGCCCGAGCCCACATCACCCTGCAACAGGCGGTGCATGGGCACGGGGCGGGCCAGGTCTTTGGCAATTTCCTCGCCCACCCGGCGCTGTGCACCAGTGAGCGCAAAGGGCAGGGCCGCCATCAACTGCTCGTGCAACGACAAGTTGGCGGCGTCGCGCTGCACCGTCAGTGCCGGGGCACGCAGGCGCGCCCGCTCGCGCTTGCTTTGCAGTTGTGACAGTTGCTGCGCCAACAACTCTTCTGCCTTCAGGCGCTGCCAGGCAGGGTGGCTGCGGTCCTCCAGGGTGGCCAGCGCCACGTCGGGCGTGGGTTGGTGCAGAAACGTCAACGCCCGGTGCAACGGCCATGAGGGTGCAGGTTCCCCATCACCTTCTTTGCCCTGCCCAGCATCTGCAATGAGATCGGCCAAATCGGCCCGGGCCAATGCGCCCAACACCACCTTGCGCAAGTAAGACTGGGGCAGCCCCGCCACCGTGGAATACACCGGCGTGAGGGCCATGGCAAGCTCGCCACCCGCAGGGCGAAACGACGGGTGCATCAGAGTCCAGCCCAAAAAGCCGCCTTTGATCTCGCCGCGCACGCGCACGCGGGCCCCCACAGCCAGCCCTTTTTGATGCGAAGGGTAAAAGCTGAAAAAACGCAGCACGGCGGTGTCACTGCCATCGTCCACCGTCACCAGCAATTGGCGGCGCGGCCTAAAAGTCACCTCGGTATGGGTCACCGTGGCCTCGATCTGCACGGTGTCGCCCTCGCGCGCGTCGCGCAGTTTGATGATGCGGGTTTCGTCCTCGTAGCGCAGAGGCAGGTGCAGGGCCAAATCGATGTCGCGCACCAGGCCCATCTTGCGCAGGGCCTTTTGCGGCACAGACAGCGTCGCAACAGGCGCTGAGGGCGCAGGAACTGGAGATGCGGATGACCGGGGCATGGGACAATTCTGCCTTCTAATTCCCTATGCACAATTTCACCGTCAGCGACTTCGACTTCGCACTTCCGCCCGAACTGATTGCCCAGCACCCGGCCACCGAACGCAGCGCGTCACGTTTGCTGGATGGCACATCGCCAACGGGCATCCCCACCGACCGGATTTTCAACACCCTGCCCAGCTTGTTGGCACCCGGTGACCTGCTGGTGTTTAACGACACCAAGGTGGTCAAGGCCCGGCTGTTTGGCGAGAAAGCCACAGGCGGCAAACTGGAGCTGCTGGTCGAGCGGGTGCTGCCAGCGGGCGACCATCCGCACGAGGTGGTGGCCCACATGAAAGTCAGCAAAAAGCCCACTGTGGGCATGGTGTTGCGCATGGTGGGCGGGTTTACCGCCACGCTGCTGGGGCGTTGGCCGAATGCAGACGGGCCGCTGTTTCGGTTTGGCTTCAGCGACGACCCCTACACCCTGATGGCGCAGCATGGCCATGTGCCTCTGCCACCCTACATCGAACACACCGACAGCGCCGAGGACGAATCGCGCTATCAAACGGTTTTCGCCCGCCACCCCGGCGCCGTTGCTGCACCCACGGCGGCCCTGCATTTTGATGAGCCCTTACTGGCCGCCCTGACAGATCGCGGTGTGCAACGGGCCAGTGTGACCCTGCACGTGGGTGCGGGCACCTTCCAGCCCGTCAAGGTGGACACCATTGCCGATCACCACATGCACAGCGAGCGCTATGCCATCCCCGACGCCACAGTAGCCGCCATTGCGGCCTGCCGCGCGCGCGGCGGCCGCGTGGTGGCGGTCGGGACAACCACAGTGCGCACCCTGGAGTCTTGGGCCCAAACAGGCCAGACCACCGGAGACACCGCCATCTTCATCACGCCGGGTTTTACATACCAGGTGGTGGACAGGCTGATCACCAACTTCCACCTGCCCAAGTCCACGTTGATGATGCTGGTGAGTGCCTTTGCGGGGCATGCCCACATCATGGCGCTGTATCGGCACGCGGTAGCCCAACAGTACCGGTTTTTCAGCTACGGCGACGCCATGCTGCTGGACCGCACAGCCTAGGGCCTGTTCACACTATCGAGCCCGGCAGTGCTGCTGAAAGCGTAGCACTACTTCGCTCGCTGCGAAAGCGTGTGTGCACCAACTCCCCTTGCTTCGCGGCTGGGGCTGTGCGGCGGGGCGATCTCTGTGGCGGCGAGAAGCGCAGGCGCAGGGTCGGCGCGCTGGTGCGCGCTTCGTCAACTGGCTCGCCGTGGTTGTTTGAGCGTAGCGCGCACCAGCGCGCGAAGCGAGTTCCACGGCGCGACCCTGTGACGAGCATCGCAGCGCAGTCGTAGCACAGCGAAGACCGCCACAGTGTGAGCCCCACCGCACAGCCCCAGCCGCGAAGCAAACGCCAGAGCGAGCGAAGACTCACCGCGGTACCAGCAGTGCGAACTGACCCTAGTCCAACGCTGCAATTTAGGCGACCTGTGCCGACCGGCCTTCCATACGCAAGGTAAACAAGGCATGCTCCAGACGCTGCAAGGTGACCGGCCATGTCCGCACATGGGTGTCGCGCGGTTGCACCGCAGCGCTGCAGGTATAGCGTGTGGGCCGGGAGGGCACATGAAAGCCCATGCACAGAGCCTGGACCCGTTGATGGGCTTCGTTGTGCTCGGTCTCCATCACAGCGAGGTAGCGGCCTCGGCCCCAAGGCAAAACGATTTCGTGCGTACGCAAAATCGTGGCGATGTGGCGCCCCATGGCCGACTGGACTTCTTGCATTTCCCTCAGCATGGCGGCGTCATCCAGCGCGCGCCATTCGTCCACTTCAAACAAAATCACCGTTTGTGTCGCGCCACCGCCGCCACGCGCCAGCGTTTTTTGCTCCAGGGACAAGGCACTGGCGTGCAGCAACGATCCGCGGCTGCGGTCCAAATGCGCAAGTGCCATCACCAGCACGCCGGTCAGCCGCCCCACTTCGTCAGGGGCAGCGTCCGGCAGCCGCAGGACCTTGCCTTGCGCCATGAAATCGCGCAAACCGTCCGCAGCCAGACGCAATGGCCTGAACAAACGCCACAAGGCCGCGACCACGAAGACGGCAGCCAGCAAGGTCGCCGCCAAGGCTGACCCGACCACTTGCATGGGCGTCAACGCATCGGGCCAAAAAACTGCCAGCGCTATCAAGCCCAACAAAGGGATATGTGTCGCCACAAAGGCAATCGCAAATGCCTTGACAGCAATCGAACCATGCCAGCGCAGTGGTCGCGGCATTGGCATAGTCAAGCGCTGAGGGCCACGCGCCCCTTGACGCCGTCCATGCCCTCGATCTTCTTGAGAATGGCCGCAGCATCATCGCGCGTGCCCAAGTCATTGATGCGAACCTCATGCATCTCTTTGCCTGACAAGGTCTTGGTTTTAAGCAGGGCCGGATAGCCGGCATCGCGCAAACTGCGCTGCAAAATGCCAGCGCTCGCGCCGCTGCTTAATGTGGCCGCCACCACGCGCCAACGCCCACCCACCACGGCCACACCCTGGCCGGGCTGGACTTCGGTGGACTTCAGAAATTTTTGCAATTCATCGGGTGTGGCATTGCCTACAGCTTTGACGGGTTGATCAAAGAATCGGGCCCAGAACGCCGTGGGTTTGTCCAGCGTCAAACCGCCTTGATCGCGCGTTTGCAGATCCACTTTGCCCTCAAACAAGCATGCAGCGTCGTGCTTCTCGTCAGTCATGCTCCAGAAATCCGTCCCCCGGATGCCAATGGTTGCCGTGCGCAAGCCCACGGTCACTTCGCGCTGACCCAGCACTTTGGCGACAGAAGAGGTCGCAAATCGAAAAAACCCTTCAAGCAATTTGATGTCGGAGCGCATGGCAATTTGGCCCTCGGTGTCTGTCACCTCGAACTTCAGCACCTGCAACTGCGTTTTTTCCCCCAAACGCACCAAGCTGCCTTCGGGCATGCGCAACACCAAGCCGGCTGCCATGCCGGTTTCGATCGTGCCTGCCGTGGTGACACTGTCACCAGCGCCCAGAGGAAAACGTTTGCCGTCCTTCTCGGTCCAGGCCGGCATTTGCACCGCCTCCACGACCATACTGCGCGCGGTCGCTGGGCGCCCTACTGCATGTGCGGGCAAGGCCAGGGCGCTGCCGCCGGCCACAATTCCCACGCCTGCCCAGGCACGCGCCAAAGCTTCTCTGCGTTTCATTTGAGTTCCTAAGTTATACAAGGCCGAATCTGACCGTTAAGGTACGGTAGTTTTGTAACTGTAAATACGTTGCACGCCAGGCTCTGGATGCACATTCCCACACAAAAATTATGGGTATTAATTCACAAAAATTTCCGTCTGGCAGGATTTCACCGCCGGTGCAGGGCTTCCCGGCCCATCTGGGACAATCGCCCCATGCTCAAGTTCGACCTTCTCAAAACCGACGACGCCGCTGCCGGACACACGGGTTCACACGCCCGTCGGGGCCGCCTCACCCTCAACCACGGCGTGGTCGAGACCCCCATTTTCATGCCCGTGGGCACCTATGGCATCGTCAAAGGCCTGATGACGCGCAGCCT
>ERZ724527.843-NODE-843-length-14638-cov-3.483371_pt1 | contig 14638 bp, 16 predicted proteins | sample MGYA00376060_ERZ724527 | MGnify/ENA primary metagenome ERZ724527 (study PRJEB28724, sample SAMN07190886) | activated sludge metagenome | isolation source: activated sludge of sewage treatment plant in Hong Hong | place: USA: Christiansburg, Virginia | collected...
AGGCATTACTGGTTGCATCAGAAAGGAAATCCTTAACTGCCAAAGAACAAGAGTGCGATCCCGATTTTCTGCGAACAGTCAAGTCCATCTGCAGCGATCCATAACTACTGAACAACTACCGAATCAACTGGGAGAGAGCAGAGGAACTTCACCATAGCGACCTCTTCAACAGCATGAACCCATTTTAAATAAGGCAGAATAACTTCGCTCTGAAGCACCAGCTAACGGTGATACAGTCTTTAGCAAGACAGCCCTGGTTGGTACGTCGGATGGCTGTCCGTCGTCCCGACAAAAAGGGTATGTACTCGTTTGAGTTGTTCCATCGGGGCTTCTCCGAAAAAGTGCTTATAGATGATTACCTGCCATGCTTACGGGACAAGAAAGAGCCGTTGTTTCTGTTAAATAACAAGGAGCTATGGCCGATGCTGCTGCAGAAGGCTTGGGTCAAACCATATGGATGCTATTTGAACACCCTCAACGTGCAGCCAAAACGTATGCTCTAAGAGATGACTGGATTTCCAACTGAAACTTTTCGATTGGCCAACTATCGGGATCAGCTCTTCGAAACTCTGAATGTGTTGATCAAGAGTGGTTATGTTGTTGTACTCAGTACCAAGGTGACAGCAAAGTTGAGGGAGGATGGCCAAGGTAGCGATTCCTTCGCTATTTTAAGTTTCTACGAGAAGGACGGTAAGCGCCTGTACCTTGTTAATTGCCCGTTTGTACTCTCCAAGTGGAAAGACAAAGACCGTAACGAGCCTCTCACCCTTCGGGTTATCAAGTCGCACTACAAAAATGACAGCCAAATGTCGATATGGCTTGACGAGGAAAAACTGCTTTAAAACTTCGATACCTTTACAGTGTGCTACGTCAGCGAGAACAGCCTACGCAGTGAAATCAAGGCATACAGTCAAGATTTCCTGTTCTTTAAGTTTCAGATTCCTGAACAAGAGGAAGCGCAATCATAGCCTCACATGTTCAAGGTGTACGAATATGGTGGGAATGGAGAATTCTCAGAACTGCCTATGCAGAGTTTAGAGGTCAGCTACAACGACTTACTGACAAACTAGCCGTTCAAGACTCATTCACCAAGTACCCACTATGCTAAATAAGGTTTTGGCAAAATCAAGAGCTTGTAGTTGGTGGAGGGTTAGTATTTCTGCAAACTGGAGCTCCCTCCTACGGAAGACAGGAGTAAAACCCGCAACTTAGTCTTGGTTGCGCATGGTCCTACCAGATTGAGTTTTGAGTGCATCGACGAGGAAATAGGTATAATACTTTCTTATCGCAGCCAAGGTGGAGTGGTTGTATCTGCTCAAAGACAAGCTTCTTCTAGAAGAGTTCCGACCGGTGGGAGATGAACTATCCGTGAGAGAGGAACGATTCAGCAACTATTATCTAATCCTATTGAAAGACAACTGCTAAAGACGCGAAGGGAGCAACCCGAAGCATTCAATGACGTACAGCAGTGAGGGAGTGGCCCAGCTGATACAAGGCTACAAGGACGGGTCCACTCGTTTGCTGTTCGAATGCATCGACCAGCAAACCTCTTACTTAATATTTAAAATGGAGGAGGGCAGCAGCTTCGAGTCGATGAGTGTTCAGTATTTCTGTAACTGATTTAAATTGTTTCATGGCCGATATTCGTGAGCAGAGGATCTACTGTGCCTAACAGATCGTTGTACCTGACGACCTACCCAACATCCTGAAGCACTACTCAAAGGCAGTCATCAAAGAGAACCCAACCAACATTATCGCCTTCTCTGCAAAGTACAGCCGTCGGTGATGTAGGTACTTCAAGCAGCTGCAGGAATAAACCAAGTCGAAGGGACACAATACGCTTGAGAAACCCGATTCCAAGGCCACTCACTGATGGATTGTCTGCGATAGCAACATCTCCCCGTTTGAGTTAATATAAACCACAGCTGGAATGCTGGACCGCCTGACAGAACTACGCTCGGTACACACGCTCTGTTACCAAGCGCAATCGGAAGGTCGAACCATCTCGCAACGAGTCCCAGCTTGATCTCAACGCTAACCGGTCCTCAGCCGAACGCTACGAAGAGAATACCGAGGGGATATCCTCAGAATTCTTTGAATGCGTTCGAAACTCGAAGGGTATGATAACTCGCATTCGCGACAACAACGAGCGCATTCAAGAGTACAGGCTGAAGTACGCACGAGCAATCAAGACCTCTCACGAAAAGTATATTTGTGCCCAACATCAGAGAAATCAGTGAGGAGCTGAACGCTATCGTAGCTGAGAACCAAGGAATCCACAGCAGCCTCAAGACGATTCTAAGCGACATGAAGGTTATTGTCGAAGAGGCTGAGCACGATGAATAACAGCAAAACTAGCCCGAGACCAGAATGAAAAGGAACTTCTACATGTCACTTACCAACGAACTTACGAAAGTGTTGGAAGAGTAGCGGATTCAAGAGGACGGTTTTCGAAACACAGTGAAGGATAAGATAGGCAGGCAAGTTAGGATGGTTGACCCAAACCTCACTGATGACGCTGTAGAGAACTACGTGAACAATCCTCTCTAAGCTGAGCAAATGCTACAAAAGAAGATCTATGGGCAGGCCAGTGTTGGCCTCAGAAATGCTGTTTCCGATATTCAGGACAAGTTTCGGGATATCCAGAGACTGGAACGCGTAATTAGTTCTGTAAACTTAGTCAGTGGCTGAGTGTCTGCAGCTGTTTAAAGAGTTAGCAGTATTAGTGGCGGAGCAAGGGACGATGATCGATAACATTGAACTGAACGTAAACCAAACCAAAGACTATATGGAGAAGGCAGAGAAGCACCTCAAGAAAGCAAAGGAGCACCACTAATGTGCAAAGAAGTATATGTGGTGGATCATACTGGCGGGTGTTATCATTCTCGTTATCATCATCGTGCCGATAATCGTAACTTCCACCCAAAAATGACTAATTGCCCGTTGCCTATAACTATCCCATTTCGACGATTTGAACTATAAAGATTCAAACCAATATGAATACATCGGTGGAGCTCAAACGAGTGCCAAGGCCGAGTCTATCGACCCGGTCTCAAGATCTCGGCTTCGAGAAGCTCCGTTTGGATAGCATGGGAGATCCTTCACTGGCTTCAGGGCACACAGGTGTTCGTTGCATACTTGACTTAAAATAGGCGTCCAGAAAGTTCGAAGGTTTATTTTCGCACTTGCTTCTTTTATGACGCTTCTTTCGCTTGAACATGTTCGCATTGATCGGGTTCGCAAACTGTTTGAGCTGCTTTCCACTGCTGTCCGGGCTTACCGCCGGAAAGCGATTGCTGGGTGTTTGCGTTCCACTATGCATTCTGCTGTACGAAGCGGTTCTATCGTACTCTTGTGCCGCTGTGCTCTTCAATCGTGCTCGTACCAACTCTTTCTTTGCCTTCACAAGCTGTTCTTTTTCCCTCAAAAGATCGCTGTTTTCTTTTATCATGTAGCCTCTGTTTTTTAGGATACCTGAGACCGATGACGACACGTGACTGTAGTAATTCTTCAGCCCGAGGTCAAAGGCATCTCTGACAACGAAATTGCTCTTTTTGAGAATACTTTCTTCCATAAGCTGATCTTGCACCTCCATGATGCGACTGAGCTGTTTGGGAGGAATCGGCCAGCTGGATGTATCAATGAGAAACTTCAAGTACTTTGCCAGATGCTTGTCGGAAGAAGACAGGTTGTCCTCCGCCCACTGACTATATGCCTCCGAGAATTCAATGAACCGTTTGAAGTCGATTGTACAGGAGTTGTAACGCATACACTCAAGAAGGCACCGCAACTCTCGACTGTCGTTGGGACTCGTTGGCGTATTCATCTGAAGATTTGGAATTCCTTCTGCACAAACTAAATATTCGACTTTCCATGTTTGTTCAGCGCAATGCCATTCTTCTGTGGATTGATAGGCTGTAATGTGTATTCAAATGATTTTCGGTAGGATTCCTCACGAATATGGAATACCCAAACGAACTTCCAATGGTAGCGCCCCTCGGACAAGCACCAAACAGTTAGATCAGTCCAAAACACCAATGAGCAAACTCACAGTCAAGAAACAACCGATCAGGGAAACTTCTTCTTTGAACACCAACGTCGAACCCAAACTTGAATGCAAGAGAAAAACCACTCAACGGAACCGACAGCTTGTTCCAGCTACCGGTAAGGAGAATGCTCGGGCGCTAAGGTACAGTAGCAGTCGCAGTTCCTAAAGGAACCCTCGTGGAAGTGCTGCATTAAACGCTCGGAATACTCACATCAATGCAAAGACTGTTAGGCCAGTTGACAAGTGCGGCAACTTTGAATACTACAATACCAAACCCTTAGCGAGTTCAAACAAAAAGGAAGGTGTTGGTCGGAAGACCCACAAACAGTCAAAATCCACCCAGAAGGAGGAATGCCCCAATAATTCAGATAGGAAGGCTCACCATTACAGCCAGCTCGCCAAACCGAGCTACTATTATCCTCCTATGAGCCAGGGAGCAGAAACTGCGTACAACCCCGACTCATCGGCTTTCGTTCGGAAATAAATTTTTTAGAGGCCAACGGCCATCAAACAAAAGATGACAAGAAGCATGAAACAGGCCTGCCTATTCTAAAGAATCTGTAGCTACCTGGATAAGCAACGAGATCGGAGTCTGTTCCATCGATCGCCTTCGAAAGAGCGAGAGACGAGGAGTTCTTGTACATCTCCCCACACTCGCTCTCCACTCTCTCCGGTTGGTATGGTACAGTCCATCCAGTACAACTATACTACTCAATAAAACGACCCTATTGAACTACTGGCTGAATCCCACATTGTTGAGATCAGCCCACCTACCAGTGCCATATATATATTGGAGAAGCTGCCAGAGTCAGTAACTTCGTTATCAGAGGAAATCAACCGGATTAACCAGCATACAGCTCGCCAGACCTCCTACCTTTCAGATTACCTCGATGGACAGCAGCAGCTGATTGAAATAGAACTTCAGGTACTCCTGCTGTAACTCAGAAGAAGTACACTAAAAGTTTCCACGTGGCTCACCGGGCTTGATCAGTATGTGTTTTCCCTTTCTGCCTCGTCGCTTATAATTCAGCAATATAACTCCTCGATGCAGCAGAAGTACATCGAAGTGGTGGCGCAAATGGTGGAGCTCTACCAACAGACATTGCTGGCATTCATGCGGAGCTGTACGTGTTAGGCGAATCAGAACAACCCAGCATTACTTAGTTCAAGCGATCCTACCATACATTGTTTGAGGAGATGCGGAAAATGGAGACGAACAAGGCTATCGAGTATCGTATCAGCGAGGTTTGTCAGGAGATGAGTGACTATTGTGACAGCTACCAACGAATTAATAAGACCAGCCTAGTTCCGCACCGAGCCGATCGGTCTGCGGATACAAGGTAATACCAAAGCATATTCAGACAGAGTCTTAGGTCGCAAGGTGGTCAGCGTTTCCTGTTCAACAGTCTCCGCAAAGAGGAGGCTGAAGCAACCCAAAGCCTTGAACCCATAAATCTGGAGTCAGTAACTCGAAGTTATCGCTTGAAGTAAGAAGGGCCGGTGATCCGAATGAAGTGGAAGTCAGTGATAGACGAGACAGTCAAGGAAAAGGCCACCCACAACAACACAATTGACAACAATAATTTAGACCTCCTGGCTTATACCATTCCAGAGCTGGAAAACTCAATCTCACGGCTTACTCAAACTCGAAATATCCGGTTGCGAAAGTAAGCGATGAGTGCCGCAGCCAGCCAGAACAGCAAAGCCAAGAGCGACAGACTAGCGAACTCCCAAACCGACAGCCGCGATTGGAAGAAGAAATACCACATCCCCCGACTGTTCTGATCTTTGATATTATTCTTAGCATGTTTAAAGAGGGTCTCGAGGAGAAGAGGGAAGCGTTCCGAGTCAAAATTAGGCTTGACTCCAAGAAGGAGATGCTCAAGAAGTTCCGTGCAGACATCATCTACCACCAGAACTACGTCGATAAGAAGTTCGACAAGGATAGAGTGTTTCGTGAATGCTTGGCTGATAATAACGATGCCTTCCAAGAGCTTGGCAACGAACTCCTGGAAAGATAGGGAGCCAGCATGCTCCTGGCAGAGGCATTTGCCGAGATGCGCCGCTACAGTAATTGCTAACACTATTCGTGGGTGGTCATGGTCATCGTATATCGCATGCTAGACATTCTGGATAACTACGAGCCTTTGCTAACCGCCTACCTCCCGATTGTGGATAGACTTATCGAGAGAACCAGTAAGCATGAGCTAACCCAGACGATGAATGCACAATATGCAATGGACTCAAGACTGTGAGGTTATTGGCCCCAATAGCACCCGGAGATATAATCAAGCTGGCCAACTTTCCAGTCGTGCTGCAGGAGTATGTCTACGAATAACGAAGGAGCAAAAGAAATGCATTCGCAGTGGCGACCCTTCGTATTCTACTCGATAAAACCAAGGACCATGACGTGATATACAAAAGGCTGATGGAGCTTGGAGTGTTGGAGGTGATCACTGCAGTGCTGGATAACTCGCAGAAGGACGAGGAAGACTTCATTGATGGTCTAGCGTTCATATGTGAAGATTCCTCATCCTGCTAAAAGGTCTTGCACGATAGGCAGCTTTTGGATACTCTCCTGGTAAGGCATACGATTGGGTCATAACGAACAAAGCTTAGCGTCTACAAGTTCTTCGATGTTGCCGTGGGAAGCAGCTCAACGCACGACCTCCTATATCTGGTAGAGCTTGGTCTCCTGGAGATACTAATGGAGGGAGTGAAGAGCAACCACTGCGTTGAATCAATTCAGGCAAGCCTACAAGTATTGAAGCAGCTGTTGGAACGCACAAGTATAAACTGCATGACCGAGTCGAATTACCTGGGCATCCTGAAACGACTCGAATAGGAGAAGCTGCCGGAAGTGCTAATGAACATCATGAGTCAGTTCCAGCAGCTGGCGAGCCTCTGCGAATTCATACTATCGAGTTATTTTGACTCATTCACTTCCCGTTGACCTGTGCATTGTATAGTTATTCGTCAGTGTTTATGTGGATCGGCCGGAAACTCAAACAGCTGGCCTCTCGTAGTTCTGCTAGCATCCTGCCTGCAGGCTACAGTGAAGACAGCATTCGTAACAACCAGTACTTCACCCGCATCGACAATCTATTGAAGGAAGCAACCAACGTCATTGAATTTCGAGCACTCGAGTGGCTCATCAAATAAACTTCAGTTAGTCCTGACGAATGTGTGACGCTAACTCACGTGCTGATGTACAAGCTCAACGGTTACCGGGAAAGCAACAGACGCGGTCGCAAAATGTTCAAGACACTTGTTATTGTGGATTTCATCATCCTCAATGCAGTGTCTGTTTTCATCGACCTCTTCCAAGAATACTTGCTTGTGTTCGAACTCATAGCAGGCACCGAAAGCCAACCGCAGAACCCAGACAAATAATTCGAAGAGCTCATTGTGAGGAAAGCAGCACATATATGCAACATCCTCAAAGATAAGTAGCTGAGGATCAGTGAAAAGCAGTATCTTCAGCGAGCTCGAATGCATTTGGCACTAAAGAACAAAGAAAATTTGTACAATTCTCAAGAGCAAATATCCCCCACAACCAGTTTTCCATCGGGGGAGGAAGCCAAGAGCCGGTTTGAGAAGATATAGTCATTTATCAACGATAAACTGGAAAGATTCGCAATAGCCTTGATCGGGCTCATCGATGAAGACATGGTGCTTTACATTAACTCTGAAGGCAACAAGGACTTCATGGAGAAAGGCGAATCTATCTTCGACCCCGACTTACCTGACCGACAAAAGGCTGAGCCAGCAGACACAAGTTCACCAATCAAGGAGAACACCGAAGAGAAATAATAATAATCTAAAGAGCAACCGAAAGCGGAACCCGAAAGGACCCCTCAACTAGAAAATCTTTTAGAACTAGACATAGAACTACTATGACATTGTTCAAGAAACCTTTCGAAAAGAGTTCAATTCGTGTTAGTAATCGTGGTGATTTTTATATTTTCGCCTTCCTGCCAGGTCCCTCGGACCATTTGTCCATTCTATAGATATAGTTCGCCATCCCCTGATGCAAGACCTTCCCAGAATCTCCCTCGATAGATTCGATTTGTGTCTGTCCAAATATATTATCCTTCGCCATCTTTCCGGTCGTTTGCGAATCCACCTGCATATCACCCAATCGTACCTGTGTACTTGCCGTTATTGGAAGTTAAGATGCCTTGTCCCCACCTCCTACTCTTCAAAAAATCTCCAACATACCGCTCTCCTGTTGGCATAATTTGAATACCTTTCCCTTGGATATCACCTTTGTGGAAGTGTCCGGAATAGCTTGTACCATTTGCCCATCGAAAAATTCCTTATCCTTCCTTCATACCATCAACGAAAGACCCTTCGAAAGAACTTCCGTCCTTGAATCTTTCACTTCCTTGTCCATGTGGTTTACTGTGTAGCCACTCACCCTTGTAAACCATTTCATTGTCTTTATACACAAGGGTGCCAACTCCATTCGCTGCCGACTGTTTGACTCCGCCTATGTAGTATGACCCGTCAGCATATATAAACAATCCTTCCTCACAATCTCCCACTCCTTCATTAAACTCTCCTTCAAAATAGGCTCCATTTTTGTAGTAAAGCTTTCCTCTTCCATGAGGTTTTCCACGAAACCATTCCCCTTCGTAGACAGCATTCTTATGCAAGATTAAGTAGGGTGGTAAAGGTACCCCTGAGTACACTTTTCGACTGTTTCTCCCTAAATTAATTCAGATTGTACTGATTGCTCTGATCTGTTAAAGCACATTCTCCGTAGTTGGCAGAAGCTTCGAGTATTCGGTAGCTGGAGCTGCATAAGAAGGATGAGGAGCGTCAAAGTTACGAGCTGTTGCCTCGCTTTGCTGAACTCTTTGCATGGTGACGTCCTGGATGTTGCTTTGCTGGGGATGATGAGGCCCAAGTTGACTGGTTGTTGTCTGCGGTTGGATAGGAAACCTATTGACATCGGAGTACCGTAGAGGAGAGTAAGGGATGGATGGAGGGAGGGCTGGCTGTTGCGTTTCGATAGCATTATTCAACGAAGAGGGTCCAGGAGTGTTGTCACAGCAGAAATTAATGTTTCCCATCTTTAAATAAATTACAAATCTGTTGACATTGCCGAAGGGTATTCACCCTAATGATATCCTTTTTGTGTGCTTGTCAGAACCGTTTCGACCGAAAAATAGGAAGGACCGATCGAAGTTCTGTATCACAACATAGATAATTTTTATTTGAATTTCAAATGGAGGTCGACACGGTCTATGCCACCTACAGCACACCCGCCAACTGTCGTGATGGTCCTCGTTATGAGCGAGGAATCACTGACTGTTGCTGCTGTATACTCTACATTCTGCTCTGTCTCTCGGTGCTAACCATCGCCATTCTGTACCGAGGACATTCGGTAGTTGGGTACGAAAGACCATTCGACTTCGACCACCAACCCTGCAGGGAGCCATATGGATTTCTGTACATTGGAGGCAGTGACAACACTCATACAGTTTGCGTCGAACGTTGCCCTTCTAAGCCTGGGCAACCCATGCCGTGCCGCACAAACAGCAAGTTCGCAAGCTGTCCAACTTCACCGGCAGGACTTACAGTCGATAAGGGACATCATATCTGTGCGCTACATGGTGTAGATACAAGCCGTCTATCTCCAGCAGTCAGCATGAAAGCAGCAACTGACGCAATCATTGTAGGCCATAAGGAAATCCTTGTTACTGCTGGACTTATCGCAGCGGTGGCTCTGATCCTGGTCATCACGACACTAATTGTTCCATAGCTTATGACTTGCCTGTACCTGCTGATATTCGAGTTGCTTCTCGCTGTCGTGTCTGCTGCCTTCTTCTATCGATACTTCAGAGGAAACCTGCCTTTCATTGACAATGCAGTATCCCCTTCTACCTACCAAAACAACACAGCTGTACTGATCATCGCAATTGTCTTTGCTCTAACCTTTGTGATTTCGCTGTTGGTTCTATGCGGCAAACTTCGGGGTCTTCAGTTTATCGTCACAGTACTCAAGATAGCTCGCAAGTGTCTATGGGAAAACCTGTATATGATCCTCGTCTCGTTTATCCTAAGCGCTATATCCCTAACAGTACTCGCAGTCAACCTGTACATGTTCTACAGCGCATCTTCTGCTGGTCAAATCAACCCACAAAAACACGGGCCATTCGATCAGTTTGAATACGATTCCAGCAAGTGGTGGTGGGGCTTGTCCCTCGGCATCCTGTATCTGTGGACGCATGGCCTTATGATCGCCGTCTCAGACTTCCTTTACGAAGGTTTTGCGATATACTGGTACTTCAACGAAAGGGTCTTCAGCGATAACTATAGCCGCTGCAGCAATCTCAGCAATAGTATTAAGCTGCTATTTTGGCACTTCGGAACAGCATGTATGGGTGCAGTACTCGCATACATTCCGGAGACCATTGCAAGCACCTTTAACCACCTGTAATACGAGAGCCCTCGCTTCTATAACACGTGCTGCTGTTGCCACAAGTACCTGATGAGGTACCTATCCAAATACTCCTACATCCAGACCATACTCCAATCGTATCCCTTCTGCACTGCTAACGAACAGCTTTTCTACCTTCGAAGGAGAGTCAAGCAACAGGTTCCACAGCTCTACATGCGAGGAAACTTCTATGAGACATCTGCCAAAACATTCCTCGTGCTAGCGGCCATCGTTGTTTGCTACGTACTACTCATTACCAACCAACCACAATACTACAGCAACTTGTTCAATCTCCTCACGCCACTGCTGGTAACGATTCTGACTAATTATAGGTGACAGCGTTCATCGCTGCCGAAATCGCGACCCACTTCATGAACTGCACCGGACTGATCGGAGACACCCTGGTATTCATGTACTGCGTTGACCTCGAAATCGAACGTTACCGGTACGGCTCAACGGAGGCCTATTCGTGCCCCATTGGAATTCGGCCAATCATAAAGTAGTCAAAGTTGATTGCTCTCGTTTGAAGTTTATTTCTTCGGAAGGTTATGTGTTGCACGCAACAATATCAGTCTTTGGGTTCTTTGCGCTGTACGGTGCTACTTACGCGGATATGTTTGTTTACTATTCGTTTTTGATCTTCGAACTGCGCCGAAAGGGTTTTATTGTGAGCTGTCTTGCTTACCGATACTTAGTGCACTGAGTTCACTGGGTCGACTACTGACTCCGACCAGTTCAGGTTGTTATTCGCATTCTTATTCTCGATTACCGTCTGCGGAGATCTTTGGGAATTGAGTTCATCCTGCGTCAAAGGAATAAGTTACGTCGATGAGTATACCCTCAACCGATCGGAGAGTATCGATGATTTCCTTGGTCTCAGTGCAGCACTCCTCTGTTTCCTCCTTACGATCCTCCTCGAGTGCGTGGTTACGCCAGAAGAAGTCAGTGATGTTATGATGCCCGTTATACAATGTTGAGCTGAACGGGCAATTGAACTGTGGTGTCAAGGATTCGGGATTCTCTCGAAAATACTCATTGCTCTCCTGGCCCAACGGTTTACCAACAGCCTTTTTGCCTTGAGGGTACGATCGAGGCTGATACTTAGCCTCAATAATGAAGATCCCCGACATGAAATTGATGTTGAACACATGGACACAGTAGTAATACAGGAAATGGTAAAACTCTTGGCACGAAGGGAAGATCCGAAACTCGAATTCATAGCCTAGCTTGGTGTTGAGTTCGACAAACAAATCTTCGGCGTTGATGGTCTTAAAGTAGCTAACAATCTTGATGAGAATCTCCACGATAATTTGAATGTACTCATGGGCAGCACGATTCAGCTACTCCTTTTCGTGGTTGATAAGTGCATCGCTGTTGTGATGGAAATGGTAACTAAGTGTCGATTTGTTGATCTCCAGGTCGACTTTGTCGCTGAGAGTCATTATCAGATTCTTCAGCTTGGGGAAACCGAGTTCAGGAAGGCTGTAGTTGAAAGCAACTGACTTCTTGAGGAACAGGGGTATTTGAGCCAGAGACAGAGTACTTTCAAACACGTTTTCGAACATAATATTGATTAAGGCCACTTGAATTGTCCTCGTCTTCAGTTCCTTTTGCATGAGAAAGAGAGATTTTTCGTTGAGGCTGAAGGAGTACTCGCCCTCATAGAAGGAGCTGGACTCATTCGGAAAGCTAACGTGTTCCTCATAGACGTTGCGAACCAGTAGAGTCTTGTGATACCGGATTATTCCTTTATTGATTGCTTCTTGGACGTAAAGGCTCAGTTTTCCGAGAGAAGTTGATCGGAGGTTCTCAGGACCAAGAGTCTTTACAAACTGTACGCAACCATACCGACCTCCCGGTATGTTCGGAGATTTCTCAAAGTAATCAAGTAGGAACTTGACGAAATCCTTCCATTGCTCTGAATTTTCATCCAGCTTTTCCTGATCCTCGAAGACCCACTCCTCCCCTTTAAGGAGTAGCTGAGCTTCTTCTGCTGTACGGTTAATCACAATCTTCGGCAGACTATACCCATGGACACCCTTGTCGTATTCCAGCTGGTACTTGGGAGAGGCTATATAGTTCAGAATTGACTGCCAGAACTTGCTGTGAAGCTTAATATAGAAACACTCCTTGATGCGAGAAAGGATGAGTTTTTCGCCTGGTGTCATCATATCAAGCTTGATGCTTCGAATCACCCAAATAAGGGACTCCACCGAGATGTATGAAATCTCGAGCGCACAATACTCAATATCGACGTCTCCGATGGTCCGTACAAAGGATCTAATAACTCCTTCAATTGGTTCTACCTCCTTCCTTCTCAGAATCAGCACACCATCGGCTGCCAACTTGCGCATTCTCACCTCGGCTTCGGCTCGTTTATCCTCCTTGTTGACCTTATAAAACTGAAAATACGCGATGGGCGGTTTCTTGGTCTTCGTCTCGTTTTCGGTCGAAGCCGATATATCCGCCGCACGTTGCTCTGACACGTAGTTCACAACTGAGTTAAAGCTGGGCTCCCCCACAGCCAGCAGACTGATATCTCCTTTGAACTTGGACTTGAGTTTCCGACCTTCCACCGAGTCGATTATAACAGTCTTTTTGTGAAGAGGAAAGTATTTACAGTACTCTTGGAAGAATTCCTCGGTGAGCTGCCCGGTAGTCACCTCCGAACATGAGAATCTATCCAATTCGAAGTTGGGCCTGTCTTAGATAAACAAATGAATGTTTTCAGGTGTCAACTCCTCATCGGTAGAGCTGCATTTTGGCAGTCTTTCGCACAGTATCGTGTACAACTCTTCGCTGTCGTCACATATCTGCTTGCTATCGGCAAGCACCACAACACTATACATGATTCTTAGCTTATTCTCGGAGACCACATGGTCGACCTTGTGTTGTGCTCGTTTGCCTTTGTTGTGAATACGACCGTTGCACAACTCGCAAAGATGTTGATCACAGCTGAAGCAAAATTTCGATGCTGATTGCTCTTCACATTCCTGACAGAAGTAATCTACTTCCGTCGAGTGTTGAAGGTCACCCATCTCCTCACTGAGACACGCCAAGCAGATGAGTAGCTAGCCCTTCCGGCAATCGGCAACAGCATCTGCCTTACCGCACTTCTGACACTTCATTATTTGGAATAAAATTATGGTGGACAGCCGGGCAAGTGAGGACCAACACAGCCTTTAATCCAACCATTCAATAAATTTGATAAGGCAATCTCGGCCGGCTGTGTGATACCCACATCACTTCATGTTCTTTTCTCGTTCTTTCTCCTGCTTCGTAGCCTCTTTGATCTTGGTCCAATCCACGTCTCCGATCTCTGAATTCACCTTTAGGAACTTCTTGTTGGTCTCCTCTTTGCCGATTCGTTCGAGATAACGTTTTCGGTAGGCAACTACCGTATCTAAATGAACCTTGTAATTAGTTGCTAATTCCAGTGCTCGATCCCAGTGGTACAGCTTTATGTTCATCTTGATTGCGCGATAGTAGAGCTTACTTTGAAGATAAATCTGCTAAGCTTCCTGAGTTTTATGGAAGAATAGGGCGAGTGCAGCATTCCTACTCACCTCACTCGGGAGATCCTTAATCTTGAGGATATACTGGATCTTATCAGCTTGTTAGATGGCTGCGAACGCAATTTCTGCTGTGCTGAGCTCTCGAGCTTTCATAGAGACAGCAGCCATGCAGGCCCAGAGAATAGGCTCCTTCACAAACCTGCAAAGTTTGATGGCCTTCTCCCACCTATTCTTATCACAGAAGTCAAAGAGGATGCGAGGATAAGGCGAGACTCCCAATGTGATAAGACCGCCATCTTTCCTTCGGACACTAACTTGTGAACTCGTGAAAGTAAGCATTTGTGACATTCTTCCGATTTCAGGTGCCTCCTTGGACTGCATGCAAAGCTCCACAAGATCCTTGTCGATATAGACAACGTTGGGATAGTAATAAGTGATTAGCTTGTTATCCGAGATTGAAGCAAGGATGTCGAACTGATCGTGCCAGATAAAGGAGTCGCAGATCGTCGATATCTTGGCCACATCCTTCTTGTGCACCGGCGATAGGTACAGATCGCGGTTGGCATCAATGAACGCGATCTTTCTCTCAGTGGTTTGCTCGGTTTGGTTGAGATTAATTTCAAGGAT
>ERZ724527.844-NODE-844-length-14615-cov-9.704670_pt1 | contig 14615 bp, 14 predicted proteins | sample MGYA00376060_ERZ724527 | MGnify/ENA primary metagenome ERZ724527 (study PRJEB28724, sample SAMN07190886) | activated sludge metagenome | isolation source: activated sludge of sewage treatment plant in Hong Hong | place: USA: Christiansburg, Virginia | collected...
GGCCTTGGCTTTGGCGGCGCCCCAGGCGCCGGACTCGCCGTGTGGTTCGTCCACTGGTCGTGATCGCCGAACTAGCGACGGCCCAGGGCCAGGCCCAGCAAAAAGCCGATTCCGGCACCGATGCCGACCGCTTGCCAGGGGTTGGCGTGTACGTAGTCGTCGGTGGCACGGGCTGCTGCGCGGGTCTTGTCAATCAACACGGCTTCGGCGGCGTCCAGACGAATGCGGGCGTCCAGCAGACGTTCCTGAATGCGCTGGCGCAGCGCGGCGATCTTTTCGCCAGTCTGGTCGGCAGTGGCACGCAAAATTTCTTCGGCATCCGCGATCACGGCACGGATATCGACCACCAGTTTTTCCTGGGCGCTGAGGTTGGAGCTGACAGATTCGGACATGGGACACCTTTCATAAAAAATGTGGGACTGGTTGAAAGCGTATCAGATTCACTGGGTCCCGTCGCACTCTCGACTGCTCGAAGCTGGTGTCGCGGCGTTGAATTGGCATTACTTGCGGACAAATTGATTTGTGTCAGCCCCGAAGTAACGTGTTGGTGTCATTCTGGGCGCTGCTTGTTTGCATTCAAGCATGGAGCCCGCCGGAGACAACCATGAAGCACACCAGCCTGCAAATCATCCGCGATGAGCATGCCTCTCTGGGCGCTATGCTCAAGTCCATGCGCATGCTCATCAAATGCGGCCCTGCCGACAGCCCGCAGCGCTTTTTTGACTGCCTGCGGGCCATGCTGTTCTACATCGATGAATTTCCCGAACGGCTGCACCACACCAAGGAGTCGACCTTGCTGTTTCCGCGTGTTTTGGAAGCGGCCCCTGGACTGCAGGCTGCCATCGCACAGTTGGATAGCGACCACGAACAGGGCGAGAAGGCCGTGCGGGAGTTGCAACACTTGCTGCTGGCCTGGGAGCTAATGGGAGATTCGCGCATGCAGGCTTTCGTGACGGCCGGCCTGCGTTACCTGGACTTCTACCAGGCGCACATGTATTTGGAAGAAACACTGATCCTGCCGGCTGCGGAAAAATATCTGACCGATGCCGACTGGAAGCAACTGGACGCGGCCTTTCGGGAAAACATGGACCCACTGGGCGGAAAATACCCTCCCAACCCGGCCTACGACCGGCTGTTCACCCGCATCGTGTTACGCGCCCGCGTGCCGGTTGGGCTGGGTGAAACGGACAGCCTCACTTGACTGCACGCCAGCAGCGGTTCTTCAGGATTTGCGTTTTACAACCAGACTTCGTTTAGCGTCCTCAGGGCGGGCGAAGGTGACACGGCCGTTGGCAACCTTGCCCATCACCAACATGTTTTGGGTTATTGCATCCTTGTCGTTGAGACTGAAGGGGCGTTCGTACGTGGCCACCACACCATAATAAATGCGCGTGATGTTCTCCAGCGCCGCCTTCAACGTGGGCCCGTTGAGGTTGCCGCCACGGATACCCAGCAATGCAAACGTCAAGAGGTAAACGCTGTCGTAACCCTGTGCTGCCGCCATGGGCACCGCCATGGGTTTGTCAAACTTGCGTTTGTAGGCCGACAGGAACGAGGCCCGGCGCTCGTTGCTGGGCTCGGCGATAAACGTTTGGGCCATCATGGCGCCTTCGGCCGCGTCCTTGGCACCGTTGATAAAGAAGGGAAAGGACAGCGGCCAGGCTCCTACCTGCGGAACGTTCCATTTGAGGTCCTTGCGCCCGTTGGCGATGACTGCGTTTTCCTGGCCAACGGTGTAGCTAAAGACCACATCGGCACCCGCGTCACGCGCAGCCTTCAGTTCGTCACGCAGGTCCTTTACGCCCAGCGGAAATCGGGCGACATGCACCGCTTTCAGATTCTTTTTCGCCAGTGCCAGCTCCACGTCCTGCAAACCGGCGTCGCCATACCCAGTGGTGTCGGCAAAAATGGCGACCTTGGTCCAGCCACGCAGCAGGATTTCATCCACTACAAATGGGGCCTGAATTGCGTCCCGCGCCGACGTGCGAAAGATGTAACTTTCAGGCGCTGCATATTTGGTGGTCAGCGGTGACCCGGTCGCGCAGGGAATGATGAGCGGCAGTTTGGCGTTCTGGAACACCTCAAGGGATTTTTGCGCGACGCCGGTATTGCAAAACCCTATCGTCACGGTGACGCCTTCTGCCACCAATTCTTGTGATCCCTTGAGGCCAGCGTCGGGCTTGCCCTCGTCATCCTTGATCACCAGTTCAATTTTGCGTCCCAGGTAACCGCCCACCTCGTTCACCTGTTCCGCCGCCAATTGCACCCCTTGCAGCATCAGGACACCAAAGTCAGAGGATGGTCCTGTGAAAGGACCAATCACGCCAACTTTCAGAGGCGGGGTGGGTTGTGCAATTGCGCACAGGCTGGTGCACAGGATCACTGTGCCCAGCAAGCGGGTCATCCAACGAGCGGGTCTACGCATCATGGTCTCCTGGTTGTGGTTGACGCGAAGTTTAGGCACGATAGGGCATCGCATGCGGGCTGGTTTACCCCAAGTAAACGGCAGTTGTCAGTCAAACGTCAGTTCCCAAGCCTGTTGCCGAAATTGGCGGGTAGTCCGTCGATCGCCAGCGGATACCGCAGAATGCAAACACTTCAAACTCTTGGGCAACTTGTTAGTGACTTCTGTTCGAAACCTGTGGGCGCTGGCTTTGACACTGTCGTTGGGCGCAGCCGTTTCACTGGGCATTACCCGTTTTGCCTATGGCCTGTTGCTGCCCGCCATGCGCGCCGACCTGGGCTGGAGCTACACACTGGCCGGTGCCATGAATACTGCCAACGCGATGGGCTACTTTCTGGGTGCATTGGCAACGCCCTGGCTTCTCAGGAGGCTGGGTGCCAGCACCGTGTTGTGGGGTGGCGCCCTTTTGGCCAGTGTGTTTATGGGCTTGAGTGGATTCTTCACTGCCACCGAACCTTTGTTGGCACAACGCTTGCTGGCAGGTGTTGCAAGCGCTTTTGTGTTTATCTCTGGTGGTTTGCTGGCCGCGCAAATGGGAGTGCGTGCGCCTGAGCGCAGTGGGTTTCTGATTGGTCTTTATTACAGTGGGACCGGTGTCGGCATAGTGCTGTCGGCCATCGCGGTGCCCTGGGTACTGGAGCAGGCTGCGGGTCAAGCCCACGGCTGGCGCTGGGCCTGGTGGTTGCTGGCCCTGGTGTGTCTGGTTGGCAGCGCTGCACTGCTGTGGCCAGCCCGGGCCATGGCCCAACCGCTCGCGCCGGGGCAGGGTATGGGTGCTGGCCTAGAGCGCTTTCGCTGGCGACAGTTTGGCTTTGCCCTGGCGGGCTACACCCTGTTTGGCATGGGCTACATCGGTTACATGACCTTTGTTGTGGCCCTGCTGCGCTCCCAAGGAAGTAGTTCATTGGCCGTGACGGTGTTCTACGGTCTGCTGGGCTTGGCGGTGATGGCGTCGTCACGGGTCTGGGCTGGGCTGCTGGACCGGCACAAGACGGGTCAGGCCCTGGCGTTACTCAATGGTTTGCTGGGCCTGGCGACGATTTTGCCCGCCTTGACCCAATCGTGGCCGGTGATCCTGGCTTCGGGCTTGCTGTTTGGGGGGGTGTTTCTGTCGGTCGTGGCGTCGACCACGGCCTTGGTTCGACACAACCTGCCTCCGACCGCCTGGGCCAGCGGCATCAGCGCCTTCACGACTGTTTTTGCTGCGGGCCAGATCGCCGGGCCGACCCTGGTTGGCTGGATCGCTGATGGCCCCGGCGGGCTGGCGCGGGGCTTGGTGTATTCGGCGCTGGCCTTGTGGCTAGGGGCGCTGTTGGCATGGCACCAACCCGCGCTGGAAAAGCAGAACCTGCGTTCGTAGTGCGCCGTTGACGGTTTGGGCAGGAAATACCTCTTCCATGGGTTTTTTTCGCGTTGGACACTTGATGCAATCCCTGGTTGTGGCACTTGCTGTGTCGGCCATGCGCGAGTTCAGCGACGTTTCTGAACTCCAAAGGCTCAGTCGTTTGATTTCAACATGGCGCAAGAACCTGTGCCAGCCAGCAAGTTCATCGGACCGCAGCAACTCTCAGCGCGGTTTAACGTGTTTGCCTGAGGGCTCACGTGATGGCCGTCACGCTGGAGGCCAAACCCCACGAGGCAAAACGGATCGAAAGATTCACAATGCCCAGGTGGGAGTGTTCCCACTGTGTGAAGTGTTTTTTGTGCTGCTGATTTCTTCTTGAAATGAGGTTCGAAGATGGATATGAATTGGAATGCAACCAGGGTCGCACGATCCATTCTGGCTGGGATTATGGGGCTGGTGATGGTGTCGGTGTCGGGCATCGCCTATGCATCCAACTACAGCGCATTGGTCCAACGCGGGAGCAGCGCCTTCAAAACTAAATTTGCACCCACCTCGGAGTTGTTGGCAATTTCGGATGGGGAAGTGACCCTGCCGTCCGTCGTTGGAGAAACGTTCGCGTTGCAGTGGCGTGTTTTCATTCCCCCGGGAACCAAAACTCTGCAGATGACCATGTATACGTTAGCCTCGGCGCCAGAATCGAAGGTGCTGATGCGTTTTGGTAGCCCCCCGACCGGGACCGCTGCGAATGTAACGCCAGAGAATGCGGCGGCGGTCGACATCACAAAAATCGTGCAGCGATTGACCAGCAATACCAATCTGGAGCTGCCATTTTCCGCCCCGGCCAGCGCTGGCGCTATCCGGTTGTCCGGCCGTTCCAGTGAGTTGACACAAACCATTCTGACCACAACCGGAGGCTGGCTTTATATCAACGCCCTGCAGGTGCCGGGCAGTCGTATCTTTGAACTCAATTCCTCCGTCACGGTGGATGAGAGTTGTTACCGGTCGTGGTTTGCCGACGCGCAATTTGACGCCTTGGGCAATCCCGCCGAGGATGTGGTTCACACCTGCGCGGGCCCCATTCCGTTGACGTCCATCGCGCTCAGCGGCAATTCGCTGGTCAAGGGAAGCAACAACACCATCACCATTACCCCATCACCCAGCGCTGCGTCAACATCCAGCTGCACGCCGGTGTATGGCAGCGGTGTTTCGAACTTGGTCAACATCCACAACGGTGTCATTTCGCTGGCAGCGGGCTCTTACAGCATCACGTCATCACAGACTGTCACCATTCAATGCGGAACGGCGAGTGCCACCTTGCGGGTTGAACCCACGTTCGTCGCGCTGACCGGCATTGCCCTTAGCGCGTCCAGCTTGCTCAAGGGCAGTACCAATACGGTCTCGATTTCCCCCTTGCCAAGTAACGCTTCGTTGCCGCAGTGCACGGCTCTGAACAGTTTTGGAACCAGCTCGTCTCAACTGCAGATCACGCCCGCAGGCGTCATTTCCAATGTGGCTTCATCCGCTGCGATATCTGACACGCTGGTGTTGACCATTCAGTGCGGAACGGTCAGTGCGCCGTTGAGTCTGATTGCGCCCATGCAAGTAGTGGAGTCTGGCACACCGGACTCTTTGGTTCTGAGCTTTGACTGGGCACCTGAAGCGGCCGATTTGGGCAGCGCAGCCAATGTCTGGATCGCCGCAAGACTTCCCGCGTCGGCCTTTTTTGTTACCACCGACACCTGGTTTTTCAATACCCGACCCGCCTGGCAATTGCTGCTTTTGCCCAATGCGGATTTGTACCGCTACACCAGCTTCACGTCATTGGCCGCCAAGCACACTATTTCGTTCGAAACGGGGTTGCCTAAAGACGCCATGAAGTACTACGGTCTCGAAATTTACATGGGTTATCGCACCACGACGGGGGCGTTCAAAAACCTGGGCAAGATCTGGCCCCAGTGATTCGCGAGGGCAAGCCCAGGGCGCCTTGCGGCTGCGCCTATTGGCGCTGCATGACCTCCAGCACCGACACCGCCGGGGCTGCATTGCCCCAGGCCTGCCGAATGTAGGACAACACCTCGGCCACTTCAGCATCATCCAGCGTTTGTCGAAACGGCGGCATGCCAAAGGGGCGTGGGTTGCCGGCTGTGGCGGGTGGGAAACCACCCTTGAGGACGGCTTGCACCAGATTCGCACTGTGGCCCATCGTGACGGCGCGGTTTCCCGCTAGCGGTGCATAGGCACCCGGTGCTCCCTCACCCCGTTCTCCATGGCACTGCGCGCAATGGCGGGTGTAAATCTTCTCGCCGGTAACAGATGGGGTCGGCCGGTCGGCCGCCCGTAAGACCGGCGCGGGTGGGCTTGCCGACGCCAGATCTGCCAAATACACCGCCATGGCCTGCAAATCCGCGTCGGTGAGGTGCTGGGTGCTGCGGACCACCACTTCCGCCATGGGCCCCATGGCGCTGCGTCCAGCAGCGATGCCGGTCCTGAGCAACTGGACGGTTGGTGCGATATCGTCAGCCCGGATACCCGCCTCCTGTGTGTCGACCAGCGACGGGGCATACCAGTGCTGCACCGAGATCACACCACCCCGCAACGCGTTGGCCCCCTGGGTCGCGCCCAATAGATTGCGCGGCGCGTGGCAGGCCGCGCAATGGCCCAGGCCCTGCACCAGGTAGGCACCCCGATTCCATTGCGGTGTGCGTGCGGGGTCGGGCTCAAAAACCGTGGGTTTGAAAAACAGAACACGCCAAACCGCCAGCGCGGTCTGGCTGCGCCACGGAAAGGCCAGCGCATGGGCCTGGTTGGGTTGGGTCACCGGCGTAAGGGTTCGCAGGTAGGCAAACAAGGCGTCGCTGTCCTCACGGCGAATCAGCGTGTAGCTGGTGTAGGGAAATGCCGGGTACAGCAAATGCCCGTCGCGCGAGCGGCCCTGGTGCATGGCGCGCCAGAAATCGGCCGCTGACCACTGGCCCAGGCCGGTGGAATCATCGGGTGTCAGGTTGCTGCTGTACACCGTGCCAAACGGCGTCGCAATACCGACGCCACCGGCATACACAGCGCCACCACGTACCGTATGGCAGGCCGCACAATTGCCAGCGCGCGCCAGGTAAGCACCCTGCTCGACTTGCTGAGAGGTCGCCGCAAATGGCGTCTGCGCTTCGGCGATCACGGGTTCAGCGCCGGAGAGGTACCAGATCGTCATGGCGCCAACCAGCACCACCACAGCCAAAAGGCCCAAGCGGGTTTGCAGGGACTTCTTCATCATGGGTTTACCGTTTCGGCGGCAGTGCATGGCCACAGTCCAGCGGGCGCGGGGTGCTGCCGGGTGCCACGGCTTGGGTGTTGGCAGGCAGTGGCTGGGCCGACAACCACGTTGCAAGAGCGCTGACATCCGCCACGGACAAACGCTGGGCAACCTGCGCCATGCAGTCGGGGGCGTTTGCCCTGCGTTTGCCGTTTTGCCAGGCACCCAGTTGGCCCAGCAGGTAGTCGCGCGGTAAACCCAGTAGCCCCGGCGTGGCTGGCAGTTCGCCGGTCATCGCGGCGCCGTGGCATGCCACACAGGCGGGAATCTGGCGTTGTGCATCTCCCTGCATTACCAGGGCGTGGCCGCGCGCCAGTACCTGGGCGGGGGCGTCCACGGTTTGCGGCGCGGGGTAGGGCAAACGCACATCGGCAAAGTGCTCGGCGATCTCACGCAGGTAGGCATCCGACAGGTGATCGACCAGATGGGTCATGGCCGGGTAGGTCCGACGGCCTTCGCGGAAGTTGATTAGCTGGTTGTACAAATACTCTGTTGGTTTGCCGGCAATACGGGGAAAGTAGCCCGCATTGGTGGCGCGGCCTTCCTTGCCATGGCAAGGTGTGCAGGCCAGCGTGCGTTGTGCCATGGTGTCGGGCACGCGCCATTGGGTGGCCGCGTCCGCATGGGCCAGACCGCCGAGCAGCACCAGCGACAGCAAAGCCCCAACACCCAGTGGCTTTCGGAGCAGCCAGCGCTCAGCTTGCCGCATTGAGTTGCTCCAGCCGGTGTGGCGTGCCGACATCGGTCCAGCGTCCCGCGTACAGGCTGGCGCTGACCCGTTGTTGGTCCATGCCGGCGCGCATCATGGGCCCCAACGGTGCCGCAAACCCTTGGGGGTTGCCAAAGGGGATGTCGCAGAACGGCGCGGTAAAAAACGCACGGCGGTACAAACCGATGGTGCTGTAGGTGAGGCGTGGACGGGCGTCGTCGTCGGGCAGGTTCAGCGCCAGGCCAACCGTCGGATCGGCGTTGTCAGGGGCTGAGGGAAACTCCAGGCCAAAATCCCCACGCGGGTGGTGCTCTGGGTTAGGCACCAGCCAAAGGTGGGCCAGCTTGTCACTGGCGGTGAACGGGTCCATCGCCGCCTGATTGAAATCAAAGTCGGGCGCAAATACATCCCCGCCCAATACCCAAAACACTTCGTCCAGAAGCGGCAGAGCGCGCACGATACCACCGGCGGTTTCAAGCGCTGCGCCAAAGTCGCGGCCTTCGTGGGAGTAGGCGAGGCGCAATTCTGAGGCCGTTTGCTCCTCAATTGATAGCTGTTTACGCTTATTCCACGTGGGCTGGGGTCGAAAAACACTACCAAATTTTAGGGTAATATGGTCTCCAAGCCAGGCCGTATTGATAAGCGCATGGCGGCAACCTCCGCGGTACAGTGCCTCCAGATGCCATTGCAGCAGTGGTTTGCCCCGTACCCGGAGCAGGGGTTTGGGTGTGCTGTCGGTCAGGGGGCGCATGCGTTCCCCACGGCCGGCGGCCAGAATCATTGCCGTGGCTGGCGCAAGCTCTGTCACTAACACTAACGCATGCCCACCGACACTTTGCCAAACACGGCCTGCACCTCGCGCGGCAGACAGCGCCAGTAATTTTCCTTGGCCTGCACCTCGCCGCCCAAAGCTGCCGCAGCATGCCAACCCCAGCGGGGTTCGTACAAAAATGCGCGGGCCAGTGCGACCAGATCAGCCTCCCCGGCCTGCAACACCGTTTCGGCCTGTTGCGCTTCGGTGATCAGCCCCACGGCGATGGTCGGCAGACCGCTGGCCTGGCGGATGTCGCGCGCAAACGGCACCTGGTAACCGGCACCCAGCGCAATCTTTTGTGCAGGCGATACACCGCCGGACGACACATGGATGAAGTCGCAGCCCAGGGCCTTGATGCGCTTGGCGAACTCGGCACTTTGTGCCACGTCCCAGGCACCATCGACCCAGTCGCTGGCGGATATACGGATGCCCAGCACGCCGCCAACCACCTGGCGCATGGCCGCAAACACTTCCAGCGGAAAACGGATGCGGTTGTCAAAACTGCCGCCATAGGCATCGTTGCGCTGGTTCGCGATGGGTGACAGGAACTCATGCAGCAAATAACCGTGGGCGCCGTGCAATTCGATGGCCTCCAGTCCCAAACGGTCGGCCCTTTGCGCGGCCTGTGCAAATGCGTCTCGCACATGGGCCATGTCGGCATGTGTCATTTCAGTCGGTGGGGCTTCGGTGGGCAATTGCGGCAGGGCAGACGGGCCAAAGGTCTCCCAGCCACCTTGCGCCGGTGACAGCAGTTGCGCCCCGGCCCATGGCACGGCGCTGGAGGCCTTGCGGCCGGCGTGCGCCAGTTGGATACACACAGGCACAGGCGGCGCCAGTTTGCGGGCGCGGTGAAGGGTATCGCCTAGAGCGGCTTCCGTGCGGTCATCCCACAGACCCAGGCAGGCCGGGGTGATGCGTCCCTCAGGCACCACAGCCGTGGCTTCGATCGTGAACAGGCCGGCGCCGCTGTTAAGCAGGTTGCCCCAGTGCATCAAGTGCCAGTCGGTGGCCTCGCCGTTGTTGGCGGCGTATTGGCACATGGGTGCAACAACGATGCGGTTGGCCAGCGACAGGCCGCCCCGCGGAGAGGGTAGTGTGTAGGGGGTGAAAAGCAGGCTCATGGTGCCAGCATATCCCATACGCCCGTTGGGGTGACACAAGGGCCAACCTACTGTGTATCATTGCCTCCGGTTCACGTTAACCCCAAGCAGGAGACCCACACCATGGCACTAATGGATTTCATCAAGAAACAGTTCATAGACGTTATTCAGTGGACCGAAGAGGGTGACGGCACGCTGGCCTGGCGTTTCCCCATGGCCGGTATGGAAATCCAGAACGGCGGCCAGCTGGTGGTGCGCGAGTCGCAGATGGCCGTGTTCGTCAATGAAGGCAAGATCGCCGACGTGTTTGGTCCCGGCACTTACAAACTGACCACACAAACGCTGCCGGTGCTGACCTATTTGAAGAACTGGGACAAGCTGTTTGAGTCTCCGTTCAAGAGCGACGTCTACTACTTCAGCACGCGCCAGCAGATCGACCAGAAATGGGGCACGCCCCAGCCGATCACCATCCGCGACAAGGACTTTGGTGCCGTGCGTATCCGGGCCTTTGGCAACTACGCTTTCCGTGTCACTGACCCCAAACTGTTCCATACCGAGATATCCGGAACGCGTGAGGAATACACGGTGTCAGAACTCGAAGGCCAGTTGCGCGGCCTGGTGTTGCAAAACATCAGCAACGCGATTGCGTCCAGCGGCATCCCCTTCCTGGACCTGGCGACCAACCTGATGGAGTTTGCCAAGGCCTTGCGCACCCAGCTTGATCCCGAGATGGCCAAGCTGGGCCTGAAGCTTGAAAGCATGACGGTGCAAAGCGTCTCGCTGCCCGAAGAGCTGCAAAAGATCCTGGACCAGAAGATTGGCATGGGCATGGTCGGCAACGACATGGGCAAGTTCATGCAGTACCAGACCGCACAGGCCATTCCCAAATTTGCCGAAGGCGGTGGCGGCAGTGGCATTGCGGGTGACGCCATGGGCTTGGGCGCCGGGGTGGCGCTCGGTCAGGTGCTGGCGCAAAACCTGCAGGCCGGCTTGCAGGGCAACCCACAGGCTGCGGCACAGGCAGCGGCTGCCCAGGCAGCTGCCACGCTCAAACCCGATGACATCCTCGCCACGCTGGAAAAACTGGGGGATTTGAAAGCCAAGGGTATCTTGAGTGAGGATGAGTTTGCCGCCAAGAAGGCCGAGTTGTTGAAGAAGCTGGTGTAGCCCCTGGAAGGGGCCGGTCTGGGCGGCAAAGCGTTCTGCTTCGTGTCCCCCGCCCTTCGGGCTCCTCCTTGACCTACGCATAACGCTTTGCCGCCCAGACCTCTCGTCACGGTTTTACCTGCGCACAACCCTCTACCGCCCCTTCCTCCGTGGCCACCGCTAACCAACGTTCCTACACCGCGCCGTGCCCGGGGTGCGGCGCGCCGGTGGAGTTCCGCTCGGCGCAGTCCACCCACGCGGTCTGCGGCTTTTGCCAGAGCACGGTGGTGCGCCAGGGCGATGTGCTGTCGCGCATCGGCAAGATGGGCGAGCTGTTTGACGACCATAGCCCGTTGCAACTCTTTGCCACAGGTCAGTACCAAAAACGCAATTTCACGCTGATTGGTCGTCTGCAGTACAAGACGGCAGAGGGCACCTGGGCCGAGTGGAACGCGATGTTCGACGATGGCCAGTGTGGCTGGCTGGCCGAAGACAACGGCGCCTACGTCTTCACCCAACCCGACACGGTGCAGCGCAATATGCCGCCGGCGGACCGTTATGTGGTGGGCAAACAGGTGGGGGTCAATGGCAAGCCGTTCAGCGTGGCCAGCAATGTCTCGGCCGTTCTCATCAGTGCCCAGGGCGAGCTGCCCAAGCTGCCACCGCTGGGCCACCCGTTTGACGTGGTGGAGCTGCGCAGCGCCAGTGGCGAGGTCATCAGCATTGACTACACCGGCACGCCGCCTGCCGTCTCGCAGGGCACCGCTGTGCTGCTGGACGATTTGGCGCTCAAGGGCCTGAAGGACGAATCTGCGAAGGAGGAAAAAGGCCGCCAGTTCAATTGCCCGCATTGCGGCGCGCCGGTGACCGTGGCATTGGCCACCAGCAAAAGTATCAGCTGTGGCAGTTGCAACAGTGTCATCGACCTGAGCCAGGGCATTGGTGGCGAACTCAAATCCGCGATTCAGGATGAGCCGATTCAACCGTTGATTCCGCTGGGCACCCTGGGCCAACTGCAGGGCACGCAGTGGCAAGTGGTGGGTTTTCAGCACCGCATGGGGGTAGCGCCGGGGGACGACGAGCACTTTGGCTGGAGCGAATACCTGCTCTACAACCAGAAGCGGGGATTTTGTTTCCTGGTGGATTCCGAGGAAGGCTGGAGCCTGGTTCGCCCCACCACCGGCGCACCCAGCATGGCCAGCTCAAACGCCAACAGCGCCACTTACCAGGGCACCACGTATTCCCTGAAGTACAGCTACACCGCCGAAACCAACTACGTCTGTGGCGAGTTTTACTGGCTGGTGCAGCGTGGCCAGAAAACGCAGAACAAAGACTTTGCCAATGGCAAACGCATGTTGTCGCTGGAGCAGAGCGCCAGCGAGGTGGTGTGGTCCAGCGGGGACCAGATCGCCAGTGAGGTCGTCGCCAAGGCCTTCAAGCTTGAAGGCAAGCAAGACCTGCTCAAACGCGACGTTGCGCCTTTCAGTGCCGCAAAAAGTGTTGGCATTGGCACCATCATTGTGGTGCTGGTTGTCATTCTGATTTTGCTGTCACTGCTGAGCCGCTGCTCCAGTTGCGACCCTAAGGTGGAGAACTGTTCTTCGTCGTCCAGTTCGCGCAGTTCGGGTGGCTCGTTTGGTGGTTTTTCGGGCGGCGGAGGTCACAAGTAATGCAAGTTTTATTAGGAGAGTCCCATGGGCTTTGAAATGTTGAAACCCGGCGCAATCCTCGCCTCGTTGGTGTTCGCACTGATGGGTGTCGCGATATTCTGGTTGTGCTTTCTGATCATCGACAAGATCACCCCCTACGATTTGTGGGGCGAGATCGTCGAGAAGCAAAACGTGGCCCTCGCGCTGGTGGTGGCGGCCATGAGCCTGGGCATTTGCGTCATCATCGCTGCGGCCATTCATTAAGGCCCCCACGCTTGTCGCTTCGCGTACTACGCTGCCCCCCAGTGGGGCGCAATTGGCAAAACCCCAAGTCCACGCCTTGGGGCGGCCCGGCGGCGAATTCGGTTTCGTTGCAGGGGTGAGTGTGCAACATTTGGCCGACGCGCCGTCGCGGCGCACGCCCCGCCCGCTGGAAGTCACGCTGTTAGCCAGCGTGTTTGTGGTGGCCGCCTGCGGGCTGGTGTACGAGCTGGCCGCCGGGGCGCTGGCCTCCTACTTGTTGGGTGACTCGGTTCTTCAGTTCTCCACGGTCATTGGTTGCTATTTGTTTGCCATGGGCATTGGCTCGTGGTTATCGCGGTTTTTTGAACGCCAGTTGCCAGCGCACTTCTTGCGCATTGAACTCTTGGTAGCCCTTGCAGGCGGTGCGCTGCCCGGTCTGCTGTTTTTGTCTAACGCCTACATACCAGGCGCTTTCCGCTTCCTGTTGTACGGCATGGTGGGATTGGTGGGCATTTTGGTGGGGCTGGAGATTCCGCTGGTCATGCGTATTCTCAAGCGCGAGGTGGCGCTCAAAGACCTGGTGTCGCAGGTGCTGACTTTTGACTACCTGGGCGCGTTGGCGGTGTCTGTGGCGTTCCCGCTGATTTTGGTGCCGCAGTTGGGACTGATACGCACCGGCTTGCTGTTTGGCCTGCTCAATGCATCGGTCGGGTTCTGGACGCTGTGGGTGTTCCGCCATGAGTTGCGGCGTTTTGCCGCGCATGCCTGGGCCTGCGTGGTAACCGTGGCGCTACTGGCTGCGGGGTTCGCGATGGCGGATCAGATCACCACCCTGGCCGAAGACAAGTTCTACCACGACCGCATTGTGCTGGCGGCTACCTCGCCCTACCAGCGCATCGTCGTGACCAGTGGCAAGACCGGCCACAAGTTGTACCTCAATGGCAATCTGCAGTTTGCTGAACGCGATGAATACCGCTACCACGAGTCACTGGTCCACCCCGCCATGTCCGCCTATGGTGCGCCACGCAGGGTGGCGGTGCTGGGCGGGGGTGACGGCATGGCCGTACGGGAAGTCCTCAAATACCCGAGTGTGGAAAGTGTGACCCTGGTGGAGCTCGACCCCAACATGACCGGACTGTTTGCCAAAGACCCGGCGATGGCCCAGCTTAACGGCGGATCGCTCTCGTCACCCAAGTTGAAGACCATCAACATGGACGCCTTCCAGTGGCTGCAGGGCAAAGAGGTACCGGGCACCGCCACGGAGAGCGCGGGGGCGGTACTCCCCGAGCCCGAGATGTTCGACGTCATCATTGTGGACTTCCCCGATCCCACCAATTTTTCCATTGGCAAGCTCTACACCAACACCTTCTACGCGCTGCTGGCCCAGCGCCTCTCGGCCAGTGGTTATGCGGTGATCCAGACCACGTCGCCGCTGGTGGCGCGCCAGAGTTTTTGGACCGTGGCAAACACGATTGAATCGGTTGGCCTGCACGCAACCCCGTACCACGCCAATGTGCCCAGCTTTGGTGAATGGGGCTACATCATCGCTAGCCATAGACCCTGGCATATGCCGGCATCCCTGCCGGACGGTCTGCGGTTTTTAAGTCCTCCAACCCTGCCCTTGCTGTTTGATTTCCCAAAAGACATGGCACGTGTTCCGGCCGAGGTGAACCGCTTGTCCAACCAGGTTCTGGTGACAACCTATGAGCAGGAGTGGGGTCGGGTCGGGCCTTAGGGATTCGGGCAATCCAGCTCACAGGGGGTGCGGACAATAACTTGGACCACTTGGAGGTAGTTCATGTTTTCATACGAAGATCGCATTCGAGCCGTCAAGCTCT
>ERZ724527.845-NODE-845-length-14611-cov-3.959192_pt1 | contig 14611 bp, 15 predicted proteins | sample MGYA00376060_ERZ724527 | MGnify/ENA primary metagenome ERZ724527 (study PRJEB28724, sample SAMN07190886) | activated sludge metagenome | isolation source: activated sludge of sewage treatment plant in Hong Hong | place: USA: Christiansburg, Virginia | collected...
GAGCAATTCGGCATCGAGGCGCAATACGTCGACCGGCAGTTGCGTCAGCACGTGGACTGCGGCGAAGTCGCGACCGTAGTCGCTGAGGCCGAAGCGCACGCCGGCATCGCGCAGGCGCGCGATCGGCGCATTCAGCGCCTCGCGATGGTCGAGCAGTTCTGCACCGGTCAGTTCGAACGTGAAGCCGCCGCCTGCAAGTTGACGCCTGCCCATGGTCGCGAGCAGCCAGTCCATTTCGGTGCCATCAAGCAGCCAATCACTGGTGACCGGCATCAGGAAGCGCAGGGCATGGCGACCGCCCCGCGCCTCCTCGCGCGCTGCGAACGCGATTTCAAGGCGTGAGCGCTCCAGCGTCGTGCGCTGGCCGAGTTCGTTGGCGACGCTGGCGCACAAGGCATAGCTGCCGCGAGTGCCGCTGTTTGCCGCACTGCCGAGGAAGAACTGGAAGTCGAATTGGTCGTGCAGACTACCCTTCAACGGCACCAGCGGGCGATATTCCACGCGCAGGTTGCGCTGGTCCAGCGGGCGGCTGAGCACTGCCCGCACTGCCAGTACCGGGTCGGTCCGGGTGGCGTCGTCCAGTTCCGACCACAGCGCGATGTTGCCGCCGCGCGCCTGCGCATCGGCACAGGCGCGCTCGGCTGCCTGCACGGCGGTATCGGCATCGGTGGGTACGTCGTCGAGCGCGACCAGGCCGATGCTCGCGCTGATCGGCAGCGTGTTGCTCTGGATCTCCAGGGGGCGTTCGACGATCGCGAAGCGCAGGCGTTCGGCGAGTTGCGTCAGCAGTTCGCGACGGTCGCGGGTGAGCAGCACCAGCCAGGCGAAATCACGCAGGCCGCAGACCAGGTCGTGGTTCGCCAGCAGATCACGCAAGCGCGTGCCGATCTCGACGTCGATGGTTCCCATCGCGCTCAGGCCGATCTGGCCGCGCAGGGCATCGACGTCGTCGAACTGGATCATCATCAGCGCCGAACCCTGGGTGCCGATGCGACCGGCAATGCGGTCGATCACCAGCGAGCGCGGATACAGACCGGACTTCGGGTCTCGCGCCGCCCCGGCTTCTGCCTGTGCCCGCAGCCACTGCGCGCGCTGCACGCGCGAGCGGATGACGCCGACGACATGGCGCGCCTTGAGCGGCTTCACCAGCACCTCGTCGGCACCGGCCGCGATGGCATCGAAACGTTCTGCTGCATCGCCGGCCGTCGCTGCCAACACGATCGGCAAGGTGGCATGTTCGGCCTGCTGGCGCATGACCTGCACCAGGTCGATGCCGCGTGCATCGGGCAAGCTGTCGTCGATCAGCACCGCATCCGGCTGGAAGTCGGCGAGTGCCGACATCGCGGCGGACCCATGCGGGGCGATGCGCGCCGTCATGCCCTCGGCCGCGATCCATTGGCCGCACTGCACCGCGAGCTCGCGGTCGTCTTCGACGATCAGCACGCGATAGGGCGGTGCATCCTGACGACCGAGCAGCTCGTCGATGCGCGCGGCAATGCGGTAACTGTCGAGCGGCGAGGCGAAGAACGCAGCCGCGCCCGCCCGCAACGCCAACAGGCGATGCGTGAGATCGCGGTCCGGCGACAGGACAACGACTGCGGGTGGCGAGGGTGCATCGCGCCAACGCGCGATCAGGGCCGGAAGGGCACGCAACTGCATCGCCGTCATGATCACGGCACCGGGCACGGTGACATTCAGGAAATCGCGCAGGCCGATGGCATCGCCGAAATGCTGCAGTTCGTAGCCGCGTTCGCCAAGCGCGGATTGCAGGCCGGGTGCCAGTCGGTCGCCGACGCCGAGCAGACACAGGGTGTTGCGAGAGGTGCGTTGCCGGCTCGCCGCCGCAAGCGCACCCTGGATCGACGTGATGTTGTCGCGTGCGGTGGGCGACTCGACGGCGGTCGGCTCCCCGCGGTCTGGTTGCGTTTGCGCAACCGCCGGCACCGCTTGGTCCAGCTGCTCGATCAGCTCGTTGATGCGGATGCATTGTGCCGTGTTCGGCGCGCGCCCGGTTTCGATGAAGCTGGCGAGATAGGCGGCGAGATCGCCGAGGCGCGTCACCATCGCGCCGTCGGCCGCTTCCAGCCACGCGTCGACATGCTCCGCGAGCTGCTCGGACTGGTCCTGCGACCACTGTTCCGACAGCTGCTTCCACAGCGTGACCACGGCTTCCGCATGCACGTGGGCGGGTGGATCGTCGGCGGTGGCGAGGGCGGGCGACGTCATGCGGCGATGCTATCAGTGCGACGAGTTCGGTTTGGAGCAACGATTCTGCAGCCGATGTCGCAGGAATCGTGCCGAATTCCCGTTTATGCTGGACCGAGGGATCGAAGAGGATTGCCGTGAAATTGCGCATGTTCCAGTGGATTGCCATGCCGGCCCTGCTGACGACCGCCAACGCCCTGTATGGATGGGGCGCGCTCACTCAGTTGCCCGATCTCGGGCCGATCGCGGAAGCGTCCGCCCAGCGCGAAGGCGCACTGACCTGGACCTACATGCAGGGTGGGCGTTGGCTGATCGAGCGCACCGGTGGGCAGGCGACGGCCGCTGCCCATGCCGAGTCGATGTTCGCCCCGGCGCGGGATACCTTGCGGGCCAATCCGGCGCTGGCGATGGACGTGCTGCACCACGCCCACTACGGGTTCCAGCACCGCCTGTTGCTGTGGTCGCATTGGGGCGCGCCACTGCTGTGGCTGCTGGCCGCGATCGCTTACGTGCGGCGCCAGAAAGCGATCATTTCGACGCGCAAGCTGCGCTGAAGCAAGTTCCGGCATTCGCCGCGGTCGGTTAAGCTGAATGCTTTCCCGAGCCCGTGGAGTGCGTCATGCCGTCGTTCGATGTCATTTCCGAAGTCGACAAGCACGAGTTGACCAATGCCATCGACCAGGCCAACCGTGAATTGGCCAATCGCTTCGATTTCAAGGGCACCGATGCCTCGTTCGAGCTCGACAAGCTCGTCGTCAAGGTGCAGGCGCCGAGCGAGTTCCAGTTGCAGCAGATGCAGGACATCCTGCGCGCGCGCCTGGTCGCGCGAAAGATCGACGCGCGCTGTCTCGACATCGCTGATCCGGAGGTCAATCTGGCCGGCGCGCGCCAGCAGATCACCGTGAAGCAGGGCATCGAGCAGGCGGTGTCGAAGAAGATCATCGCGGCGCTGAAAGAGGCCAAGATCAAGGTCGAGGCGCAGATCAACGGCGACAAGCTGCGCGTCAGCGGCAAGAAGCGTGATGACCTGCAGGTCGCGATCGCCCTGTTGCGCCAGTCCGAATTCGACGTGCCATTGCAGTACGACAATTTCCGCGACTGAATGGATCGAATGCGTGGCAGGGGCGTAGCGCGCTACGCCCCTACGGCTCTGCGCGCTACAACGCGTCGCCGTCCATTTCGCCGGTGCGGATGCGGATGACGCGATCGAGATCGTAGACGAAGATCTTGCCGTCGCCGATCTTGCCGGTATTGGCGGCATTCTGGATCGCTTCCACGACGCGGTCGGCCTGGTCGGACGTGACCGCGACCTCGAGCTTGATCTTGGGCAGGAAGTCGACCACGTACTCGGCCCCGCGATAGAGCTCGGTGTGGCCTTTCTGGCGGCCGAAGCCTTTCACTTCGGACACCGTGATGCCGGTGACGTTGACTTCGCTGAGCGCTTCGCGCACGTCGTCGAGCTTGAAGGGCTTGATGATGGCTGTGACCATTTTCATGACTGGGCGCTCCGCTTAGAGGTTGTAGCCGCGTTCGTTGTGCAGGGCGAGATCGAGGCCCTGGGCTTCGTCCTCGGCGTCTGCGCGCAAGCCGATCACGAGGTCGACGAGCTTGAGGATCAGCCAGGTCACGATGCTGGTGTAGACGAGGGTGGCACCGACGCCCTTGCACTGGATCCAGAGTTGCGCGCCGATGTCGGTGACGGTGCCGAAACCGCCGAGTGCGGGGGCAGCGAAGGCACCGGTGAGAATCGCACCGATGATGCCGCCGACCGCATGCACGCCGAACACGTCGAGCGAATCGTCATAGCCGAACTTGCGCTTCACCGTGGTCGCGGTGAAGAAGCAGAACACGCCGGCGATCAGGCCGATGGCGAGTGCGCCGACCGGTCCGGCGGTGCCGGAGGCCGGCGTGATCGCGACCAGTCCGGCGACGGCACCGGACGCGATGCCGAGCACGCTCGGCTTCTTGTGCAGCAACCACTCCACCGACATCCAGCCAAGCGCGGCGGCAGCGGTTGCGATCTGGGTGACCAGCATCGCCATGCCGGCCGTGCCATTGGCCGCGACAGCGCTGCCGGCATTGAAGCCGAACCAGCCGACCCAGAGCAGACTGGCGCCGATCAGGGTGTAGCCGAGGTTGTGCGGCGCCATCGGCGTGGTCGGGTAACCGTTGCGCTTGCCGAGCACCAGCGCGGCGATCAATCCGGCCACGCCGGCATTGATGTGCACGACCGTGCCGCCGGCGAAATCGAGCACGCCCCAGTCCCACATCAGGCCGCCGTCGCCGCTCCAGACCATGTGCGCGACCGGTGCATACGAGAACGTGAACCACAGCGCCATGAACACGAGCAGGGCCGAAAACTTCATGCGTTCGGCGAATGCGCCGACAATCAGCGCCGGAGTGATGATCGCGAACGTCATCTGGAACGTAATGAAGACCGACTCGGGAATCGCGTAACTCAGGCTGTCGGCCTTGACGCCAGCGAGCATGGCCTTGCCGAAGCCGCCGATGAAGCTGTGGAAATTGACGACCCCCTTCTCCATGCCGGTGGTATCGAATACCAGGCTGTAGCCATAGATCACCCAGAGCACCGTGATGAGGCCGGTGATGGCGAAGCACTGCATCATCACGCTGAGGACGTTTTTCGACCGCACCATGCCGGCGTAGAACAACGCCAGGCCGGGAATGGTCATCAGCAGCACCAGGGCCGTCGCGACGATCATCCAGGCGGTATCGCCGGTGTCGAGAGCAGGTGGCGCGGCCGCCGCGATCGCGGGCAGGCCAAGCAAGGCAAAAAGCGATGGAACCGACTTCATTCGAGTCATCGGGGCGTCTCCGTGGGGGGCGCTCCGAAGATGTTGCAATGCAACTTGAATCGTTACTCGAATATTCAGTGTTCTATTCGAAGACCCTTTGGGACGTCGTTCAGCATCGAACTCACTCGAAGCCGTGCTTGAAGAGGATGCCGTCGAATTCGTGGGCACCCAAATCACAGGCGCCATTGAACGGGCGCGTCGCGCCTCGTGCATCGATGGTGACGGCATTGGAATCGGCGTCCAGGCAATTGCTTGCCGCGTCGATCATCGGGCTCGTGGCTGCGGGCAACAAGGTCATGATGCCGTTGCCGCCCTCGATGGGCGTCAACACGCCCAAGTCGTTCACCGTGGCGTCGGCGCAGGGTCCTCGCGACTGTGAACCCGCAGCGACAATCATGGCCCCGACGCAAGATGGCTCGATGTCGCCATTGCCGACGGCGGCGGGGATCAAGCCGATTCGAAGCGGTTCGCGTCGCGGTTCTTGCGCACTTTCAGCGGGTCCCAGATGCGGCCGTTCATGGTGATGTAGACGCCGTTGTCGAGGGTCTGCACGGCGCCGACGGCGCAGCCGATGTTGAAGACCGCGTCCGAACCCTGAAAGCGCGCCGGATTCAACGCGCCAGTCAGCACGATCACCTTGTCCTTGATGCGGGTGAGCACGCGGGCCGTCTCGACCATGGTGTCGGTGCCGTGCGTGACCAGCACGTGCCGGCCGGGCTGTGCCTCGATCGTGCGCGCGACCAGGTCACGGTCGTCGTCGGTGATGTGCAGGCTGTCCTTGCGCAGCAGCGGAATGACCAGAAAGCGGAAGCCGACACCGAGCGCGGTCAGGATGTCGCCGATCTGCGGCGCGCCGATCTGGAAATCGGACTTGTCATCAAAGTAGATCTTGTCGATCGTCCCGCCGGTCGTGACGATGGTCAGGTAATCCATGGTGCAGCCCCTCAGGCGTAGATGTCGCTGGACAGCGTGCGCGCTTCGATCGCGACGGTCTCCGCAAGGCGCACGCAACCAAGGCGCGCAAAGCGTCGCGCCGCATGCAAGGTGCGCGGGTCATGCTCGTTGCGGAAGCTCCATTCGGCGTGCTGAGCGAGCAGGGCGAGGGCGAGCGTGCGACCCATGGTCATCGCGAGGCCGCGCGCGCCGGCGGGCAATTCATCCTTGCTGCGCGAACGCTTCTGGATCCATTCCGCCACCGCGGTCGCGGATTCACGCACCTGCTTCACCACGCCTTCGAGTTCCGGCAGGGTGACCTGCGAGGTCAGGGCACGGATCGCCGTCAGCCAGTGCTGCAGGCCACCGATCTGCTTCAGCGCCTTCACCACATCGAGCGCCAGCACATTGGTCGTGCCTTCCCAGATCGGCAGCACCTGGGTATCCCGCAACAGAGCGGGCAGGCCGGTGTCTTCGCAGTAGCCGACCCCGCCGAACGATTCGATCACTTCACTCAGGCTGTGCGTCGCGACCTTGGCCGTCACCAGCTTCACGATCGGCGTGATCAGGCGCAGCAGGTGCACGCTGGCATCATCGTGCTGGCCATTCTCGACGCGACCCATCAGTTCGACCACGTAAAACGTCAAGTGGAACATGCCCTCGAACTCGGCCTGCAGGTCGGCCAGGGTTTCCTGATGCAGCGGCTGGTCGATCAGCGGTTGCGCGAACACCACACGGCGCGTCGCGTAGTCGCGCGCCAGCGTCAGCCCGCGCCGCATCGCCGACACCGCGCAGACCGCGTTCCACAGCCGTGTCACGTTGAGCATCGGCGCGATCGCGCGCACGCCGTGCTTGCTGTCGCCGATCAGTTCCGCAGGCGTGTTGTCGAGTTGGATCTCGGCGGTCGGCAGCTTGCGTGTGCCGAGCTTGTCCTTGAGTCGGTCGATGGTGATGTTGCGCAGGCGGCCGTCAGGCTTGCGCGGTTCGATGTAGAACAGCGCGAGACCATCGGCGCCGGCCGGGTTCTTTTCCGGTCGCGCCAGCAGCAGGGCGATGTCGCTGGTGATCGCCGAGGCGAACCACTTGCGTCCGGACAGGCGCCAGCGGCCACGTTCGTCCTGGCGCGCGATGGTCTCGCTGCCGCCGACATCCGAGCCGCCACTGGTCTCGGTCATCCATTGGCCACTGATCCAGAATTGCTTCGGGTCGCGGCTGGTGAGATGCGGCACGGCGCGGTCGATCAGCGCCTTGTTGTCGCTGTCCATCAACACTTTCAACGCGCCATCGGTCATCGCCAACGGACACGAGAACAGTTCGCTGGAGGGATGGAACAGGTAGTTGAACGCGAATTGCAGCGGCCGGCCGTGCTGGGCCAGCCAGTCGTCCTGGCCGAGCGCGATCAGGCCCCACTTCGCCGCGATCGCCGGTGCATCGCGCCAGAACGGGCTGACCTCGACATGGTCGATGCGCTGGCCGAAGGCGTCGAAGGGCACGTGCCGCGGTTCGAGATGGCGCTGCGCCAATTGCTGCGAATACCAGTCGTTCGCGGCCAGTTCACCGAACTCGCTGAGCTTGCCATCGTGATCGGCGAGCACGGCGGGCGGCAACACGCGTCGCAACCACGAGCGCAGCACGCGGTCGTCGAGGTAAGTGTTGGCCAGCACCGGCGCAGTCTGAATGAAACCCATGATTCTCCCCGACGCTCGGGCGTCGCTGCGTCCCGTGCAGCGACAGCAACTTAGCCGGAGCGCGCCAGCGCGACAAGCGACGCGGATCGCGGATCAGGCCGGTTTCGGCGTCTTGCGCAGACCGAAAATCGCCGCAACCGCGAACAGGACCTCGAGTGCCGCATAGCCGCGAGCGGCGGGATTCGACCACAACTCCATCACGCCGTGGCTGAAATACAGCAGGGACACGATGCCACCGACCAACAACACGCGGCGAGGGCTGTGTCGCGCCGCCGGCGCCAAGGCCACCAGTGGCAGCAGCGCGACCGTCACCCCCAGCCCGGGGGGCAGCGACCGGCTGGGCAGCAGCAGGCCATGCCAGACGAGTTGCAGCAAGCCTTGGGCAAACAGCGCGAATGCCGGAATGCGATCGCGCAGGTTCATCGGGCCAGCCGCAACGTGATGTCGGCGACGCGCCTGCCCAAGGCGCGGGCCAGTGCGCGTTCATCGGCATCGATCTCGCGTTCGCCGCGGGTGCCGGCGAGGTGCGACGCGCCGTAGGGCGTGCCGCCACTGCGAGTCGAAGACACCGCAGGCTCGGTAAAGGGCAAGCCGACGATCAGCATGCCGTGATGCAGCAACGGCAGCAGCATCGACAGCAAGGTGGATTCCTGACCGCCATGCAGCGTGGACGTCGACGTGAACGCTGCGCCCGGCTTGCCGGCCAGGGTGCCGGACAACCACTCGTTCGAGGTGCCGTCGAGAAAATACTTGAGCGGCGCGGCCATCTGGCCGAAGCGGGTCGGGCTGCCGAGAATCAGCGCCGAGCAGGTCGCCAGATCGTCGCGCGTGCAGAACGGCGGGCCATCGTCCGGAATCGCAGGTTCGGTCGCGCCATCGTGGATCGGGCGTACCGCGGGCACCGTGCGGAGACGCGCCGAAGCGCCGTCGATTTCGCCGACCCCTCGTGCGATCTGGCGGGCGAGTTCGGCGGTCGCACCGTGGCGCGAGTAATAGAGGATCAGGATTTCGGTCATGGCCTGTTGCGCGAAAACAACGCGACTTGCGGGAGCGGAACATTCCGTTCATGCCGCTGTCGGTAAATTGCGCCGCATCGTAGCGGTTTGTGCAGGGAGTGCCCATGAAGTCCTGGTTGCTGTTGCTGGCGTCCGTGTTCGCCGTAGCCGCGGAAGCGGCCGATGTCGTTCCCGCGCCGAAGTCGCCGAGCCTGATCGTGACGACCCTGGATCATGGCGAGTTCGATCTCGCCAAGCAGCGCGGTCACTGGGTGCTGGTGAATTTCTGGGCGACCTGGTGCTCGCCCTGCCTGAAGGAAATTCCGGATTTTTCGGCCTTCGACCAGGCGCGCGATGATGTGGTCGTGGTCGGCCTGGCGTTCGAGGAAATCGAAGAGGCCGACCTGCGCGCGTTCCTGAAGGAGCATCCGGCCAGCTATCCGATCGCACGCGTCGACGTGTTCGATCCGCCCAAGGATTTCGATGTGCCGCGCGGCCTGCCGACCAGTTGGCTGATCGCGCCGGACGGCACCGTCGCCGAGAAATACCTGGGACCGATCACCAGTGCCGATCTCGCGCGTCGCATCGACCAGAAGCGGCCATGATGGCCGCGGCCCGCTTCATCGTCAGTGGCAAGGTTCAGGGCGTTTACTACCGCGCCTCGACCCGCGATCACGCGATCGCGCTGGGATTGGTGGGCGCGGCGAAGAATCTGGACGATGGCTCGGTCGAAGTGACCGCGGTGGGCACCGGCAATGCGCTGGCCGAACTCGAGCGCTGGCTCTGGCAAGGTCCGCCGACGGCGCGGGTCGCCGAGGTGCGCCGTGAGGAGCTGCCCGTGCCTGCGACCTTCAGTGATTTCGTGACGGGCTGAAGCATGCGCCGCGTCCTGGCATCGCTGTTGCTCGTTCTCGCCTGTGCGACACGGGCAGCGCCCGCGGCCTGGTTCCTTCCCGAGCAGCCCGGTGCAGCACCAGCCGTCGTGCAATTCGATGCCGACGACGAGGCCGCGATGCGTCTGTCGGGCCTGTTGCGCGCCCAGGGATTCGCGTATTCGAACTGGCTCGACCCGGATCCGACCGAAGCGGGCCTGCGCGATCTGCTGGCGGCTGGCCCGTCGATCGATCGCTCCCGCGTCGCGCTGGTGGCAACGGGCGAGCAGGTGCAATCGGTCATCTCCTTGCTCGCGTCGAAGAATGCAACCCTGCCTGACCTGCGCGGCATCGCCTTGCATGTCGATGCGGCGACGGTCTGGCCGGAACTGAAGGCCGTGCCGCGCTGGCCGGCGATGTTGCTGACCTATCCCCAGGATCGACGTGCGGCGCGCGATGCCGCTTTCGAGCTGGCGCGGCAAGCGCGGGCGGCGGGTGCTCGGGTATGGCTGCAAGCAGTCGTTGATGCCGATTCGGCCTTCGTCGATGCCGGCCTCGGGTCGTGGCTGTCCGCCCTGGAAGTGCAGCGGGTGCGCCGGTTTGAGGATGCCTTGGTCGCGCCCTACGCGGGTGCGCGCCTGGATGCTGTGCTTGCGGCCCTGGAAGCTGCCGCGTCCAGGCCGCGTGCCGACTCGGTCATCGCGCGCCTGGCCGATGCGGATTCAGGCGGCGGCGCCGATCTCGTGCTCGACGCCGAAGGCCGGATCGTGCGGGTGTCGGCGGCGGGTGTCGTGGCCGAATTCGATGCGCGCAGTGCGTTGCGTTCGGTGTATGGCGGTGAGGATGCGGAAGTTGGCGTCGGACCGGCAGCGGCCCTGAGTCTGGTGCATCCCGAAACCGGTGCGACGGTCTGGGCGTTGCCGACGATGCTGACGTCGCGGGATGAGACCCGCAGCATGCTGATGTTGCGCCACGCCGACGGCAGCTACGCCTATCTCGATCTGAACGACGACCGCGGCATTCGCGCGATCCTCGCTTCGGACGATGCCCGTGATCGGGGTCGCGTCTGGTGGGTCCTGACCGAACGTGCCGACGCGCACGGCAGTCGCGTGCTGCGCGTTGCGCTGCAAGCAGGCGATCCGCAGCGCGGTTTGTGGTGGGACCCGAGCCATCCCGGCCTTGCCCTCGACCTGCAACCTGTTCAAGGCGGGCATAGCGCGGTCTTCGCAACCTTCGACGATGCCGGAAAGTCGCGCTGGTATCTCGCCAGTGGCCGTATCGCGAACGACCGCTTCAGCGCGAGCCAGGATGGGCTGCAATTGATGCGCCGTGATCCCGCCTTGTCGGCACCGAAACGCGACTCGCGGCGAAGCGGCAGCATCTCCATCGATTTCAGCATCGGGGCAGGACATCCGGTCTGCGTGCTGCGCAAGGCCGCGGCGACGCAGCTGGCCTTGCTGACGGTGAACGAAGGAGGGCGCTCGCGCGTCCTGTGCATCGAGCCGGTGGCGCTGTCTGCCGGCGTGCCCGAGGCCGATGTGAATGGCACCTGGTACGGCGGCCCCAATGATTCCGGGTGGGGCTTGACGGTCGTCGCCTCCGGCCACGGGGATGCACAGCTGCTGTCGGCCGTGCTGTATTTCCATGATGCCGAAGGTTGGCCGCGCTGGGCGATGGGGGCCGCGCCTGCCAATGCCGCCGGATCCGTGCTGGCGATGCAGGATTATTCGCAGGCGTGCATCGGGTGCGTGGACGCGAAACTGCAGGCGCGGGCGTTGGGCGAATTGCGGCTGCGCACCGATGGCTGGTGCGCCCAGCCAGAACTGCGCGCCGCCTTCGCACTGGCTGCGGGCAATGCCGACGTGTCGTTCCAGCGCAGTGAATCGCCGCTGCAGCGCGTGACCCAGTCGCGCTGCAACTGATCAATAGCGTTCGCGCACCAGGATCGCCTTGGCGCCCAGCTTGTCCTTGCCGAGCCGCTTGCGCTGCAATGGCGGCAGCTTCAACGGCTCGGCAGCGATTTTCTTGTCCGGCAACTGTTCCAGCAGATGCGCGATCATGTTGAGGCGCGCGCGCTTCTGGTCGTTGGCATCGACCACGAACCACGGCGCATGCTTGCGGTGCGTGGCCTTGAAGAAGGCATCGCGGGCGACGGTGTAGTCGTCGTATTTGGTGCGTGCCGCGATATCGATCGGCGAGATCTTCCAGCGCTTCAGCGGGTCTTCGAGGCGTTCGGCGAAGCGTGCTTCCTGCTGCACCTGATCGACCGAGAACCAGTACTTGAACAGCAGGATGCCGTCGTCGACCAGCATCTGTTCGAATTGCGGCGCCTGCGCGAGCCAGCGCTTGTATTCGGCGTCGTTGCAGAAGCCCATGACGTGCTCGACGCCGCCGCGGTTGTACCAACTGCGGTCGAACAGCACGATCTCGCCGGCTGCAGGCAGGTGCTCGGCGTAGCGCTGGAAATACCATTGCGTGCGTTCGCGCTCGTTGGGTTTCGGCAATGCGACGATCCGGCAGCCGCGCGGATTGAGCACCTGCGAGATCGCGGTGATCGCGCCGCCCTTGCCGGCGGTATCGCGCCCCTCGAACACGACCACGATGCGCTGGCCGGTGGCCTGCACCCAACGCTGCATCTCGCACAGTTGCTCATGCAACGGCTGCAGCTTGTCGGCGTAGTCCTTCTTTTTCAGCATCGCCATGACGTGCTCCTCAGTGCTCGTGCAAACGGGGTTTCAGGCCGACCAGATTGCAGGGCCGGGTGCGCGCATCCAGTTGCGCCTGCAGGATCTTTTCCCAAGCGGTGCGGCAAGCCGAGGTCGAGCCCGGCAGTGCAAACAGGAAGGTGCCGTTCGCGAGCCCGGCGAAGGCGCGCGACTGCAGGCTTGCGGTACCGATCTCGTCGACCGAGATGGCACGGAACAACTCGCCGAAGCCCGGCATCTCCTTGTCGAGCAGGGGTCGGATCGCTTCCGGCGTCGAATCGCGTCCGGTGAAACCGGTGCCGCCGGTGATCAGCACGCCATCGATCGCCGCGTCGGCGATCCAGTGCGAGACGGTCGCGCGCATCCGGTAGATGTCGTCGCGCACGATCTCGCGTGCCGCGATCCGGTGGCCGGCGGCCGTCAACGCCTGTTCGAGGTAATCGCCCGAGCTGTCGTTGTCGCGGGTGCGGGTGTCCGATACGGTCAGTACGGCGATGCGCAGGGGAACGAAGTGGGCGAGTGCGGTCATGCGGCCTCGGTGATCAGTTTGAGTTCGTCGGCCTGGTGCTCGCGAGACAGCGCATCGATGACCGGGTCGAGGTCGCCTTCGACGATGCCATCGAGCGAATACAGGGTCAGGCCGATGCGGTGGTCGGTGAGGCGGCCCTGCGGAAAATTGTAGGTGCGGATGCGCTGCGAGCGATCGCCCGAACCGACCTGCACGCGGCGCAGTTCGGCCTGTGCGGCCTGCTGCTTCTGCTGCTGCTCGTCGAGCAGCCGCGCCTTGAGCAGGCTGAGCGCGCGCGCCCGATTCTTGTGTTGCGAGCGTTCGTCCTGGCACTCGACGACGATGCCGCTCGGCAGATGGGTGACGCGAATCGCCGAATCCGTCTTGTTCACGTGTTGGCCGCCGGCACCGGAAGCTCGGAAGGTGTCGATCCTCAAATCCGCCGGATTGAGTTCGATGTCCTCGATCTCGTCCACTTCCGGCAATACCGCGACGGTCGCCGCAGACGTGTGGATGCGACCCTGCGCTTCGGTCTCCGGCACGCGCTGCACGCGATGCGTGCCGGATTCGAACTTCAGCCGGGCGTAGACGCCATCGCCTTCGACGCGCGCCACCACTTCCTTGAAGCCACCGTGTTCGCCGGAGTTGGCCGAGATCAATTCGACGCGCCAGCGCTTCGCTTCGGCGTAGCGCGAGTACATGCGATAGAGGTCGCCGGCGAAGATCGCGGCCTCGTCACCACCGGTGCCGGCACGGATTTCCAGAAATACCGGGGCATCGTCGCGGGGATCGCGTGGCACCAGCAGCAGGCCGAGCGATTCATCCAGATCCTGGCGCTCGGCCTCCAGCGACTGCAGTTCCTCGGCCGCCATCGTGCGCAGTTCGGCATCGGCGTCGAACTGCATCTGTTTCGCGGCATCGATGGCTTTCGCGTTCGCGTCCATCGCGGCGAGGCGGTCGGCGATCGGTTCCAGCTGGGCGTACTCGCGCGACAGATCGCGGAAGCGCTTCTGGTTCGCGAGCACGTCGGGTTCGGAGAGCAATCGTTCGACTTCGACCTTGCGTTCGGCCAGGGCTTCGAGCTTGCGCCGGATCGACGGCGTCATCGCTTGCGATCGTCCGCGATGAACAGCTGCTCGGCGCTGCGCAGAAGCTCGGCGTCGCCGCGCAGTGCCGCCGCCCGCAGATTGCTCGACGGCGCATGCAGCAGCTTGTTGGTCAGCGTATTCGCGAGGAAGTTCAGCGCCTCGGCCGGATCGCGGCCGCTCTGCAGCATGGCGCGCGCCTTGTCGAGCACGTCGTCGCGATGGCGCTCGGCCTCGCTGCGGATCTTCTGGATCGGCCCCTGGCCATCGATGGCGCGCAGCCAGCCCATGAAGTGTTCGGCGGCGAGCGCCACGATCTCTTCGGCCTCGTTCGCGGCTTCGCGGCGCGAGCGCATCGCTTCGTCGATCGAGCGGCCGATGTCGTCGACGGTGTAGAGGTAAATATCTTCCAGATCGGCGACGTCGGCGGCGATGTCGCGCGGCACGGCCAGATCGAGCATGAATTGCGGGCGATGGCGGCGCGCCTTCAGTGCTTTCGCGGCCATCGCCTTGGTGATCACCGGGTCGCGCGCGGCGGTCGAGGCGATCACGATGTCGGCTTGCACCAGTGCATCCGGCAAGTCGGTCAACGCGATCGCCTGGCCGTGGAAGCGGTCGGCCAGTCCGCGTGCGTTCGCCAACGTGCGGTTCGCAACCACCAGCCGCTTGGTGCCAGCTTCGGCGAGATGACGCGCACAGAGCTCGATGGTGTCGCCGGCGCCAATCAGCAAGACGCCGGCGGTCGCGAAATCGGCAAAGATCTGCTGTGCCAGTCGTACTGCCGCGAAGGCCACCGACCCCGGG